>FRDC01003970.1_pt1 | contig 19528 bp, 3 predicted proteins | sample 1106171 | NCBI WGS metagenome assembly FRDC01 (sample SAMEA3930566, study PRJEB13176) | freshwater metagenome | biome: Drinking water system; feature: drinking water; material: water | place: Singapore | collected 2014-12-20 | reverse complement strand
GGCACCGTGTTGGCCACGCGCGACGGAGGCCGCACCTGGGTGCCGCAAGTCTCGCAAGGGGCCGTGACTCTGTTCGATGTGTTCTTTACCGACGAGTCGACCGGGTGGGCGGTCGGGAATGCCGGCGCGTTGTTTCAAACGAACGACGGCGGCGCGAAGTGGGTGGACCGCACATTGCCGTGCGGGAAGACCTGCACGAAGGTGATCGATCTGCTGAAAGTCCGCTTCACCAGCCCTCAGGAAGGCTGGATCGTCGGGGAGCGCGGCATGATGTACCGCACGACGGACGCGGGCTATTCCTGGAGCGACGGGATGCCGATTGCGCCGGTCTCGCTGTTCGGCTTGACCTTTGCCGATGCGATGCATGGCTGGGCCAGCGGCGAGAATGGAACCGTGGTGCACCTGCAAGCCGGTAAATAAGACTCTTCCTCTGACGTCCTCCGACATTCTGTCACTCATGTGCCGCCTGAAGTCCGTGCCTCGCGGTCCGGGATTCCTGGTTCTGTGCTTCACTCAAACACCTAGCTTTACTTTTCAAATCATATCCGTTAAGTGTGCGCAACATCGGTGCGGGATGTTCCTGCAGCCGTGACCGAAAAAACCGGCATGACTCCCCCATCGGGCGGAACACCTAGCGAATCAGCGGCATCACACCGGACAGAGGCACGCAAGACCGCCTCATCCGGCACGTCATCAGAGAACTCGTTTCACATCACTCCGCCGTCGGTCACGCTGCCTAAAGGCGGCGGGGCTGTCCGCGGCATCGGCGAAAAGTTTGCGGCCAATCCTGTGACCGGAACCGGCTCGATGTCCGTGCCGATTGCCACCTCGCCAGGGCGCTCTGGTTTTGGCCCGCAACTCTCTCTCTCGTATGATTCCGGATCTGGCAATGGCCCCTTCGGGCTGGGCTGGAATCTTTCGCTTCCTTCCATCACACGTAAAACAGACAAGGGGCTGCCGAAGTATCAAGACGAGGAGGAGTCGGACGTATTCATTTATTCCGGTGCGGAAGACTTAGTGCCGGTGCTCAATCCGGACGGAAGCCGGCAGATGGACGTGACGACGGCGCCGGGGTACACAATCGCCCGCTACCGTCCTCGCATCGAAGGGCTGTTTGCCCGCATCGAGCGCTGGACGAATTCGACCGATCCCCGCGACACCTGCTGGCGTGTCATTTCTAAGGACAACATCACCACATGGTACGGCAGGACCGGTCAGAGTCGCATCGCCGATCCGTCCGATCCGGCCCATGTCTTCAGCTGGCTGATCTGCGAAAGTTATGACGATAAGGGCAATGCGATCGTTTATGAATACGCGGGCGAGAACGACCACAACGTCGATTCCGGTCAGGCGCATGAGCGCAATCGCATCCGCACGGCCAACCGCTATCTGAAGCGGGTCAAATACGGGAATCGCGTTTCGCGTCTGGTCCAGCCGGACCTGGCTCAGGCCTCCTGGCTGTTCGAAGTGGTGTTTGACTACGGCGATCATGACCTGAACGTTCCGTTGCGGGATGAGCCGGGCAGGCCATGGCCCGTTCGTCCGGACGCATTTTCTTCTTACCGGGCCGGTTTTGAAGTGCGGACCTCTCGGCTGTGCCGGCGCGTCTTGATGTTCCATCATTTCAGCGAATTAGGCGTGACACCCTGTCTGGTGCGCTCAACGGATTTTCATCACGAGCAAAGTTCGGTTGCGTCGCTCCTCACATCCGTCACCCAGTCCGGGTACAAACGCAAGCCTGATGGAACGTATCGGAAGAAGTCTCTTCCGCCGGTCGAGTTCACTTACAGTAAAGCCAGCGTTCAGGAAAAGGTGCAAGAAGTCGATCCTACAAGTCTGGAAAACCTTCCTCAGGGCTTGGAGAACAGCCGATACCAGTGGGTGGACCTCGATGGTGAAGGGCTCTCAGGAATTGTGACGGAGCAGGGCGGCGCCTGGTTCTATAAGAGGAATCGGAGCGCGGTGCCGGTGAGAGACTCGGCTGGTACCGAGACCACCCGTGCCCGCTTTGCTCCGTTGGAGCGTGTAGCCACGATTCCGTCGACGGCCAATCTCAACGGTGGCCAGCAGCTCATTGATTTGGCGGGAGACGGCCGGCTGGATGTCGTCGATTTCGAGGGGCCGACAGCGGGATTTTACGAGCGCTCTCCGAACGAGGAGTGGATAGCACACAGGCCGTTTAGCTCCATCCCGAACATTGCGTGGCATGACCCCAATCTCAAATTCATCGATCTGACCGGCGACGGCCACGCCGATATTCTGATCACGGAAGACGATGTCTTCACTTGGCATCGGTCGCTGGCTGAAGCCGGGTTCGGTCCGGCTCAGTCTGTACACCAGGCCACTGATGAAGGGCAGGGGCCGAGAATTGTCTTTGCCGACGGCACGCAATCCATGTATCTCGCCGACATGTCGGGAGATGGCCTTACCGATCTGGTGCGCATCCGGAACGGCGAGGTTTGTTACTGGCCTAATCTCGGGTATGGTCGATTCGGTGCGAAGATCACCATGGACCACGCGCCCTTGTTCGATGCGCCTGATCTGTTCGATCAGCGCCGCATCCGTCTTGCGGATATCGATGGCTCAGGCCTGGTGGATATTCTATATCTCACCGGTCAGGGCGTGCAGATTTACTTCAACCAGTCCGGCAATGCCTGGAGCGAACGGCGTCTGCTCACAACCTTTCCACGTATCGATAACCTGTCGTCGGTCTCCACCGTCGATTTGCTTGGTAACGGCACTGCCTGCCTCGTCTGGTCGTCTCCATTACCAGGTGAGGCGCGCAGCACCATCCGCTACGTCGATCTCATGGGCGGGCAGAAACCGCATCTGCTTACGAAGACCAGCAACAACCTCGGCGCTGAGACCGAAGTCACGTACGCCCCCTCGACTAAGTTTTATCTGCAGGATCAACAGGCCGGGAATCCCTGGATCACCAAACTGCCGTTCCCGGTCCATTGTGTCGAACGAGTCACTGTGCGGGACAAGTGGCGCGGCACCGCTTTCAGCAGCACCTACAGCTACCATCATGGCTACTTTGATGGAGTTGAGCGCGAGTTCCGTGGATTCGGCCGTGTGGAACAGGTGGATGTTGAGAGCTTTGGCACATTTGCCCAGGGCAACGCCGACAGTCCCTACATCACCGGCGATCACACCCTCTATCAGCCGCCCATCAAGACCGTCACTTGGTACCACACAGGAGCGGCCTTCGATCGGGAGCGCATCCTTTCAGCATTCACGCATGAGTATGTCGCGATTCCAGGATTCACTGAACATCAGCTCCCGGAGCCGATGCTGAGTCAGAGCGATCTGTCTGCGGTGGAATGGCGCGAAGCCTTGCGCGCCTGCAAAGGCATGGTGCTGCGGCAGGAAGTGTTCGAGCTGGATGTGGACGCACTCGCTCAAGGCATAGCATTGCCCGTGCGCCTCTACACCACTGCCTATCACAACGGCACCATCACCCGTCTACAGCCTCAGGGGATCAACCGCCATGCCGTCTTTCTTGTGACGGAGAGCGAAGCGATCACCTACAACTACGAATTGGATCTACGCCGGACGGCATCTGTGCCGGATCCTCGCATTGCACACAGCTTGAACCTCCGGTTCGATGCTTATGGGCGCGCGGTGCAATCCGTGGCTGTCGTCTACCCGCGCCTGGTTCCCTACGAGGATCCCGCCAGCCTCCTCACTCCGGACCAGCGTGAGCTCATTCGCAATGTCCAGCGTGAGCGGCACATCGCCTATACCGAGACGCATTTTACCGCTGAGCTGCCGGAGGATCCGAATCAGCACCGGCTTCCTGCGCCGTGTGAAGTTCTTACGTATGAGTTGACCGGCGACGATCGCCTGGATGGATTTTCGCCGAGTGCGAACGGCTATTTCACGCTCAGTGACCTGCGCGGCTTCATGCTCAGTGACCGGCTGCCGGACCAGGGCGCGAAGCCGGTGATCGAACTAGCGTATCACCGGCAGGCAAGTAATCAAAATGCCTCACAAGCGCACAAGCGCCTGGTCGAATGGGTGCGGATGCTCTATTGGAAGGATGATCTGACCGGCCCGGAACCGTTCGGCACGAATGCGTGGCTCGGTTTGCCGTATGAGACGTATAAGCTAGCGCTGACGAAAGACCTGCTCGATTCGGTGTTTGGCTCGAAACTGACTCCCGAAGTCCTCGCGCGTCTGAATAGGCCAACCGTCTCCGGTTATACCTCCGGTACCGTGCTTTCATCGACGCTGGCTAATCAATGGTGGATGCGTTCCGGTGTGGCGGGATTCTCGCCCGATGCGGCCAGGCATTTCTACCTGCCCGAGAAGTTTACCGACTCGTTTGGGAATGCGACTACGGTGGACTACGATCCGCTGGATTTGTATGTCCGCTCTAGCACAGATGCACTGGGGAATCGCGCCAGCATCGCGCGATTCGATTACCGCGTGCTCGCGCCTCTTGCAATGGTGGATCCCAGCGGCAATCGTGCGGAAGTCTATTTCGATACGCTCGGCCTAGTGGTGGCGCGGGCGGTGCTGGGCAAAGGAGATGGGACGGAAGGCGACGATCTCACCGGCTTCGACGACGGTCTTGCCGATCCCCCGGCCGCTCAGGTGCACGCGTTCTGTACGGACAGTGTATTGAATGAGCAGCAGGTGAGGACCTGGTTGAATCGGGCGAGCGCTCGGTTTGTCTATCACTTCGGGGAAGCTCGGGATACCAATGGGAACGTGACCGGGTGGGCGACACGGCCTGCCGGCGCCTGCGGCATCGTGCGTGAGCGACATGCGACCGCCCCGGGCGGAACAGGCAGCCCGCTACAAGTCGCCCTTGAATGTTCAGATGGCAGCGGCAACCTGCTGATGAAAAAGGCTCAGGCTGAGCCGGACCAGAAAGGTGGTCCTCTGCGCTGGATCGTCAACGGGCTGACGATCCTCAATAACAAGGGGAAACCCGTCAAACAGTATGAGCCGGCGTTTAGCGATCGATTTGGTTGTGAAATGCCTGGGCCCAATGGTGTGACGCCTGTCATCTACTACGATGCCGCCGGGCGAGTGGTGCGCACCGAGATGCCCGATGGCACATTCAGCCGCGTGGAGTTCTCACCGTGGCAGGTGAAGACGTTCGATGCCAATGACACGGTATTGGAAAGTCCGTGGTATGGGAGCCGTACTCCGCTCGATCCGGCACAACCGTTACCGACAGATCCTCTCACCGGTGAGATCACCGCGACGCCCGACCAGCGTGCAGCTTGGTTCGCCGCGCAACATGCGAACACCCCGGCACAGGTGCATCTCGACAGTCTTGGTCGTGAGGTCATCGCCATCGCCCACAATCGGACCAATGGCGTGGACGAGTGGTATCTCACCTTTACCAAGCTCGATGCCGAAGGCAAGCCGCTCTGGATCAGAGACGCGCGTGGCCATCTGGTCATGCAGTACATTGCGCCGGCCAAGGCGAACAGCGAATCAAGCGATGCCATGCCGACGAATGCCGTGCCCTGCTACGACATCGCCGGAAATTTGCTTTTCCAGCACAGCATGGATGCAGGCGACCGCTGGATGCTCATGGACGCAGCCGGAAAGCCCATGCTGGCCTGGGACATGAACGACAAAGGCCTGGGCACTGCGAAGCAACATCGCTTCTACCGTACCGAGTACGACGTGTTGCACCGTCCGACGGCGCAGTGGCTCACCGTCGATACCGATCTGCCGATCATGGCCGAGCGTTATGAATACCAGGATGCGGTCACACCAGACATCCCCAATCTCAACGGTCAGCTTATCCGCCACTATGACACCAGTGGCTTGGTCGAAACCATCCGGCGCGACTTCAAGGGCAATGTGCAGGAGGTGCGTCGAACACTGGTGCAGGATGCGACAGCATCCATTGTTGACTGGCAGGGAAGTGTGGCCGGCAAGTTGGAAGCCGATACGTACGTGCAGCTTACCGAGCACGATGCCCTGAACCGCATGACGCGGCAGGCAAATTGGCACAAGCTTGGCGGGGCGGGGGCTGTCTATATACCGGACTACAACAAGCGTGGGGTTCTGAAGGGTGAAACCCTGACGCTGCGCGGGACAGCGATAGAGGCCATCCAGGAGATTCGCTATAACGCCAAAGGCCAGAAAGAATATTTGAAGCTCGGCAACGGCACGCTCACGCAGTACGACTACGACCCGAAGACTTTCCGCCTGAAGCAGATTCGCACGACGCGTCTCCGGAGTGGTCAGACGGATCCTGCATTCCCGGAATTTCGTTCCAACCTTGCTGATAGTCGCGTCATTCAGCAATTGCATTACACCTATGATCCGATCGGCAATATCTCAGAAGTCTACGATGAAGCCTACAAGCCAGTGTTTTTTGCCAATGCCATCGTCGAACCCAAGAGTCTCTATGAATACGACGCACTCTACCGGTTGATCTCGGTCACCGGACGAGAAAATGGCAATGCTTCCGCAACAGAGGCGCCAGGCCGGTTCGACGGCGAGGAGCGCACCCCCTTTCCGATCCAGGCAACCAATGCCATGCGCCGCTACTCCCAGCGGTACCAATACGACAGCGTCGGAAACATCTTGCAAATGAAGCACGTGTTGCCGGATACCACCAACGGATGGACGCGGAACTATGACTATGCATTCAACGATCCTGCTCAGCCGGCCAGTAATCGGCTCTGGCGGACTTGGGAACATGCACCTCGCTGGGATGACTCAGGTGCCAGAAGCAAAGTCACGTACGGCTATGACACACACGGCAACATGCTGAATCTAGCCAATGTTGCGCCGGGCCAACAGTTGCAGTGGGATCACCGCGACATGATCAAGAGTCTTGATGGTATTGGCGGAGGCATGGCGTATTACCAGTACGACAGCGGCAAGCAGCGCAGCCGAAAGCGCATCGTGAATCAACACGGCGGTGGCTACTGGGAACGCGTCTATCTCGGCGGCTATGAGCGCTATCGCCGCTACAACGGGAATAGCACGACACCGGTCGAGGAAATTGAATCGCAGCACTTGTTTGAAGGCGAGCAGCGGGTGCTACTGGTGGATGATGTGATTGCGACCAATAACACCCACGCCGACGGCCGCAACTATAGAACGGGAGCGCTGTATCGCTATCAGTATAGCAATCATCTGGGTTCTGCGTGCCTGGAGCTGGATCATGAGGCGGCGACTATTTCCTATGAGGAATATCACCCCTACGGCACGAGTGCCTATCGGGTGATGAAGCGCGACAGCGAAGCGCCGGCGAAACGGTATCGGTATACGGGGATGGAGAGGGATGAGGAGAGCGGGTTGAGCTGCCATACGGCAAGGTATTTCGCTGCATGGCTTGGTCAATGGGTGGCGTTCGATCCGATCGGAATCGAAGCCGGACTCAATGCTTATCGGTACTGTGGTGGCAATCCCACGTGCCAAGTTGACCGAAGTGGTATGTGGGAGCTTCCATACGATCAAGACGATAGGAATGTGATCTCCCCTGATCCAAAACTGGCCGATTCCGAGTTCGGCAAGACTATCCGCCGCGGGCTAGGAGGATCATGGGGAGCGTTAAGGAATTTTCTTGGGTTCTTACGTTCAGGGCTGTACGACACATGGGCACCTACAGATAGCGCACGGAAGCGAAAGGCCGAAGCCGGAGAGTGGTTTCAGGGGCTGTACGGGGCTGTAGCGGAGGAGCGATTGATCGAATGGTTCATCGAGGGGTTTGACGACAGGTTGAACATGATTGAAACTCTAGAGGCGGCCGGAGACCCTTTCGGCGCTGCCACGGTCTTTGGAGACACAGCTATGAACGCCTACACTGCAGCACGGGGGACTACCAGCGTGGGTCTGGGCTTCAGATCCCTCCTGCGCAACGGGCCGAGAACAACCTTCTTTGAGTTTCGCTATTGGGCCACGACCTACGAAGGCATCGGTGTTAGGGGCATTCCAGAAGTTCGACTCAACTTTGAACGCGGTCCCAAGACCTATGCTGACTATGCCATAGCGAGAACGATAGCTCGGCACACCGCCCGGGCAATTGTAGAACTCGACTCAGGCCAATGGAGATTGCTGTCAAAAGTTCGTGTGTACGATCGTATGATGGGCACTGATTGGGAAGCGGCGTGGCGAGGTAATGCTATTGAGGCGATTGTCAACGAGATGTTGGCGCTTGACCCGATGTTCGACAGCCCAGACTTCTTCTTCCAAGGCAAGCTAAACTTAAACGCGCGTGGAAACGCGATGAAACCCGACTACGGCCTGGTTAGAGATGAAGATATTTCTGTCTTTGACGTCACCACGGTCCGCCAAGCTGGCAAGGTAGGAAAGTACGTCGCAGCCTCAACTGCGGTAGATGTCTTGACCGACACAGTCAGACCTGTCGGCGGCCCAAGTGCATCGAACCTCGTTAGTTCTCACTGGCTACTCGATGATGACTAGTAGATCGCTCGAACACCACAGGCAAGAGGGGACCACAAACAAATAAACGGGGACAGACTGAGTTGGCTCGGGTTTGACGGGCACCTCAACTGGGGGCACGATAGACGAAGAAAATGATGGCAGGAACCATTGGTTGAGGAGAAGGTTGAGAGTTGAGTGCCATGCGAAAAGAGGCTGCTGCATCACCTCTTTGATCGCACACCATCACAGTCGGTCGGATGCATGGGGGACGCTTCTTTGAGGGTGTTGAAACTTTTCCGGATAAACCCCAGTCGATAACAGCGATGCGATAGTTCGTTTCGACTGAGCATGTCGTTTGCGTGAGCCGAGTAACCGCGCAATCTTGTAAGTAACGGAGACGATACCAATGGCCAAGTCGCCGAAGAGTCCATCGAAAACGAGAGCTGCCGCATCCAGGAAGTCAGCATTGCGCGGCAAGGCAAGTGCGAACAAGTCTCGCACGCGACCGCCGGCCGATACGGGCGAAATCTCTGTCGTCTTCGGGACGATCACATTTGCAAATGCGAGGCCGGCTGCCGGTCTGAACGTCATTGCCTTCGATAAGGATGAGTCGAGAGAAGACCGGCTTGGGCAGGCGACGACGGATGTGACGGGCGCGTATAAAATTCCATACAGCGCATCCACTTTTCGCCGCAGTCCTAAAGAGCGAGGCGGCGCCGATGTGATCGTACGTGTCTACAACGAGCAGAACGAACTCCTTTTTACCAGCAAAGCAAAGAACAACGCTCCGGCAGAGTATCGTTTGAACGTCCAATTGTCTGCTCCGCGGTATGTGGTGCGCGGCATAGTTAACGATGCGAACGGCAAGCCTCTGCCCAATATGATCGTGCGCGCATTAGACCGGGATTTACGCTTTCCGCAGTTGCTGGGCACTGACGAGACCGGTGCAAACGGCGACTATCGTATCGACTATTGTCCTGATGACTTTCGACTTGGCGATCTGCCGTCCCGCCGAGCCCCTTGGCTCATTGTCGAGGTGCGCGAAACCGCCGAGGGAGAACCGCTGGCCAGGCAGGAAGTTCAGAGAGCAGACCGTAACCAAATCCTCTCTTTCTCACTGTCTAATGTGGGCGCGATATCCGAGTGGCAGCGAATCGGCGAAGCGGTTGGGCCGCTGCTCAAAGGGCAGGGCAGGCCGAGTATCGAAACCGGCACTCGCGCGACGCGGGAAGATCTTCCACCGGAGGACATTACTGCGAGCGACCTCGACTTTATCGTGATAGAGACGGGGTTAGATCGGACGGCCGTGCTGGCGTGGGCGGCGTCCAGCCGGATGGTGCGGGATGCCGTCTTGCGCCTGACTGACGAGCACGCGACTCAGCAATGCCTTCTGCGCGAGCACGGCTGGTCCTTCTTTTATGCGCTTGTCCGGCAGGGAGGTGCGAACAATCTGGATGCGGTGTTGCGGAACACAACGTCGGATTGGCAAAGAGCGTGGAAGGCCGCGCGTGCCGTAAACCAGACATTGGCGCTAGATGAACAACAGGTTGAACGGCTGATGGCCGTTTTGTCGCTGCTCCGGCGTATGCAGCAGCTGGAGATGGCTCGCGCAGACAACAGTGATTTTGCGCGGGTACTGGCGCATGCGCCCTTGCCGTTACCCGTGACGGTGGCGCTGGATGCGTTGGCTGTGGTTCGGGACAGAGGGCTGGACGACACTGATGCACTGCTCAAGCTGGCGGAGCGTTACCCGGAGGCGGAAGCCCCGATCAAGACATTTGTGCGTAGCGTGCGTGTGCATCGGTTGGCAGGGGGGCATGGAGAGTTTTCCCGCGTCTTGAATGGGCGTCTGGATGGGGTATCGGATTCGATCGAGCCATTGGCGAGAATGCGAGCTGTCGATTGGATCGGCATGGCGGAAGAGGCGGGCGTGAGCCCGGGACTCGCACTGCGTACGCAAGCTCATGCTGAACGGCAGTATCCATTGGCGGCGCTGGAATCAAACATCCATACCGGTACATTTGACCTGCCGAGCGTGTCGGGTGGCGATGTGGCGGCCTTGTTCAAAAAACAGCCCGCGCTAGTCGAGAAATTGCTGCTCGGTAAGGCGCCGGTCAAGGCCGACGAAACCGAGATTCACAAAACGATTCGAAACACGGGACGCTTTCTACGCACCGGCGTCAGTATGGAATTGGCTGCGAATCTGATCAAAGGTGGTATTGGCTCTCCCGGCAAGGCTCTGCTCTATGGCCGGGACTTCATCCGCCGGCAGCTTCTCGATAGTCCCCAAGCCGCAGCCCAGGAAGTGATCGATGGCTTCTTTGCTACCGCAGAACCACTTGTCAATGGCGGCAAGGGAGTTGTGTTGGAAGTAGACAGCAACCGACATTATCCCAGTTGGATGATGGAAGAATATACGGTCCCGCTTCCCGAGGCGGTTCGCGAAAACGCGCCGACGCTGGCGGCGTTGTTCGGCGACCTGGACGAGTGTCTGTGCCGGCCATGCGAGTCCATGCTGGGACAGCCGGCGTATCTGGTCGATTTGCTCAATCTGTTGGCGAAATCATCCGGGAAAAACGGCAATGCATTGGATGAACTCAGGTCCAGGCGTCCCGATATCTTTAACCTGAAGCTCAGCTGTGAGAATGCGGAACAGTCAATCCAGCATCTCGACATCGTGCTGGAGATACTGGAAAAAGCGGCGGCTCGGGAAGCCGCCCCCGGTGCTACTGCAGCGGCGATTCGGCAAATCGCCTACCCGAAACTGCGCCAGGCTCTCTATCCCTGGCATCTGCCGTTTGACCCTGGCTACGCCGGAGTCCGTGCGTATCTGGAGAAGTTCGGCGTATCGCGCGAGAAATTATTGGGGCTGCGACGCGGCACCATGCCGGCGCACCTGGCCTCGGAAGCGCTTCATGCGCCGATGGATCAGGCCGGCACCCCGAATGCGGATTCGCAATGGAACTTGCTCACGCAGCAACGCCTGGGCGCCAGGTTATGGGCAGCCTATGGATTCAATATAGACAACGACATCCGAATCGTTGATCCCGCCTCAGGAGAGCTGCTGACCAATCAGACGGTGGAAGACGTGCTGACCCGGGCGTCTATTTTGATAGACCGCACGGGGCTGTCGCTGGAAGAACTGGAGCAGACACTCAAGACGGCGTTCGTGTCCGGTGATTCCAACGGAATTGACCTGAGCGGACGCGAGCAATGCAAAACGAGCGCGATGCGCCTTCCGGCTGAAGGCTCTGTGCTGGAGGGTATTCTGGATCGCCTGCATCGCTTTATGCGGTTACGGGCGCACATGCCGGGGTGGTCCATAGAAACTCTTGGGCAGGCCATTGTTGTGTGCGGAGGGATTGAGAGCGGGGCCACGACCGATCAACAGAGAGCCGACCTCCTCGTGAGATTGACGATCCTCAAGCGTCTGCACGAGGCCTATGGTATGCCGCTCGATGCGCTGCTTGAACAACCGATATCAGACACTCGCTTGCGAAAGGCCCTCGGCCTGTCGATCGTGCAGTGCAACCTGCTGAAAGAACTTATCGGGTATATGCCGACCACACAGCCCACGGACTGGTCTGCATTGGAAGAGTTGTGCCATGCAGCCAGGTGTCTGCAAGAAATTGGGTTAACGGTGGAGCAGGCGGCACACGCGCTGCTGACAAGGGGCAGATGGGAAGCGGTGGCCGGAGAACTGCCGGCCTCGATCAAGAGCGGTGAGCAGATTGAAGAATTGCTTGGATCGATACAGCAACGTCTGCGCTCTGTGGTCGCTGTCAGACCGGATGTCAGCCTGGAGACGCAGGTTGCCGAAGCATTGAACGATATCTATGAGCGTACGACTGTCAGCAAGATCATGCAGGGTATTCGCGAGGCGTCCGGACCATCAGGAAGGGCACCGGGTGCCGCGGTATTGACCGAATTGATGGCAGCGTTGTCTGGCGGCACAGGGCATTCTCTGGGAGAGTGGCTGCCACTCATGGATGCGCAGCACTCGGCAGGATTATTCAGCGTTGCGGCAACGAACAATCGTAGCGTCGAGGAGCGTCTCGTCAGCCTGCTGGCGGCAATCGCATCCAGGCGGCGTGAAAGAGAATTAATAGCCGTGCTTTCCGAGCAATGTGGATTGGCGGAGGCCGACGCGATCTCCCTGCTCGGTGGGCGGTTGCTGCTTGATCCTGCGCAAGGCCAGTCTGTTTATGCATCAGAGGCATTTCTCAGCGGAAGCTTTTGGGCCGATGTCTCATCGACTCAACCGGTCCCGCCGAGTGTGACTGCCGCAGCGATGCCGCGGCTACACGCATGGGTAGATCGCCTGTATCGGCTGATAGCCCTCAGTACCGCATTGGCCATCGATAGCGAATTGATGCAGATCGCCGAGCGAATCATCGTGGGGGCGGGCGTGGGAATCAACTGGCGCGACATGCTGGCTTCAGCGCCTGCGAATAGCACGGTATGGCAGAACCCGCAGTGGCAGGCATTGCTCGATCTGCTGTGGCTGCAACAACCCGATCAATTCTCGCGCGGGGCCCTCGGAGATTTGTTAAACCGGCTGGTTGCTTCAGTCGCTCAGGTTTCTGCGGATACCGTGCGGCCGTTGACCGCGCGCGTGGACGTCGCGGAAACGTTGGCGGTACCCCTCATGGCGCAGGCCCTTTCATTGCAGCCAGGCGCGCTTCCTTCACGCAATGATTTGCGCAGTCCGGGAAAGTTGCGTCTTGTTTTCGAATGGCTGCTACTCGCCAAGCAATTGGGCGCGAGCGCCATACAGATGGCGCAGCTGACCGATCTGGCCGGCAATCTGTCTGCAGCCGACACGGCAAAATCGTTGCTCGAAGCGAAGCTGGCGGGCGATGACTTACAGGTCACATTGAGGCGGATCGGCGACTCGTTGCGCCGGCAGCGGCGCGATGCGCTGGTGGCCTATCATGTTGCGCAGATCGTCGGCCGCAATAATTCTGATAAATGGAGCGATGCGAAAGCATTGTACGAGTATTTCCTGATCGATCATCAGATGGAGCCGTGTTTTGAGACCACGCGTATTCTGGAAGCAGTCACCGCCGCGCAATTGTTTGCACAGCGTATCCTGTTCGGTGTCGAGCTCGAGATCACGGCCGATCCTGAGCTCAAGCAGCGTTGGAGCTGGATGCGCAACTACCGCGTGTGGGAAGCCAATCGCAAAGTCTTTTTGTTTCCTGAAAACTGGCTGTTCCCCGAACTGCGCGATGACAAATCGTCGAGCTTCAAGCGGCTTGAGTCGGCACTGGGGCAGGGCGAACTGACAGAAGACCTGGCGAATCGGGCCTTCGGGCAGTTTTTGGACGATGTGGCGCAGATGGGGCAGATGCAGGTGCTCGGCATGTATGAGGATATTTCACGTGATGCCAATGGCAACATCCTCAAGGACAACAGCAACCAACATCCCATTCGTCGCACGCTGTACATCATTGGCCGAACTCTTAATCCGCCCTATGCCTATTTCTGGCGCCATTGCGTGGACTTTGGAAGCCCTTACATGGAGTGGTCGCCATGGCAGCGCATCGAGCTAGATATACAGGGCGATCATGTGCTGCCGTTCGTCCTGAACGGCAGCTTGTGCCTTTCCTGGCCCATTGTGAAGAAGCGCGAACCTACATCGGTAAATAGCGACGCTTGGGAGATCACGGTGGCGTGGTCTAGGCATATTGCAGACCGCTGGAGCAAGTCCGACATCGCTCGCAATCTGGTCGTGATTCCAGCTGGTCCGTTTCGTGACGATCGATTGGGATTTTCCTTCAGGCTCCGTGTAGAAGAATCATCATCGGAGTCCCTCGCAGTCGTCACGTGTTATGCCGCAAAGACCACATTAGTTCCGGCTCCTCCGCAATCGGAGGCGACGCGCGATGTGGATGCAGAAATGGTTATTCCGCAAGCAAAACCTGCTGATTCGATATTGCGTTACCAAATGGATAACGCTACCCAGCGAAACCTGTCTGTGGGGGCATCCTGGCCGCCTGAATGGGGAAAACCCGAGGATTCCGCTTCGCGCGAAGTCTCCTGGAGTTGTTGGATCAGTGTGCGGGCCGGGAATGGAACTGGATGGATGCAACTTCGATCGGAAGGCGCCGGACATCACATCGAAATCCGTGACGAGACTGGCGTAGAGCAGCCGATACGTCTGGGGCAGATACGGCGGTGGTTTGTGTTTGGAGAAAGCAGCCAAGCCGCCCGCTTAGCATCAATCGGATCATATGGCTATGTTCCTTCTGTACAGTGGCGAGCGCATGCGGAATTGCAGGGACAGCAACGCCTTACGCTGGCATCAGCGGAGGCCATCTCTGTGACTCACGTAGACACGGGGCGAAGTGTTCGCGATCATTTGGTCTTTCATCTGAACGCGTCGCAATATACGCCGGAAGAACTGGGACTTGAACTCGATGGATTGTTGTCCTTTGAAGCGATATCGGATTTTGTCATAAGCGAGTCACGCGACATTAGCCTGCGCCCTGCAAGCGGCTATCTCTTAGGGCCGACAAACACACGATCGTGGATGAACGGATTCATGGAGGTTGATGCGCGGAACGCTGGCAGGGATTTCTTTCTTGAGTTCATTCATGCAGATGGGCCTATCACTGCCACAACGATCTTTCAAGGGCAGGGGGCAGACACGTATTTTGCCTTGCCCGCTAATGCGAATCGTGCAAAGTGGGAGGAGGCCGCAGTATGGTATTTCTCGGAACACAGCGGTAGCTGCATTGTCGACCTTGCTCCGGTACCGCAGGGGACGGTCGCGCAGTTCACGATTCTCCCTAGTTCATTTCCAGAATCCGTCGACTATGCCACGCGTTGGCGTAGAGGCTTGCTACGGTTCTCCATTGATGAGCAGGAAGGTATATTTGGGGCAGACTTGTTACCTCAACCAGGGGGCAGGCTAAGTCGCACTGGGCCATTAGCGCTCACGACAGGGGGGATCCTTGACGAGAGAGCCCAGTCCAAGTTCACTTTCGATAACCGACTACCGTATGTCGGGTATAACTGGGAAGTATTCTTTCATGCCCCTCTACTGATCGCTGATCACTTATCCAAACAGCACAAATTTGAAGACGCCGAGCGCTGGCTGCGCTGTGTGTTTGACCCAACCAGCAGTGATGCGGACACCGATGCCAAACGTTTCTTGAAGTTTCGTGTATTCAAAGAGCTGGATTTGAACCAGCAGGTGATCGATGATTTGACCGCTCTGGCGCAGGTGGCGGGTGGTTATGCAAGCGACGTTGACGTTGGCGTTGTGCACAAGCTGATCGACCGCTGGCGCAATGCCCCTTTCCGACCCTTTCTGATCGCGCGCCGCCGGCACATCGCGTTCTTATGGCGAACACTGTTCGCCTATCTGGACAATCTGATTGCCTGGGCCGACAGTCTGTACCGGCGCGATACCCGCGAGTCGATCAACGAGGCGACAATGTTGTATGTGCTGGCGGAACGGATTCTCGGCCGCCGCCCGCAACTGCACCAGGGCAAAACGAATCGACCGGCGTATACCTACGACGAGAAAATCTCCAGCTGGGATGAATTTGCCAATTTCTGGATCGATGTTGGCGCGCAAGGGCCCAGCAATTTAAAGACAGCCTGGCGGGTAAAGGATACGCTAAACCAGCCGAACCCTGAGGGGATGCTCTATTTCTGTATGCCGTTCAACGACAAGATTGTGTCGTATTGGAATATCGTGGATGCTCGGCTTGGGAATATACGCAACTGCCGAAATATCGAGGGAATCCAGCGCCAGTTGCCGTTGCTGGATGCGCCGATAGACCCGGAACTTCTGGTGCGCGCCACTGCAGCGGGGCTCGACTTGGGCGAAGTGATCAGCGGTCTTTACGCGCCGCCGCCACATTACCGCTATAGCATCCTGTCCGCACGCGCGGTCGACCTTGTGAACGAGTGCAAGTCATTGGGTGGGGCCATGTTGTCGGCCATCGAGAAGCGCGATGCGGAGCAGTTAGCCCAATTACGCTCGTCCAATGAGATCAATTTACTGAATCTCGTGCGTGACGTACGCCAGCTTCAAATTACGGAGGCGGAGCGCAATATCGAAGCCTTGCGCGCCGGCAGAAAGTCTCTCGAGTCGAGGTACAACCAGTATCAGCGATTGCTTGGCAAGAAAGATATTGCATTGCCAAAAGAACAGGAACGTACGGGAGAGGAGTCGATGTTGGGAACCGCCGACTCCGGTATCGTGAGTAATCGCTCGAACTGGGGACTCATTAAAGAGGAGAATGAGCAGTATACTGGAATCGACGGGGCGGTTACTTGGGCGACCGCATCGGGGATTGCAAAAACCGTTGGCGGCGGATTTCATACGTCTGCTTCGATTGTGTTGGCCACGCCTGCCGGTGCAACAACAAATGCTCCGAAAGTGCTGGAGGCTCTGGGGACCTCTGCTTCATATATCGGGGACGCATTTTCCATGGTGTCGCAAGGGTGGAAGACGTATGCTGAACAACAGGGCATGATGGCGGGGCATATCCGTCGCCGCGACGAGTGGGCCTTCCAGAGCAATCAGGCGCTCAAAGAGCTGCAGCAGGTTGACAAGCAGATCCTCGCCAATCAGATCCGGATCGATATCACCCGGAAGGAGCTCGATAATCATATTGAGCAGCTCGAACAGGCCAGGGCTGTCGATGAAGTGATGCGCGGCAAGTTTTCGAACGTTCAGCTGTATGAGTGGATGAAAACCGAGCTGTCACGGCTTCATTTCACTGCCTACCGCATGGCTGTGGATATGGCGCGCCGAGCCGAGCGTGCGGCCTCGCGTGAATTAGGCGTGAAGCCGTTAAACATTGTGCGCAATGACTATTGGGATTCGCTACGGGATGGTCTGCTGGCCGGAGAGCGGTTGCATCAGGACCTTAAGCGATTGGAAATTGCCTACCTCGACCAGAACCGACGCGAATATGAGCTGACCAAACACATTTCCCTGCGGCGGCTCGATCCGGAAGCCTTGGCTAATTTGCGCGTCAAGGATAGCAACGGCCATTGTCGCTGCGAGTTCAAAATTCCTGAATGGTTGCTTGATCTTGATACGCCGGGCCATTATCTGCGCCGTATCAAGTCCGTCAGCGTCAGCATTCCCAGCGTCACCGGGCCTTACACGAGCGTCAGCTGTAAACTGACTTTGTTGAAAAGTGCAGTGCGCCACGAGCGGACGGCTGCAAATTATCCCAGAGTGCAGGGTGACGACCTTCGGTTCACCGATAATTTCGGCGCGTCGGAAGCGATCGTTACCAGCTCCGGCAACGGCGACAGTGGATTATTCGAGACGCAACTTCGCGAAGAGCGATTTCTCCCGTTCGAAGGTAGCGGTGTGATCAGTACCTGGAGGCTCGAACTGCCGGGCAAATACCCGCAGTTCGACTATGCCACCATCTCGGATGTAGTGCTGAGCATTCGCTATACCGCGCGCGATGGGGGGGATGATCTGCGAACTGCCGCGACGGAGGCGATTGACGCGCAGCTGTCTCTGCCTTCTACCTCGACTGCCGCACCATTGCGGTTTCCGGTTGCCTTAAGTTGTCGTTCGGATTTTCCTTCGGAATGGGCGCGTGCCGGCACGACCTCGGATCTGAAGGTTTCGTTTACTCGCAATCTGTTGCCGTACTGGATGGATGCGGCCGGGCTGGCAGTGCGAGAAGTCCGTGTCGCCGACGTGCCGAAGGCCGCACGAAGCCCGCTCGATTTCAAGTTGGTTTGGCCACCTCCGACCGGCGTGACTGATCCTGCTCCTTGGCCCGCGGACGCTCTCAATGGGGACGGTGTGGGTGAGGGGAATCTCGGTCGGGTGATCGGCGTTGTCGATAAGATTATCTTGCTTAATGTAGGAACGAGGACAAATCCGCTTCCGTCGCCGCCGTAGAATCATATGAGGTGGGTGGGCCGGAGAAAGTGTATCGCTTTCTGAACCCGCGTTGACCTTGGCCGGAAAGATTGCATGTTTGTATCGCGAATTCGCAGGGCGCAAAGGGATCGGTGAGTCGTTACCCCAGCGCACCGATGCGGCTTTGCAGAATTCCCAGTGCGACGATGGCAGCGGTCTCGGCGCGCAGGATATGTGGGCCAAGCGTAATCAGTGTGTAACCGGCCTGTTCGGCCTGCGTCATTTCTTCCCGTGCCCATCCCCCTTCCGGTCCGACCAGCACAAAGACAGATTCCTCGTTGCCGCTAGGGAGCGGGACTGCGCGTAAGCTCTGTCCTTCCACTCGTTCTGAGAGCATGAGGGAGAGTGACGGGGCAGGGTGGTGTGCGAGGCATTCCGCCAGGGATTGCGGCTTGGCAATCACGGGCACACGCCACTGTTCCGACTGCTGGGCGGCTTCCAGCGCGATGCGTTGCCAGCGGGCCAATTGCGCGTCGAGACGCTCCGGTCTGAGTTGCACGATGGTGTGCCGGCTCTGGATCGGGACGATGTCACTCGCACCCAACTCCGTGGCCTTCTGAATCACCCAGTCCATTTTCTCGCCCTTGAGCACGGCCTGCCCGATGAGCAGGCGGGGAGCGGTGCGTGCCGGTTCCCTGGTCGTACTCAAAATACGGCCCGCCAGTTCCTGCTTGGTGACGCGCGTGAGTTCCATCAGGTATCGGGAGCCTTGTCCGTCGCAGACCCAGATCTGTTCGCCGAGTTCCAGACGTAAACTGTCGCGCAAATGCGTCTGGAGTGCCGGAGGCACGGTGATAGAAGGAGGCGTGATCGCGTCGGGAGGAAGAAAGAACACAGGCATGGGAGGCTCAGCCGGTCGAATGAACCGCGTGCGTCGGCGTTATTCGAAGAAGGTCTTCATCTTGTCGAAGAAGCCGTCGCCGTCGGCTTCCATGACCATGCCGCTCTCTTTGGCAAATTCGGTCAGCAGCTCTTTTTGCCGCGCATTGAGCTTCGTGGGAATCTGCACTTTGATGACGTAGAGCTGGTCGCCGGTATGGCCGCCTTTGAGATTGGGGACACCGAGCCCCTTGAGGCGCATGACCTTGTCGTGTTGGGTGCCGGCCGGAATCTTGATGACGGTGTTGCCCTTCAACGTCGGGACTTCGATCTTGCCGCCGAGCGTCGCGGTAATGAAGTTGACCGGGACGTCGCAGGAGATATCGATGCCCTTGCGCTGAAAGACCGGATGCGGCTTGACGG
>FRDC01003747.1_pt3 | contig 19536 bp, 22 predicted proteins | sample 1106171 | NCBI WGS metagenome assembly FRDC01 (sample SAMEA3930566, study PRJEB13176) | freshwater metagenome | biome: Drinking water system; feature: drinking water; material: water | place: Singapore | collected 2014-12-20 | reverse complement strand
AGAAGGCCCTAAGAATTTCTTAAATTCTAATGCAAGATCCCCTGTGCCCGTCGCGCAATCCAAAATAGCATCACCGGGATGAGCTCCGCTCCATTGAACAAGCCGTCGCCGCCAAAGCCTGGCCAAACCAAACGTCATCACGTCATTGGCACGATCATAATTTTCGGAAATGCTCGCGAAAAGAGACCGAATAAATTGCGGATCCTGTCCCATCACCCTGTCAGACGTTCTCTCGCGCATAAGTCTCTCCTTAACTAGACGGCAGTGAACTCTCGACCGAGAGCTTTAAGCAGCGGATTCAATTGATCCACCAGTTCCTCGAATTGCTCATATGTCAGCGCTTGTGCTCCGTCAGAAAGTGCCTCCGTGGGCCGTGGATGAACTTCAATCATGATGCCATCCGCTCCCACAGCCGCGGCTGCCAAACTAAGAGGTTTTACCAACGACGACAGTCCCGTGCCATGCGAGGGATCAACAATCACGGGTAGTTGGCTGACGGATTTAATGTAGGCCACGGAATTCAAGTCCAAAGTGTTCCGAGTGGAAGTTTCAAAAGTGCGGATACCGCGTTCACAGAGCACCACCTGCTCGTTGCCGCCTTTAAGAATGTATTCGGCTGCCAGGATCCATTCCTTAACGAGGGCTGCGAAGCCGCGCTTGAGGAGAATCGGTTTTTTGATTTTACCGAGCTCTTTGAGCAATTCGTAGTTATGCATGTTTCGAGAACCGACTTGAAAACAATCCACAACATCCATGAGCCGATCCACCTGCCGGGGATCGGTGATCTCGGCCATGAGGGGGAGACGGGTCTCAGTGCACACTTTGCGGGCAATAGCATAGGCAACTTCTCCGAGTCCCTGAAAGCTTTCAGGGCTTGTACGAAGTTTGAAGAGCCCGCCCCGCAGAAAAGCAGCGCCACGGCTTTTTACAAATCGTGAGACTTCCAAGAAATGTTCAAGGGACTCAATGGCGCAAGGACCAGCGATGACCGCGAAGCGACCATCTCCTATCCAGCTCTGTCCGATTTTGACCGCCTGCGTTCTGTGATCCATGTTGTTCGAAACTAATTAAACCTCGAGGATTTGTCTAGTATCTCGACACTCAATGATGAAGTCGTTAGCTTTCGTGCGTCTTGCTCCTGATGTTTGGGTTTTGGGGACCGACCTTGAAGGGGTTCCACCTTCGGCCGCTCCCGNNGCTCCCGGTGTTTTTTTTATCGGCGATTTTTTTTCTAAAAAAGAATGGAAGTGGTTTCGAGCTCGCCATCTTGCGACGATGACAACCACTCAGCTTTTGGCGGAATTGCCTGTGGAGCCGGAAACGACTTTCGCCCCCGATTGGAAGGCTCCATCGCGCGTGGCTTTCGCGAAGCAGTTTGCCGATTTACAAGAACGCTTTCGCCAAAAGACATTGGAGAAAGCGGTACCCGTTTGCTTTGAGTTGGCCGAGCAAAAGCCGGATTTGTCCGCGCGAAAGGGGCTTCTTCGCAAGCTCTGTGCGGCACCCCCGTCTGTCACTCCCTACGGCTTTTGGTTTGAGGAAGAGGGACTTCTTGGGGCCACTCCTGAATTGTTGCTGCGGCAGTTGTCCACCAGAAACTTCGCCACGGCTGCTGTCGCGGGAACGCGAACTCGAGAAGAGGAGCCATCACTTCTGGAGAGGCCAAAGGATCTCATTGAACATCAATTGGTGATCCGCGATATCGAACAGGCTTTGAAAAGGTGGGGGACTGTTGAGCGAACTCCCACTCGGGAAGTGGAAAGTGCCACATTGATTCATCTGCGCACGGACCTCGGCGTGACGTCAGAGCATTCGTTTATGGAACTGGTGCAGGTCCTGCATCCAACAGCCGCGCTCGGTGCTTTTCCGCGGGAGGCCGGGCTTCGGTGGCTTGAAAAGTGGCCGGAAAGCCAGGAACGAGGCGCCTTCGGTGCTCCTTTTGGCTATTTTAATGAATATGGCCAAGGGACAGCGTGGGTGGCTATTCGCAACATTCAGTGGAATAAAGAGGGGTTGCGTTTGGGCTCTGGTTGCGGCGTTGTGGAACGAAGCGACCTTGAAATCGAATGGAAAGAGTTGGAATTGAAAAGACTGTCGGTCAAAAAGATTCTGGGTCTCTAAAGAGAGTAGATAGAAGATGAATGTGAACTTGGCGAAACGCTGCGTGGAAGAGTTGTTGTCCTTCGGCGTGCGAGAATATGTCATTTGTCCTGGAGCAAGAAATGCCCCGTTGGCCAAGGTTTTGGGCAAGGCTCGTGGCCTTCGCTGCCACTATTTTTTTGAGGAGCGTTCGGCGAGTTTTTTTGCTTTGGGTCGGATTAAAGACACAGGCGAACCGGTTGCCGTGGTCATGACTTCGGGAACCGCGGTGGCCGAATGTCTGCCAGCAGTCATTGAGGCTTACTATTCGGAGTTACCGTTGATCATCGTTTCGGCGGATCGCCCGCGAAGGTATAGGGGCCGTGGCGCCCCTCAGACGATTGAACAAGTTGGCCTGTTTGGACTTTACTGCCATCATTCGTATGACATTGAGAATATTGATGAATTATCAACACTTCAGATATCGGGTGGCACCGCCCGATACCCAAAGGGTGGCACCGCCCCCGCGACCGTAGTTTTAGAGCCAGGGGCACCGCCCGTCATCGGACCATTGCACCTGAACATCTGTTTTGACGAACCGCTTCTCGATCGTCCTCTTGAACCTTTCAAACCAGTGACTCGCGCGACCAAGTCCGCCGCGCACAACTTAAGCCACACAAATTCTTTGAACCCACGCGCCGAGGAAAAAATCCTCAGTTTCCTGGAAACCGCGAAACGCCCCTTGGTTCTTCTGAGCTCTTTGCCTCGCGATGACCGAAAGGCCGTCACGCAATGGCTCACTCAGCGACAGCTTCCTATCTATGCCGAAAGTATGTCGCACCTGAGAGATGATCCAATCATTGCCAACCTTGTTGTCCAATCTGGAGATAAAATGCTCTCGCACGCGGTCCGCAATCACGGCGTTGATAGCGTTGTCCGTATTGGATCTGTTCCAACAACTCGCTTTTGGCGAGATCTGGAAGATGTGTGGCGCAAATTGCCTGTTCTGTCTTTTTCAAATCAGAGGTGGAGCGGCTTGGCGCGAGAGATAGAGGCTCCGCTTCCGATAAAGGCCCTCGATCATCCCGCTTTTACGAAGGCCGCGTTTGCATGGACCACGGGACAGCTGCAAACATTGTGGGACGCGGATCAAAAGTTGGCGCAAAAGTTGGATCAGCTCATGAACAAATACACCCGCTCGGAAATGGCCCTGGTTCGGGCTCTCGCAAAAACAATTCCTTCGGGTTCGCGCGTTTACCTTGGAAATTCTTTGCCCATCCGCGAATGGGATTTGGCCGGTCCTTTTCAGTTTCAGGGATTTGAATATCAGGCCAACCGCGGTGCCAACGGAATCGATGGGCAGATTTCGACTTTTCTGGGTTGGTCGACACCAAGTGTGCCGAACTGGGCTGTTGTTGGCGATTTAACAGCCCTCTATGATCTAGCGGCTCCTTGGATTCTTCGTCGTCTGAAGCCAAGGGAAATTCATATTGCTATCATTAACAATGGCGGAGGGAAGATCTTTGCGCCGATGTTTAAAAGTGCAGAGTTTGAAAATCGCCATGATCTCCATTTTGAGGATTGGGCTCGACAGTTTGGTCTTTCTTATGTCCGAGTCGAAGATGCGAAGTTCTTTGATGAGTCCGCGCGAGAGTGGCCTCAGGTTCTGGAGATTGTTCCGGATGGGAAAAGTTCGGAGCGCATGAATGAAGCATGGAACAAGGCTTGGCTCAAAATTTGACGTGATGGCGAAACCCAAGCACCCCCTCATTTTTCTCCATGGATTTTTAGGGTCTCCCCAGGAGTTTTCTCCCGTTATTCAGCATCTTCAAGGCCAGCCGATTTTTCTTCCTTCGCTTTACGACCGTGGGCCTTTGGATCCAACGCACTCGCTCCGCGATTGGACGAGAAACTTTAAGGCGTGGATTCGAGATAAGAACAAACCCTGGGTCATCGGCTATTCCATGGGCGGGCGGCTGGCACTTCACGCGGCGGCTCTATTGCCCGATGAGATCGCAGGAGTCGTGGCGATATCTGCTCATCCTGGGCTCAATGGTGCAGAAGAAAAACAGCAGCGCGTCCTGTGGGAAAGTCAGTGGATAAGGAGATTTCAAGAGCTTCCTTTGGCAGACACTATTCGTCTGTGGCAAGCCCAGGACATTTTCGCGCAATCTGAAAAAGCGGTTGTTGATCCATATTTGGAATCGGAGTTGATTCGGTCGAGTTTAGACAATTGGTCCACAGCGCGGCATGAATTTCAGCCCTGCGAACTCCTTGAGGGGCGGTGCCCCCTCCATTGGGTGGTTGGACGGCGTGACACAAAGTACTGCGAACTTCTCTCTCGGTTTTTGCGAGGTCGACCCGAGGATCTCACTGTGATAGAAAATGCCGCTCACCGAGTTCATTTGGATGCGCCAGAAGCTCTTGCATCTGTGCTCAACCGACTGACAATCTGAACGGATCAAAGGAGCGGGTTGTGAAAAAAAGGTTTATGGAATTGAAAACGACTGACAATACGACGGTCTGGATCAATAAAGACGCCGTCGAAGCTTTGGAAGAGCAGCCAGCGACGGCTCGCGCGCCGGGGCATACAAAAGTCTATCTGGGTTCGTACAAGTTTCTCATCCTCGATCATAAGCCCGATGACGTGATCAAAAAAATCGAAAGTGAATGAAGGAGTTTGCAGTGAGCAAAGAGACTTGGATCCCGATCAAATCCTTTCAGGACATTCGTTACGAGCGAAACGAGGATGGTATTGCCAAGATCACCATCAATCGTCCTGAGGTTCGCAATGCTTTTCGTCCGCAGACGGTGATGGAGCTTAAAGAAGCATTTGAGCTTGCACGGGAAGACCAGAAGATCGGCGTCATCATCCTCACGGGAGAAGGCCCCGATGCATTTTGCTCTGGAGGCGATCAAAAAGTTCGCGGCAACGCTGGCTATGTTGGCAGCGATGGCGTTCCCCGTCTAAATATTTTGGATGTGCAAAAACAGATTCGTTCTCTGCCAAAACCGGTCATTGCGATGGTTGCAGGTTACGCTATTGGTGGTGGACACGTGCTTCATGTGGTGTGCGATCTGACCATCGCGGCAGACAATGCACGTTTTGGCCAAACAGGTCCCAAAGTTGGATCGTTTGATGGCGGATTGGGATCGAGTTATCTCGCGCGTATCGTTGGGCAAAAAAAGGCGCGTGAGATTTGGTATCTGTGTCGGCAGTACAATGCTCAACAGGCTCTCGAGATGGGCTTGGTCAATCACGTGGTGCCGCTCGATCAGCTGGAGGCGGAGACTCTTTGTTGGGCTAGAGAAATGCTCGAGCATTCACCTCTCGCTCTTCGCTGTTTGAAAGCGGCATTGAACGCCGATTGCGATGGACAGATGGGACTCTTGGATTTGGCCGGCAACGCCACCCTTCTCTATTACATGAGTGAAGAAGCCAAAGAGGGAAAGAACGCGTTCGTAGAACGACGTCCACCGGATTTCGGAAAGTTTCCTCGCCTGCCATGACCGCTTGTTTTCGTCTTTGGCTTTCGGCCTTTCGGCCAAAAACCCTCACTGCCGCGGTGGTTCCCATCTTTGTGGGAACCGCTTTGGTCCATGCTCACGATCGCGGCATCCTGCCGTGGGTGAGTGGGTGCGCTTTGCTGGCGGCATTGCTGATTCAAGTGGCCACCAATCTCATTAATGATTCCATCGACTTTAAAAAAGGTGCTGATACAGCGGAACGCTTGGGCCCGCAGCGTTTGACAGCCAGTGGAGAGCGAAGCGCAAAAGCCGTGATGGTAGCGGGTTTGATGTGTTTGGTTTTAGCTTTTATTTTAGGTATCCCATTGGTCCTTCATGGGGGGTGGCCATTGGTGGCGATCGGCATCCCTTCGCTTTTTTTGGCTTATGGTTATACGGGAGGCCCATTCCCCTTGGCTTATTTGGGGTTGGGTGACCTTTTTGTGATTTTATTTTTTGGCTTGATTGCTGTTGGTGGCATTTATTTTCTGCACACCCTCTCTTGGTCTTTCGACATGATCGTTGCGGGTCTGCAAGTCGGCTGCCTTGCCACTGTGCTTATCGCAATCAACAATTTGCGCGATGTTGATCAAGACCTCAAAGCACAAAAGAAAACGTTGGCCGTGCGCCTGGGTAAGCGGGCGGTTCGCTACGAAATCATGGTTTTAATGACAATCAGTTTTGTTCTGCAAGCCTATTGGTGGCTGCGCGGATTTCAGATTGCGGCAATGTTGCCGCTTCTTGTGTGGCCAGTGGCCTATCAAGTTTTGCGCGGAGTTTATTCCTATGATCCTGGAGTGATCTACAATCGATTTTTAGCCAAGGCAGCCGTTGTTCACTTGGGGTTTGGTCTAATGCTTTCTTTAGGATTTTGGTGGCATGACACTCTTCTCGTCAATCTATGAACTGCACAGTTTCGAAATGCTGAATGCTACGACGGCGGCAGGAACTCGCCGAGGGGTTTTGATCAAAATTCAAAATGCGGCGGGCGGTGTGGGATACAGCGATTTGCACCCCTGGCCCGAGTTAGGTGATCCAACACTAGAAGAATGTTTGAATTCCCGAGAGTCGCTATTTCAAAGAGCTTTGGAGTTGGCGCAAATGGACTTGAATGCGCGTGCCCAAGGCTTTTTTATGCAAGCGCAAGGACTGAAATCCCACCGCTTGTTACGCTCTCTTAAGGCACCTCCCAAGGAAGCTGCGGTTGACGCCATTTTTAAGGTGAAGTGCGGACCCAAACTGAATGAGTTTACTCCATTGTTGCGAGATTTCGTAAAGGGACTTAAGGAGCTGCAAAGAATTCGACTGGATTTCAATGAAACACTGTCCCCTTCGGATTTNNTGATCGATGGATCGAGAACAATGGAGATTGGCTTTTGGGGCGTTTGGATTTTATTGAAGATCCCTCGTCTTTTGATCGAGCGGTTTATGAGCGGTGGAAAGAGGTCATCGCTTTTGATCGCGTCGATGTTCCAAAAGATTTCGTAGCTGCTGTCAAAGTGGTAAAGCCCGTTCGTGAAGATATCGAGAAGCATCCGGCTTTTTTAGAGGGACGACTGAAGCGCGTTGTGTTTACTCACAATATGGATCATCCCTTGGGTCAAAGAGCCGCTCGTGCTTGCGCTGCTCAGTTTTATCAGCGGTATCCGGATAAAATGGACGTTGGCGGTTTGGAAAATTTCGACGGCTATCATTTACAAGATGAAAACATCAGTCATCCGGAGGATCATGAAACAGGCTTTGGCCTGAATCGATACCTTTCGGAGTTGTCATGGACCCCACTGTAGATTTGGACTGGGACTCTCAAAATTCTCACGTTCTCCTCAACCCACGTATGCCGTGGGCGCACCGTCGACGGATTGAAGAAGCTGTCAAAGAAGTGCCATCTCTGCCGGGCCATATTTGGCTCTGCTCTTCAGGTACAACTGCGTTGGACGAGTGGAAGCTCATCGCTTTGAGCAAAAAGGCTTTTCAGGCTTCCGCGCAAGCGGTGAACGAACACTTGAAGGCTTCGGCTAAAGATGTGTGGTTTAATGCTTTGCCTCTGTTCCATGTTGGTGGGCTTTCCGTTTTTGCGCGGGCTCGGCATTCCGGTGCATCCGTGATTTCAGATTCGATTCCGCGCTGGGAGGTTTCGGCCTTTGTAGATCTGCTTCAACGCCATTCTGTGACCATGACGAGTCTCGTGCCGGCACAGTTGGTCGACCTCGTGAAGGAGCGGCGAAAGGGACCGGCCTCTTTGCGGGTCTTGCTCATCGGTGGAGGGGCATTGGATCCTCAGATTTATCGACAAGCGCGAGATTTAGGATGGCCTGTTCTTCCCACCTACGGAATGACCGAATGCTGTTCGCAAATAGCAACAGCCGAGCTGGTATCCCTCCAAAAATCTGAGTTTCCAGAACTCAAGATCTTGCCTCACGTGCAAGCTCGCCTGCGGGACGATCGGTTGGAAATAAAATCTCGCGCGCTTTTTTCTGGACAGATGATTGTGAGCGCGAAGAACGTTCAGTTTCAAGATTTCCATGGACAAGAATGGTTCCTCACTGCGGATCGAGTCGCGATCGAAGGCGGTTTTCTGCGGCCTTTAGGACGTGCCGATGATGTCATTAAGGTTCTTGGTGAACTCGTCAATGTCAGTGCTCTGGAATCAAAACTTCAGTCTCTCGCGCGGGCGCAAGGGCTTGAGGGAAGGTACTGCATCTTGAGTGTGCCGGCCTCTCGTCGAGGGTTTGATCTGTTGGCAGTCACCACCGAAAAAAGCATGGCTGTCGCGGAGCGAGTGACAGATGGTTTCAACGAGAGCGTTTTGCCCTTTGAACGTATTCATTTTCTTTATCAGATCGATCACATTCCCTGCACAGAGCTTGGAAAAATTCGCCACCGAGAAGTCGCTCAAATTTTAAGTTTGCCCTGATTCCCTTCGCGGAAGCCAGAGATCTTGCAGAACTTGAGGCTGTCGGATAAAGGCAAATTTTAGGCATATTTCCTGCTAAACAAGCACAGACGGAGGTCAGGGGCGTGGATATCGCCAATGGGGTCGAGATAAAGGGTCTGCTTTGGCAAAAATTGGCTCTGGTAGGCCTTTTGGGGTTTATTGGATTTCAACGGGCATATGCAGGTGAGACGCAAGCTCAGCTGTCACCAGTTGTTTCTGCAGGGGGCTGCTTGGCTTCCCTTCGTTCTGGTTTTGCGAACTGGGCGAATTCGATCGCTGTTTTTCGCGCTGAAAATCTGAGCTCCGTCGGCGTNNTTCCAGATGATACGATTGTACGGACGGCAGAGTTGCAAGCGCTTCGAAGAAAGATGAGCTTAGCCGATCAAAGTCCTTTGTCAGATCGGCCAAATATTGCCTGGGGTCGTGAGGATCAATATTCTGTTTATCCCGTGGGCTTTCTCAAGCCCGCTCAAGCGTCAGAAATTTTCCAAACACCTTTAGGGCAAAACACCCTTGGCGCCAAAGCTATCACGTCCATGGATTCAGACGGTCAACTCAAGGTCATTTTTTGGAATACTTCGGGGAACGGAATTCTCAATCAAGTTCATCATCGAGATATGGTGCGGGCAATCCTTCTTAGGCGTGGGATGAACTTAGTATTGGAAGCCGAGAGATATTCCGGCTCCGTTTCGACGGATTTCTTTGATGTTGAAGCAGGTCGATTGTTTTCCGTTGAGTACGATCTTAAAGAAGAGCGCCGGCAAACTGTCTATCCTATGGCTGTTTTGGAAGAGATGCAGGGCTTTCAGTTAAGTGCTCGGGTTGAAAATGGAAGGTATAAAGTTGTCCATCTTGATGTGAGTTCAACATTGACGAAATCACAAGTGCTTCGAGGTTTTCCCATCGATATTGATCGTTTGGTCGCCTCGATTGTAGTGGTTGATCAAAGCATTGATCCACGCCTGTGTGGCTACAACGAAATTCGCCTTGAAGGTGTGCTCTACGATGCGGTTTCTAAGCTTGGCCAGTTGGAGTATCTCCGTCGGGAGTTGCAAGCAAAAATACGCAATTGTGTTGGGCGTGCGGCGCTCAGTGTAGGGAGGGATAGCTGAACATGCGGGACGCAAGATCACATCTCAATTTGAAGGGAGGTCATTGGCTTGTTTTACAGGTTTTTGTGCTTCTTTCATTGAATGTCATTGGTGCGCCCGCTGAAGACGGTTGTTCGAAGCTATTCACCATTTCACCGCAAGGAAAAGAAATATCGGTACCGCCTCAATACATCTTAGATGGTGGACTTCAAATTCCGGTGGTGAGTGATGTTCATGGGAATCTTGAGGGGTTGTTTCGTGCTGTTGCGGACCTTCAGGTTCGCAACAAACGAAGATATCCGATTGTTTTTATCACTGGGGACTTGGCGTTTTATCCGTATCTGAATCGTCTCACACCTGAGCAAATGGCACGGGAATTTTTGGGCCAAAACGATTTCGGTGTTCCTCAATATTTTGAAACCGATCAGATGTATCGTCGGTTCTATTCCGGTGACCAGAGCTTTAGGTCCCTCGTGGCTAAGTTTTATTTTGTACGCGGAAATCACGACGACACGAACCTTCTCCGCAAGTTAAACGAACTTCATTCGCGCGAGGTTGTGGGACTAGATACCCATGGTGTCCTTAACTACTTAACAGACGGTTCTTTAATCCGATTAAAATGGGAAGGGCAGACTAAGAGCGTTCAAATAGCGAGCTATGGTGGGATTTCTGGTGAAAGTCGGCCCAAAGCGTTTGCTCGGGAGCCCGGTTTGGCCTTTGATGAAGACGCAGGTATTGAGCTTCTCACTGAGATTTCCAAAAATCCTGAAGACCGTCCCGCAGTACTTCTCACTCACCAAGGTTTAGAGAATATGCCGAGCGGACACAGCGCCATTGATGCCTTCTGTGAGTTAGTGGCTCCTCAAGTCCACATTTGCGGACATGGTCACCGTGAAGCTGGACCTGTTTTATCTGGACCCACTCGTAGCTATGAGTTGCGGGATTTGGGAAGGGACCGACGTCCAAACTTGGATGAAGGCCGCGTTTTAATGCTGAATATCCGCCAAGACGGGCGAGCTGAAGTGGTGAAGCCGTAACGTCAATCAAACGTCGATGTTCGAGAGAGATGATCTCTGAATGATTCGGGAATATTGATCACCTTCTTTTCTTTCATAGACAAAAATACGTGCACAGAACGTATTCGGGAGCAAACCTCTGCACCATCAGAAAACTCTACACAAAAAGTGACGGAAGTTTGACCCAAGCGTTCGACAACTGCAGTGGCTGTGTAGTGTCGTCCGGCAAAGAGGGGTTTTAAGTATTCGACCTCGAGCTTGCGAACGGGGATTCCTAAACTGGGGTCATGAAACCATGTCCGCCACTCAATTCCCATGGCCGGAATGAATTCCTCCAAAACCTGGTGGGCAAAAGCGGCGTAATTGCCAAAAAAGACGATCCCCGCCAGGTCGCAGCGGTCGAAATGGGTAAAAATCTGGGTTTTGAACTTCATAGGAAGTCAGTTTATGGCGAGAACTATTGACTGAAAAGCTACTTTTGTTAGCTTCTTTGCGGTCCATGAAAAACTACAAGTCTCTTAAAAACTTCGATCCTCACGACTTTCCGTCTTATCTGCCCAAGCTCAATGCGCTCTATGATGACCTTTTCTCATCCGGAAAGGGTTTTCGGGCCCGGTTGGTGCAGATGGTGGGTGGCCACTTGGGGCTGACGGCCACTCCGACCCATCTTCTCTGCCAAACCATTGAATTCATTCACAACGCCTCTTTGCTTCATGATGATTTGGTGGATCGGTCGACCCTGCGAAGAAGCAAACCGGCGGCTTGGCTCAAGTATTCACCAGAATATGCGGTTCTTGCGGGGGATTATCTGCTCGCGCGCGTGATGGTGAATCTCTCTCGCTACGGCAACCTGGCTCTCATCCAATACACGGCGGAGATGATCTCAGATCTGCTCGAAGGGGAATGGATCCAGGATTCCCTGATCCACGATTGGCAGGTGAATCTCGAAACTCTTGATCAAGTCCATAATCTTAAGACAGCCTCGCTTTTTAAATGGTGTTTGAAAGCGCCGTTTTTAGTGCGTGAATTTTCTGATGAGAGCCTGCTTAAAACTTTAGAGGAGCTCGGTGGAATCTTGGGCCTGCTTTTCCAGCGTTCGGATGATCTTTTAGATTTTGACGTCAGAAATTTTGAACATAAGGCCGTACTTGGGGATCTTCACTCGGGCTATCTCAACTCTTTCGGGGCGTTTCTGTGTCAGGATTTTTCTCGCGACGACCGCGAAGCCTTTAAGGGCCTTAAAACTCTTGATGAAGTTTATGAGCTGGTGGGCGCTGACAATTTTAAGGTGGCCTTAGAACGTTTTGATCAAATCAATCAGGGCTTAATTGATCTTTACAATCATCGTGTGGAGACTTTCGCTGCGTTTTTGCAACCGCAAGAGCACGGTTTGATCTCCGATCTCAAAAAACTTCCTTCGCCTCTTTACTGGCGGAATAAGCCGTAAGATGGAGTTTTTGACTCTCAAAAAAGATGACCTCCGACTTGAAGGTGTTTTGCGTGGAACTTTTGATCCGGGTCTGAGGGCTCTGCCTGTGCGTTCGTTTCGTGCGGCGGAGATCGCGCGTGATCAAGGTTTGTCCGACGATCTCACCTTTCGTTTAGTTAAAGTGGAGGCCATTTCGCGGCCACCTTTCGTTCAGGTTTTGCTCACGGCCACTCGGCCCGAGCTTTGGCCGCTCACGATGTATCCGCTTCTGTCGGCTCTATGTCTCATGCTGATCAGCGGAGATCAGCCCTCTTTGTCTAAGGCGGTTCTTGCCATCTTTGCGGTTATTTCGCTGCATGCTTCCGTTTTTTTGATGAACGACAGCTCTGATCATCTGAAAGGTCTGGATGCTGTTTCAGAGAATCGGGGCAGCCAATTGATTCAGAAAGGTTACTTGACTGCGGGACAGGCGCTTCAGTGGGCGTATGTATTTTTGGGTCTGGGAGTTTGTTTGGGCCTCCCTGTCGTGCTGACTGCGCCGGCGGTGTTGTGGTGGCTTGCTCCGCTCGCGCCACTGGCAATTGTTGGATTTAGTCATCGGCGCTTTGGTCTGAAATACTGGGGCATTGGTGATGGACTGATCTTCCTTTGTTTTGGGCCGTTACTGACTGCGGGATTTGCGTTGGCGGTCGGCGGCGTTTTGCATCCGTGGGTTTTTCACTTGGGTGTGATTTGGGGCTGGATGGCGGTTGTGGTCTTTCATCTGCGCAGTTTTGAAAATCTTTTTGCCGACGGTTTGGTCCGCTCGGGTACTTTTGTTTCGCGGCTTGGTTTTGATCGCGCTAAAAAATTTGTCGCCTTTCAGTTGCTCGCGTTTTTGATCGTTTGGTCCTCCTGGTTTTTTGAATTGCGGTCGAGCTGGCTCTGGGTACCGACGGTGATTTACTTGGGAGCTGTCTCTTACTGGCATGTGGGGAGGATCTTACGCATGCCCTCGCCTCTTTCTTCCACGCGACGGGATCTCGCACAGGCTATTTTGCTCTGGCTCGTTTTTGCCCCTGTTATTCTCGTGGGGGCCACTTACTTGGATCGCATTTTTTTGAGCCTGCTGTGAATTTGCCCGAAGGTTTTGAGCTCTTTGACGATGAGGGTCGGCTGAGTTTGCGGTTTCCGGATTCGAAAGTAAAACCGCTGACGGTGGATTTTCTTTCCAGTGCCATGCGCTTTCGACAGAAGTCCAATGCCACAAAAAATCAGCTCATCGCACGTGCGATTGGAGTGAAGGCCTCCGAGAAATCATTGAATCGACCCTTACGAGTAATCGATGCGACACTCGGGTTGGGGACCGATTCGTTTGTGTTGGCCTCCTTAGGCTGTCAGATATTTGGCATTGAAAGATCGGAAGTTGTTTTTCGTTTGGTGGAAGATGGCTTTCGCCGTGCGAGTGAAGGGGCCATTTCAATTTTTTTAGGCGAGGCGAAAGCGCTACTACCAAAACTCGTCGGTGACCATGCGCCTGATGTAATTTATCTCGACCCCATGTTTCCACATTCTAAAAAGTCGGCGTTGGCCGGAAAAGAAATGCAGGCCTTACAAGCCCTTCTCCGCGCTCTGCCCGGCGATGATGCGCGTTTAGCCGGTCTAGCCCTGGATCTCTTGGCAAAAGGCTCTGTTCGAAGAGTCGTGATTAAGCGGCCTTTAACAGCGGCCCCTTTAGTTTGTGAGCCAACAAATCGCCTTCAAGGAAAATCCATTCGATTTGACGTCTATCTTTAGCCTTCAAATGACCGTCAGGATCGTGACTCAGAACGATTGATCATGGACATGAGGTCTTGCAATTGTTAAGGCCGCTTCTATGGGTCAAGGGCTATTACGTCCGCTATTATTTGTATGTTTTTTATTTAGTGAGCCGGTGTTTAGTAACACTTCTCTCGTAAGAGGCCCTCTTTTCATTCCTGGACAAAGGGTGCAAATGACGAATGGGGATTTGGCTTTAAGGGCTTTTGATCGTTCCGTCGATGACGGTGCCGATGTTGAGCAGATCATTTTGGATCACACAACGACAAGTTTTATTCAGTTCGATGCGAATCCTCGGGAATCAATATCTTCCGCTATCGATCTTCTGCAGCGACCGACATCGGTCAACCAAGGTAAGAATGAGATCTTTTGGGTCGCCAGCAGTCGATCCCGAGCTCATCGAATTGTAGGTATCCTCAGTATTGGAGAGGTCGATGGGAGGATTCGGCAGTTTTTTATTTCTTATGCGACTCACCCTCATTTTAGAAGACAAGGCTTGGGTCGGCAAATGGTTGGGCTCATGCGTGATTGGCTTGTGATGCACATGGATCCGGGCGACCAGATTCTAGCTGTCGTGGATGCAGATAATCATGCAAGTCGCGCTTTGCTTGAGACTCTCAATATAAACCAGGTTGATCAGGGTTCCGGACTTTGTGTCCATATGCTCGAGCGCTAACGATAATTAGAACGTCAGAACATCCACGCGCATCCAGGGTTTCTCGTAAAGCTCTACCCCCTCGGTCGCAGACAAGTTTTGCCAAGCTTCTGAAAAGAGAGGAGCCTCCTCGCGAACTTCTTGGTTGCCTCGGTACTCCAGATGTCGAAACTGCCGACTGGCGGAAACGTAGAGCGAATAAGCGGCGCCAAAAATGATTCCTAAAGCCGTTCCGTAGGCCACATTGCCCAAACGCTTTTGGGGACGTCCATAAAAACTCAAAGAGCTCACGCCAATAGCCATGCCCAAGACCCCGCCGACAAGAATCGGTGTCATCTGACCTTCAAACTCCTTCTTTCCCCGAGCACTGGTTTGATTTTGTCCTTGGGCGAAAGCGGATTCGCAGAGTAGAAAAATACTTAGGGCCAAACAGAGAAAGCCCTTAACCGGCTTCAATGAACAACGTCCGTTTCTGTTGGCGTTTCATCGAGAATAGCTTGCAACTCAAAGTAAGCGAGCTGCAGTTCTTGGGGGGCTTTATTGTGCTCGACGAACGAAAAGAAGCGTTTCAAATCAGAAATAGCTTCTTTCACCAGCCCCAGTTTTTGGCGGAGCAAAGCTCGTCGGCCCAAAATGCGCAGATTATTTGGGTCCAGTTTCAACAGGACATTGAAACAGATGTGCAGACCTGCCGCGCAGTTTTTAGGTTCATAAATTTTTAGAAGTTCCAAAATATAGCTGCGTAAAATCTGTCGAGACTTCCATGATTCGAGCATCTCGAGACGAGGATCCGAGGCATGTGAACGGTTGATCAGGTTTAACATCTCTGTCTCAGTCAAAAGCACGCCCTGATTGCCAAGATCGATATAACTGGCGCGTCCGCTGCGCACCCATTTGAGCATGAAGTGCTGTTGAATCTGTAGCAGATATACCGGTATATCGAGTTCCGTTGCGAAATGCAGATACAGCAAAGCCAAGGTGACCATCGATCCTTTTCGCAAGGTCAGAACGTTGCGGATCAATAGGTCTTCTTCTTGAGGTTGCAATGTGGCCGGGACGATCTGAAAGCCTTTTTCACCGAACAGATAGGCATTCAGAAGATCAAAACGCTCGCTCTCAGAGAGTTGGGTCGCACGAGACTGCAATTCGTAAGTCATGAAGTTGACTTGGCGTAAACACCATTCCTGACTATCCGGGGAACCGACGAGTGAGTTGATTCCGATTAAAACGGGAATCAAACTGACAGGGTCTTCGACCGCCATCAGTTCTAGCTCGAGAGAAAGTTTCTCCCAGGTGATGCGACTCTCAAGATGCATAAATAATGTGTTAGACTATACGTGTAAATCTTTCAACTAGGAATTGCAATGCATAGCGTTTATCCTGATGCCCATGGATGGGGATCGTAAACGCCTGCTCGACCAAATTGCGGACTTAGAATCTGAACTCGCTGAGAGGGAACGAGATATTTCTCACTATCGTTCCGAGCTCACGAAGGCCAACGCCAAATTGGAAACGCTCATTGCGCAAATCAGTCGTGAGTTGCGTTCTGCTCACTTGATTCAGAAGACCCTTGTCCCTACTGAGTTTCCAAATATTCCGGGTTTCGAGTTTAGCACCAAGTTTTTGCCATCAATGGTCACTGGTGGAGACTACTTCGATATATTTGAACATGACGATCGCTTTCGCTTTGGTGTGGTCGTTGCGTCCAGTTCGGGCCATGCGATGTCGGCATTGTTTCTTTCTGTCCTTCTCAAATTGTCGAGTCAAATGGAAGCCAAGCGGGGAGGGGAGCCTCACATTGCCCTGAGCAAGTTTGCACAGGAGATGGTTCCCAACATCGAAGGCGAAGCGCAAGCTCATGTCGTTTATGCAGTGATGGACCGGCGTCAATACGATATGTCGATATGTCGAGTCGGCGGTGTTGTAGCTCTGCATCAGGACTCAACGACTGGAAAAGTACGTCTCATTGAATCAACCACTCCTCCCTTTGCAAAAGGCTTTCACACAAAGTTGACCTCGCAGACTATCGCAATGAACCCCAAAGATCGAATGGTCTTTTGCACACAAGGTTTGCTCGAGGTGACCAATTTGGATGGAGAGGCCTTCGGTCTCGAGCGATTGGTTAAAACCGTCCTGCAAGGTCCCAAACAAGGGGTTCATGAATTGCGTAACCATATCGTCTACACGGCGCAAAAATATGGAGCTGGTCAGGAGCTGGCTCGAGATCTCACGGTCGTTGTTCTAGAAGTGAAAGATCGGGTGATCAAACTCGCCAAAAAATAAAAACGATGTTATCGTTTTTCGAGCTCGTCTTTGAAAGGAACATCTATGTCTGAAGCAGTTGCAGAATACAGCGGTGCCATTGATAAAGGTCTAGAGGGAGTGGTTGCATGTTCGACGGGAATTTCGTCGATAGTCGATGCGACGCTTTGTTATCGCGGATACACCATTGAGGATCTTGCGGCGCACTCCACCTTCGAAGAAGTCGTATACCTTTTGTGGAATGATCGTCTTCCGAACAAAACCGAGTTGCAGCAGTTTCAAGGTGAGCTGCAAGAGTTCATCACTCTTCCCAAAGAAGCGATCCAAGTCTTGAAAGCGCTCCCGACAAAAAACGTTCATCCCATGGCGTGGTTACGTTCGGCAGTTTCTATTTTGGGTCAGTACGATGTGGAAGCTCAGTCTGAGGATGCGGCCGCAAAGCGCCGAATGGCTCTACGTTTAACTGCAAGAATGGGTGGATTGGTCAGCCTTTTTGAGCGCACTCGCAAAGGCCAAGAGTTGATCGCTCCCAAGCCCGGAAAAAGTTTGGCTTACAATTTCCTTTGGACTCTTTTTGGTAAAGAGCCTGATCCTGATTTTGTTAAGACTATGGATGTAGCTTTGATTCTTCATGCCGATCACGAGTTGAATTGTTCGGCCTTTGCTGCGCGAGTGTCGGCGTCTTCCTTAAGCGATGTTTACTCGGCCATCACCTCAGCTATTTGCGCTTTGAAGGGGCCTTTGCATGGCGGAGCCAACGAACAGGTCATGCTGATGTTGCTCGATATCGGTAGCTTCGACAATTGTCGGAAGTGGGTGAAGGACGCCCTTGAGCATAAAAAGAAAATCATGGGTTTTGGTCACCGCGTTTACAAGAACGGCGATCCTCGCGCCAAGATCTTGAGCCAAATGAGTGAAAAACTGACGGCCAAGATGGGCATGGCTCATTGGTTTCAAATGTCAAAACACATTGACGATACAGTTCAGTCTGAAAAGGGTCTGCTTCCAAATGTGGATTTCTACTCGGCAACCGTCTATTACAGCATGGGCATTCCGATAGATCTGTTTACACCCATCTTCGCTGTTTCTCGGATTAGCGGTTGGATGGCCCACGTGTTTGAACAGTGGCAGAACAACCGGATTTACCGTCCACGTGGAAAGTGGACGGGTAAAACAGGCCTTCGCTATCCCTAAAATATTCAACTCGCTATGAAGTTTCGGTTACTTTGGTGCTGGAACTTTTGAGTGGTCGGTTGCGACGATCTCAAGTGCTTTTTTGAGAGCGCTTTTGTAGGCGTAGTACATTCCATAGTCTTCGGTTTCAATGCCCTTGCTTTTTTGATCATTGGTGCCGACAGATTGTATCAATGATTTTGGCGCATCAGGAGTCTGTGGAGTGGATGTGAAAAAACCCTCAAGGACATAGGAGATTCCGCCGATTAAGCCCAAACCCAAAGTGATGAGCGCAGGCCCTTTAAACTCCTTCACAGATGTTGCCGTTATCACGTGAGCTATAGCACTTGAAATTCCCACGACGCCCGTTGCAACGAAGATGATTGAGCTAAAACGAGTTCCTCTTAATCTCTCTTGCATCATCTCCTTAAAGAAGGTGTTGGTCAGAGTTTCAAGCGTTTCTGCAGAAGCCTTATCAGTCACAGACAGTGCCGCAGGGTGGAGGCGGCGACATTGGTTGTCCGGGCGAGATGCTCTTTCAATAAAGGACATCACGTCGTCTTGGCGCACTTCGCACTCAGAAATCCAATAGGTGCCGGCATCACTGACTGTTAAAATGAGTGCTCTATCGGTCGCTTCGGAGACCATAAGAGGGATTCGCTGGACGACACTCAAAGCTTGCGCAGACGTTATTGCCGACAGGGCAAACCAAAGATTAAAAATGTTCTTCCAGATTTTCATAACTCTCCTAAGGTTGAATCGAAGTTCGGATTTTTGATTGATCTGTCCCCACAACGTCCAACGCTCTTTCAAGCGCCTGTTTGTAAACAGAATATATACCTCTCTCCACTTTGATGAGACGAACGGAGCCGTCAGAGGACCGGATGGAACCAATCACGTTCTCTGCAATAGGTTGGATTTGGGTGGGAGATCCTAAGTATCGACTGCCATATTCCACCCCGCCCGTTCCAAAAAGTATCACCGCAGGTACGAAGGGGAGAATGGAATTGGATCCCGTGATTTTTCGAGCGGTAAAATACATCATCCCTCCCACGGCAGCGGCAATAAGACCCAAACCAATAAAGATGGGGCCAGGACGAGTGCCATTCTCTCTTTGTAAGAGGGCCTCTCTATAAAAAGATGTCGCAAAGGCTTCCAGGGTCTCAGCCAAATGTTGATCGGAGAGAGGAAGCTCGACATCCCGTAAACGACGACAAGTCCCTTTGGGATCCGTGATAATCTCCGCGAGGGGAGCGTTGTCACGCATGGCAATGTCGCACTCCGAAAGCCAATAGTTGCCGGTATCAGCCACTGCGACAACGAGCGCCTTATCTAAGGCCTGCGAATAAACGATCGGAATCCGCCGCAGAATATTAGCGGCATCCGCCGCTCCAGATATCACCAGACATAGAAAAAGTAGTGTTGATTTCATGCCCCTCTAAACTCCCCCAATGGCCGTCCAATATTTTCGTGAAACCTCAAAGTCAAACCGGGTCTGGCCACAACGCATTACGCAATCGCCAGAAATCTGTCGATATCGTGAGCATCGATGGATTTTCTCGCCTTTTGTCTTAATGCTGCGGATATTTCCT
>FRDC01001404.1_pt1 | contig 19549 bp, 19 predicted proteins | sample 1106171 | NCBI WGS metagenome assembly FRDC01 (sample SAMEA3930566, study PRJEB13176) | freshwater metagenome | biome: Drinking water system; feature: drinking water; material: water | place: Singapore | collected 2014-12-20 | reverse complement strand
GCGAAGCCGGCGTCGAGCACCAGGGCGCCGGACGGCTCACCGCTCGCGCTGCCGGCGGCGCCCGTGCGGCTCGCGATCGAGGCCCGGAAGACGGTCACCGCGCCGGCCGCGGGCGACGTCGCCGACTGGCTCGCCGCCAACGATCAGAACTGGAAAGCGCTCGAAGCGTTCCGCGCGCTCGACGCGATCGAGCTTCCGCCGGCCGAGCGCGAGCCCGACCCGGCGCCGGCGGGCCCGCGGACGATCGGCGATCAGCTACTCGAAGCGCTGAACGCGGCGATCGCGGCGCGTGACGAGCCCGACGAGCGGCGATCGGCGACCGCGAAGCAACGGCAGCTGAGGAAGGACGCGCGCCGGCTCGCTGTCCGCGAGGCGCAACGCGCGCTCGACGACGCCGTGGCCGACGGCACCGCGGCGAACCCGATCCCGACGAAGCGCGGCAAGTCGCGTCCGTTCCACGAAATCGAGGCCGAGCGGCGGGCCGCGGCCGACGTCGCGATCGGCGAAGCCGTGGCGGCGTTCGAGGCGGCGTGCGCGTCCGGCGACGACGACGCAATCACGCGGACGTGCGACGCAATGGAAGCGCTCGAAGCGGCCGAGCAGGAACGCCGAGCCGCGGCCGATATGCAGCTGGCGAAGATCGCCGAGAAGCACGAACGGCAGCGGCAGCGGCAGCGGCGCGCGGCCGAGCGCAAGGCGATCGAGGACGAGATATACGCCGTCGCCGAGGCCAACGAAGCTCAGTCCGACGAAGAGTTCTGGCAGGCCGAGGCCGAAGTGATGGCTCGGCGGACCGGGAAATCCGAGTCGGAAGTGCTGCTCGCGATCCGCAAGCGCGAGTTCGTCCGGGCGTCGAGCTTGAAGGGCGCCGGCTTCGAGGACACGTTGAAGAACGAGTTCGCTCACCTGGTCGAGCAGGCATATATGCGGGCCGAGGACGCGACGAACGGGTACATGACGCGCAAGGGCTCGAAGTTCGATCCGAAGAATCTCTGGTACTGCAACGACGCGACCGCGCGCCGGCACATGTCCGAAGAGATGGCGAATTGGTTCGACGAGCACGGCCGGATCACGCTCCCCGTCTTCCGCGAAATGGTGCTCACCGGCGAGAACTTCGCGAACCTCACTGTGATGAATCAGGATTACAACCAATGACGTTCCGAGACGAAGCAATCGAGGCACTGCGCGCCGGCCAGAACGCCGGCGCCGACGACGTGAATCCGTACGCCGGCACGTCGCGAATCTTGGCGAAGGTGTGGGAACGCGGCTGGCGTTCGATGGCCGCGGTACGGATCAGCACCGGGCCCGGACGGGCAGCGTTCCTATCCGACGAACCGGGATCGGGCTAACCTGCTGGTATCGGTCACCGAACGGGGCCGACCCACCAGAACACCCGAACCGGGAGAAGTCACAGATGAAGTTCGACCGAATGAAGCTCTACATGCCCAACGACGGCGCGGGCGACCAGGGCGGCGGCGCAGACGGCGCCGGCGCTGGTGGCGGCGCCGGCGCGGGCAGCGGCAACGGCAACCAGAACCAGGGCGGCGGCGCGGGTAACGCCGGCGACCAGGGCAAGCCGAAGCGCGATCCGCTGTACGCCGATCTGCCGGACAATCATCCGCTGGTGAAGCGACACGAAGCGCTGAAAGCCGAGAACAAAGAGCTTCGGCCGAAGGCGAAGATCGTGGACGACGCCGAAGCGGCGAAGCGCACGGACGCCGAGAAGATCGCCGATCTGCAAGGGAAGCTCGACGCACAGCCGAAGGCCGTCGCCGAAGCGCTCCGCGATCACCTGGTCGAACTGCACGGCATCGAGGAAGCCGACGCCGAACTGTTCCTCACCGGCGACACGCCGGAACTGATGCTTCGACAGGTCAAAGCTCTGCTCGACAAGGCGAGCGGCGCGGGCCCGAAGCGGAAGAACTACGTCCAGAAAGAGGGCAACCCGAACGGGCAGCCGGCAGCCGACGAGAACGCGTCCTTCGTGAGCGCTCTCTTCGGCGGCGGCGACGCCGACTGATCGGGTAGCTCGCAACTGACCAGGAAGGTCTAAACGCAATGGCTACTTTCGGAACCGGGCAACTCAAGAACCTGCCCCGCAACATCGCCGACGGCATGGTGAAGGACGTCGTGCAGGGCTCGACGGTGGCGGCGCTGTCCGCGCGCCGGCCGCAGCGCTTCGGCAACGAGGACATCATCACGTTTACGGGCCGGCCGAAGGCCGAGTTCGTGGGTGAGGGTCAGGCGAAGTCGAGCACGACCGGCGAGTTCGACTTCGTGACCAGCACCCCGAAGAAGACGCAGGTCACGATGCGCTTCAGCGAGGAAGTCCAGTGGGCCGACCAGGACTACCAGCTGGGCGTCCTGAGCACGCTCAGCGAGGCCGGCGCCGAGGCTCTGGCGCGCGCGCTCGATCTGGGTCTGTACCACCGGATCAACCCGCTGACCGGGACCGAAATCGAGGGCTGGTCGAACTACCTCAACGCGGCCGATCGTCGCGTGGAGATCACGCCGGCCACCGCGGGAACGCCGGAACTGGTCGTCGAGGCCGCGATCGGTCTGCTGGTCGCCAACGGGCACCCGACGCCGGTCAACGGTCTGGCGCTGCACCCGTCGCTCGCGTGGGGGCTCGCAACCGAGCGGTTCGACGACGGCCGGAAGAAGTACCCGGAACTCGGGCTCGGGATCGACTTGGGCTCGTACAACGGGCTCCGGTCGAGCACGTCGGACACCGTGGCCGGCGGCGACGAGGCCGGTCCGGCGCTCACCGACGCGAAGGCGGTCCGCGGCATCGTGGGCGACTTCGCCAACGGCATTCGGTGGGGCGTCCAGCGCGAAATCCCGCTGGAACTGATCAAGTACGGCGATCCCGACGGTCAGGGCGACCTCAAGCGGCACAACCAGATCGCTCTACGTCTGGAAATCGTCTATGGCTGGTACGTCTTCACCGACCGCTTTGTGGTCATCGAAGACGCCGTGGCCTGATCGACGCCGACCCGATTCACTGAAACGAGGAACTGATGAAGCTCAAGAATCGACTCTCGGGTGTGCAGGTGAGCGTGCCCGACGAACTCGGCGAAGAACTGCTCGGTAAGGGCACCTACCAGACGCCGGCCGACTACGACGACGACCAGCGCGAGCGCGCAGCCGTCGAGCGTGACCGGCTCGCGACTCTGGCCGGCGCCGAGCCCGACGACGACGAGAAGCCGGCGAAGGAAACGGCGGCGCAGCGTCGGAAGCGCGAGAAGGAAGAGGCCGAAGCCGCGGCCGAGGCCGAGCGCGTGAAGGCCGAGCAGGAAGCGGCGGCAGCCGCGGCCGGCAACGGCAGCTGACAGGAAGGCGCGGCGCATGACTGATCCGATCGACGTCGAGGACCAGGGCGACGAGCCCGGTCCGCTGCTGACGATCGACGACCTGAAACCGTTCGCGACGATCGCCGAGCCGAAGGCAAAGGCGATGATCGAGGACGCGATCGGGACCGCGATCATTCATGCGCCGTGCATCCTGTCGCCAGACTTCCCGGCGGCGAAGCGGGCCGCGGCGAAGGCGATCCTTCGAGGCGCCGTGCTCCGCTGGAATGAGGCCGGCACCGGCGCCGTCTCGCAGCAATCGAGCCTGTCCTACTCGCAGACGCTCGACACGCGGCAACCGCGCAAGGTGATGTTCTTCCCGTCCGAGGTCGACGCGCTTCGCCGGCTCTGCCGGCCGGACACCGACACCGGCGGCGCGTTCTCGATCGACACGCTGCCGACGCGCGAAGGCATCGTTCACGCCGAAATCTGCTCGGTCTACTTCGGCGGCGGATGCAGCTGTGGCGCGATCCTCACGCAAGGGCTCCCGCTGTACGAGCAGGATCAGGGCTGGGCATGACGGCGCCGGCGTTCGTGGTCCCGGAACCGTTCGAGGTCACGCACTGGACCCGGCCGCGGCTCGGGAAGAACCCGGCCGGCCAAGTGGTCTACGGCGATCCTGTCCCGCGTAAGCGCATGGTCCGCGGCTTCGAGCCGGCCAGTGCGAACGAAGTCCAGACGTCGCAGCTGGCCGGCCGCAAGGTCACTGAACTGATGATGGCCGACGACGAAGGCGACTGGCCGAGCGATTCCGTCGTCGAACTGTGGGACGGCCGGCGCTTCGAGGTCAACGGCGACGTGAGAGACGAAAACCTGGGCCCGTACGGCTTCCGTCCGGGCTACGTGATTCCGCTTCGGAGGGTGGTCAATGGGCCGGCTTAGCATCCCGATCAGCGATCACCGGGCGATCCGGCGCGACGTCGATGGTCGCTTCGGCGTCCGGCAGGAGGTCGCGCGTATCACCGTGACGATCGCGAACGTCGCGCAGCGGATCGCCGGCGAAGAGGGCTCGCCGTCGGGCGTCGGGAACGACGGCTACGACACCGAGCTTCGCACCGGAACCGACCGGCTCCGCGGGCATATCTGGGCGAACAACGACACGACCGAGCGGGCCGAGCGCGAGTCGGCTCCGCTGATGCAGGCCGCGATGAGGGTCCAGTGACCGGGCCGGCCGAACTCGGGCCCACAATGGAACCCGCGATCGCGTGCCGCGCGTACCTCACGCGCCGGCTCGCGGATCGAGGTATCACAGAGGCAGACTTGCCCGTCGGTGCGACGGAACCGGAGGGCGAGCCGAAGCGGTACGTGCTGCTGAATCAGATTGATTCACGCCGGCGCGGGCCGCTGGCGGACTATCTGCTCCGCGCGCGCGTCTTCGACGAGGACGCGTACAAATGCGGGCAGCACACAACGCTGCTGCACGCTGCTCTACTGGGCGCCGCTCAGGTTCACGTCGTTTTCCCGGACGTCGGCGATCTGTGGGTGACCGGCACCGAGCACCAGGCCGGACCGTCCGACTTGGACGATCCCGATAAGCCGCTGTTCGGGCAGGCCGTGGCCGTCTTCTGGACGGTCGCACTCAAACCGATACGAAAGGCAACACCATGACGACACCCGGAACTGTCTCCCAGCTGGGCGACTACAACCAGGTATTTGCAGCCACGCCGAGCGGCTTGCAGACGGCCGGCGGTCTGTACGTCGCGCCGGCAGGCACCCCGCTTCCCGACGACGTGGACGAGCCGCTAGACGCGAAGTTCAAGTCGCTTGGCTACGTGTCGAGCGACGGCGTGACCATCGCGCTCGACGGCAGCACGACGCCGATCGAGGTCTGGTCCGGCGAGCGGATCGGATCGCTGCGCGACGCGTTCTCGATCGAGTACAGCATGTCGCTGTACCAGGTGCTCAGCCCGCACGTGAACGCCGTGATCTTCGGCGACGGCTCCGTGACCACCGCGGCGGCGACCGCCGAGCACGGCAACCGGATGAAGGTCGCGATCGGCTCGCGTATGCCGAAGATCGCGTCGCTGGTGCTCGACGCGTTCTTCGAGGACAAGATGATCCGTCAGGTCTCCGAACTGGTGCAGATGAGCGACATTGACGACATCACCCTGGTTCACAACGAGCCGATGGCGTTCCAGCCGACGTTCTCGGTCTACCGGGGAAGCAACGGCGATCACGTCGTGCAGTACAGCGACGACGGGCAGCGGATCGCGGCCTAGTCGCTCTCGAACGTGAGCCGGCGCCGCGGTCTGGTGGGCGCGGCGCCGGCTCACTCAGCACCACCACCAGAACCCCACCAGAAACCCACCAGGAGGAACCATGTCCGACGAGCACACCACCTACGATCCGCACGCCGTGGCCGAGGTCCAGGCCGATAAGCCGGTCGAGCACGCCGGCTTCGAGGGCACCGAGCCGACCGCGCCGGACGCCGACGGGATCGACGCCGGCGACGAGCCAATCTCGATCGTGGACGAGTGGGCCGGCGACTACCCGGCCGGAACGCAACTGTTCTGCGCGAAGTTCGACGCCGACGACTTCGATCACGCGTGGGGCGAAGGCGACTACTCGGAAGGCGCCACCGTCGCGATTCAGCGCGGCACCGGGGCGCCGTCGGAAGGCTGGATTCTGCGACACGCTCACCTGAACGACGGCGAGCGCACGAAGCTGATTCTCGAGAAGCACGCGTCGCGCGACGCGCTCACGATCCTGTACTCGCTCCGCGATTCCGTCTTCGAGGCGTTCATCGAGGCATGGGGTAAGGACGGCGGGATGCAGCCGGGAAAATCCAACAGGTCTGCGCGGCGGTCCGCGAACAGGAAGCGGCGCTAAGGCGCGACGTCATCCAAGTGACGGCGGGCCGAAGCCGGCTCGACGACGGCTCGCTGTCCTGGGATGACCTGCACGCGATCATCTACGCGGCGCCACCAGGAACGTCGCTGTATCACGTGCTCGAACAAGGCTGGCTGACGTCGGACTACCTGCTCGCGATCATCGCCGACGGCGTTCGCGATCTGATCTGGCAGAAGACGAAGGACGGCCGGAAGAACCGGCGCCGGCCGAAGCGTCTGCCACGTCCGAAGCGGGAATCGAACGACGGTACGGCGTCGAGCGGGCTCGGGCGGGTTAGCGTGATGACAGTCGAAGAGTTCGAGCAGAAGCGGCAAGCGCGGATGAAGGCGTACGTCGAGCGCAAGGCGCGCGAGCGGCGGGCAGCACAGAAGGGCGACTGATGCAGGGCACTTACTGGCTCACAGTCCTACCGGAGACGTCGCAGCTTCGGCCGCGGATCAAACGGGCGCTGCGCGGGCTCGACGACGACGTTCGCGTTCGGCCGACAGTCGACGATCGCGACGCCGAGCCGCAGGGCCGCGCGTTCGGCGACAAGTTCGCGAAGGGCTTCGGCCGCTCGGGTGCGTCCAAGCTCGGCGCCGTGGCGTCGATGCTCGGCGTCGGGATCGGCCGCGCGTCCGACGCGACGCGCGGCCTGGTCCGGCACGTCGGGCTCGCTGCGACCGGGATCGGCGTCGCGGCTCGGATCACGAAGGGCTTCGCGCTGTCCCTCATGGCGGCGTCGACCGGGCTCCGCGTGGTGGCCGGCGTCTCGCTGGCGAAGCTGGCCGGCATGTTGGGCTTCACCGCGCGGCAGGCATCGAAGCTCGCGAGCGCTGTCACGCGGGTGACGTCGGCGATCCTGCTGCTGACCGTGATCGGGAAGACGATCGGATTCCTGAACCGCTTCGCGAAGATGGCGGCGATCGCAACGGTCGGCACCGCGGCGCTGATCGGCGTCGTGAGCGCGCTCGCGTCCGTGATGGGCTCGGCGCTGGCCGGCGCGCTGATGACGGCCGGCGCCGCGATCGGCGTCTTTGCCGGCGCCGCGCTCGGTCTGCTCGGGCCGGCGTTCGGCGTGCTCAAGCTCGGACTATCCGGGCTCAAGGACGGCGCCGACGCGTTTACCGACTCGATGAAAGAGTCGTGGGAAGAGGCCGACAAGGCGTTTAACAAGATGATCGGCGAGCGGCTGGGCCCGCTGCTGACGCAGTTCCGCGACTTGAAGATGGCCGTCGTCGACACGTTCACGGGCGCGCTCGAACCGGCGCTCGCTTCGGCGACTGGGCTCATGGGCCGGATGCAGCCGGCAATGGTCGCGATGGCCGGCACGCTCGGCCGGCTCGGCTCGGAGGTCGCCGGCGCGATCGCGAGCCCGGAGAACGTCGCAGCGCTCGACAAGATGTTCGCCGCGTCGAATCAGTTCGTCGGCTCGCTCGGGCCCGGACTGTCGAAGCTGGTCGGCGGTCTGATCCAGTTCGCGAGCACCGCGGCCGACACGTTCAAGACGGCCGGCGTCGGGATCAGCGACACACTCGGCCGCTTCGGCGACTGGCTCGCCGGTATCTCGCCGGCGCAGATGATCGGCGCGTTCGCCGCGCTTCGCCAGATGGTGACGAACGTCTGGAACGTGCTCAAGCCGGTGCTCGACGGTATCCGGCAGATCGGCGCCGTGAGCGCGCCGGCACTGGCGCCCGGTATCTCGGCGATCGGCGACGCGATCGCGCAGGCCGTGCCCGGTCTGGTCCGCATGTCCGAAATCCTCATGCCGGCGCTGTCGGCCGTCATGGAACGGCTCGCGCCGATCATCCCGGCGCTGGTGACGGCGTTCACGCCGTGGGCCGGCGTGCTCGCGCAGATCGCGCCACCGCTCGCGACGATCGTCGCGCACATGGCGCCGCTCGCGCCGCTGATCATGGTCGCCGTCGGCGCCGTGAAGGCAATCGGCGCCGCGATGATCGTCTGGAACACCGCGGCGGCGGCGGCGTCGATCGCTCAGGGCATCTTCGCCGCGGCGACCGGCGCGAGCACGGCTTCGCTCGGCGGGAACGTGATCGCGCTAGCCGCTCACCGCACCGCGACGATTGCTTCGACCGTGGCGTCCCGCGCGCTCGGCGTCGCGATGACGTTCGCGCTCGGGCCGATCGGGCTGATCATCGCGGCTGTGGTCGCTGTCGGCGCCGCGATCTGGGCGTTCTTCACGAAGACGGAAACCGGGAAACGGCTCTGGGAAAAAATCTGGCCGGCGATCGTCAACGCGGCGAAGGTCGCGTGGCAGTGGATCAAAGACACGCTCGGGAAGGCGTGGGAGACGATCGGGCCCGGACTCGCGAAGATCGGCACCGTCGCGAAGGAAGCGTTCTCGGCGCTGATCGGCGCCGTGAAAACGGTCTGGACCGCGATTCAGCCGGCCGTACAGTGGGCCGGCCGGCTGTACCTGGCGTTCGCGAAGTGGCAGTTCGGGAACGTCGTCACCGCACTGAAAGCGCTCGGCGCCGTGATCGGGTGGCTCTGGCAGAACGTCGTGGTCCCGGCGTTCAACGGCATAGCGACCGCGGTTCAACTGTGGTGGGCCGGCGCTCAGACAGTCTTCGGCGTCGCGAAGACGGCTATCTCGGCCGTCGGCGACGTCGTGATGTGGCTGTGGAACAACGTCGCGACGCCGGCGTTCTCGGCGATCGGCTCGATTATCTCGACGTGGTGGGCCGGCGTCGAAAAGGTGTGGGGGCTATTCCAGGCCGGCGTCGACACCGTGGGGAAGGCGATCACGACGCTGAAAGACGGCTTCACGACCGGCTTCAACGCGATTAAGGGCGTGGTCGAAAACGTCTGGAACTTCATCTCGGGAATCTTCGACAAGATCGGCTCGGGCGTCGGGAACATCGTCGACAAGCTCCGCTCGATCCCCGGTATCGGCTCGCTGATCCCCGGCAACGCCGACGGGAAGCCGGCCGGCTTCGCCGGCGGACGGCCGGCCACGCTGTCGCGTTCCGGGCAGCTGCGCGGACCGGGCACCGGCACCAGCGACTCGATCCTGGCGATGCTGTCCGACCGTGAGGGCATCGTGAAGGCGTCGGCGATGCAGGGCGGCGGCGGCGTCCTGGTGGCCGCGCTCAACTCGGGATGGACGCCGACGGCCGAGCAGCTGCACGCGCTGATCCCCGGCTTCGCCGAAGGTCTGAACCCCGGCGCCGACTGGCTTCGTCGCACGATCATGGACACCTTTCCGCAGATCAGCAGGATCGGCGGGCGGCGGTCCGAAGACGGCTACGGCGAGCACTCTTCGGGCAACGCGATGGACATAATGATTCCCAACTACCAGGGCGACGGGAAGGCGCTCGGCGACAAGATCGCTTCGTGGATCGCGAAGAATCGCGACGCGATCGGCGCCGACGGGATGATCTGGCGACAGACGTCCTTCGGGTACGGCGGCGACTGGACCAGCGGCAAGCAGATGACCGACCGCGGCTCGGACACGCAGAACCACATGGACCACATTCACGTGATTCTTGGGAAGGGTCGCGGCGCCGGCGCGGCGTCGGTCGACGTTCCGGCCGACTCGCTCAGCCTGGCGCGATCGCTCGGCGGCGGATCGTCGAGCACCGGGGCGACGTCGCTCGGATCGTCTTCGTCGCTCGGCTCGGGCAGCTACCGGGCCGCGACGGACAAGGAACTCGCGAGCGGTCAGAACAAGGTGGACACCGCGAAGCGCGCGGTCGAGCAAGCGAATCAGCGGGTCGACGACCGGACGTACGCCGTCGAGAAGGCGCAACGCCGGCTCGACGAACTCCGCGCGGCCGGCAAGGACACGCAGGACGCGCAACACTCGCTCGACGTCGCAAACCGCGAGCTTGCGGACGCGAAGGACGCACAGACACGCGCGGCCGACAAGGCGGCGAAGGCCGAGCAGGACTTCGCGACGCTTCGGGACCAGGGCGTCGAGGACGCGAAGGCGGCGAAGGCCGACGCCGGCTCGGGCGGCGTCGGCGACCTCGGGAAGTCGCTGTGGTCCGGTCTGCTCGAAACGATCGGGCTCGACGGCTCGCTGTTCTCGAACCCGTTCGAGTGGCCGACCGTGAAATCCATCATGGCCGGAATCAACGTGCTCGGCGGCACGCTGTCCGGGCAGGGCGGATCGGGCGCCGGCGCGGACCCGTCCGGCGTGCTCGGCGGGCTGGCCGACGCGACCGGGCTCGGCGACATGCTCACGAACCTGAATCCCGGCGCTGTGGACGTCGCAGCGGCGCCGGCGCAGAACGTCGCGCCGGACACCACCGCGCACGGCACCGGCGGCGGGCAGGCGCCCGGTCCGGGCGTCTACATCGAGAACGCCGGCATGGCGCCGGTGGACGTCGCGAACAAGCTCGATCAGGCATGGAATGCGCGCACGCGCACGACGACGACGAAGGGCTGACGCCGAATGTCACTCACACCGGAACCGCTCGACTTCGACGACGACTTCTACTACGACACGCCGAAGCATCCGAACGACTTCGAGGGGAACCCGGCGTACGCGCCGGTCGACTTCGCGCACCCGTCCTGGCAGCGCTTCACGCGCTGGGAAGACATGGGCCAGTGGGGCGACATTCTCCGCGGCGAAGATCCGCAATGGGTGTGGATGCACCCGGCGACGAACTGGAAAGTGTGGCACCTGTCCGGGCCGCGCGAAGGCATCGAGGGCGCCGTCCTGGCCGAAGGGCTCGACGGCGTGTTCGAGGTCGAGTTCGAGCACCGCTACTCGAACGGTCCGTACCTGATCGGCGCCGAGCGCGAGCGGACGGACTACATGATGGGCGTCGTCGACTTCGGCGTCGTGATCAATCCGAACGCGAACCGGAACCGGCTGTCGTCGAGCGGCTCGAAGATGGAAATGCACAAGATCGAGACGAGCTTCCGGCGATCGTTCTCGGACCGCGTGCCCGGATTCCTCGGGTGCTTCACGCGGGAATCGGGCTGGCGCTTCATCCCGGCGATACAGGGCGCGAAGTGGCGCCGCGACTCGAAGAAGTCGCCGACGTCGCACGGGAACGCGACGAACATTCTCTCGGGAACGCTGCACATGCCCTGGCCGCTGTTCGCGAAGCGCGCGATCACCGACGTTTGGCGCCCGGACCAGGAGACGATCATCCGCGACGGCTTCGCTCGACACACGTTCTCGATCGCGAATAAGGGCACGTTCGACGCGTGCCCGAAGTTCATCTTCCGCGGGACGTCGCTCGACGACGTGAAGATCGACGGTATCCGCGGGTACGGAACGCGCGTGCAGGACGGCAACGGCGGGAAGCTGGTCCCGATCCCGAACCTGCTCGAAGACGACGGCGATTACATGTTCGTCGACACCGATCCGAGCCGGCAGACACTCACGACCGAGCGCGAGCCGGTCGACGGGCAGATATACAAGACGCTTCGCCAGTCGCAGTTCCTCGCGATGCTGCTCGACGCGCAGCTGGACGCGAAGCTCCCGGCACAGCGGCGCATCCCCGGCGGGATCGAGTTCGACAACTTCATCCCACCGCAGACGGTCGCACACATCACCGTGACGCACACGAACCCGGAAGGCTCCGTCGAAATGATCATGCCGCAGTATTACCGCGCGTCCTGGTCGTGATCGCCGGCTGACAGGAAGGATCGAAGGATGAGCACACCAGACCCCGGATTGCCCAACCTGAACGAGAACCGCGGATACGGCGACGTGATCGGTCCGGGTGAGTGGAACGAAGCCGTCGGCCGGATCAACGACGTCGAGGACGCGAACGCCGACGACACCGCGATACTCCGCGGCTCGACGGCGACGGGCGCGAGCACCGCGGCGAAGGTGGTCACGCTCGCCGACCCGAATCGCGTGCCCGTCGCCGGCGATCTGCTGCTGATCGAGTTCACGGCCGGCAACACCGCGAGCACGGCAACGCTCGCCGTGAACGGCACGCCGGCGCTCGGGCTCACCGGCGCTTCGGGCTCGACGACCAGCACGGCGAACGCGATCGCGGCCGGCGTCGAAGTGCTGATCCTGCGCGACGGCGATCGGTACCGGGCGCTCACCGGCAACCAGACGATCTATTCGGCGTTCACCGCGGCCGAGCTGCAGGCCGGATCGTCTGGCTCGACGCGCATGGTCACGCCGGCGCTGCTGGCGGCGAACCTGCTCAACCTCGCCGCGGCGAAGCCGGCGAGCGCGACGGCGCCCGGACGCGCCGGCCAATACTGGGTAGACGCGACCGGGCTGTACGTCTGCATCGCGACGAACACGTGGCGGCTGATCGCGGGCGCGACGTTCTGATGGCTCGCCTACCGTTCCAACTGCCGGCGACGTTCGACGCGCCGGCACCGCGCCGGCCGGCGCCACCGTTCGCGCTCGCCGGCTACCGCGGCGCGAGCCCGAAGCGCGATCCCGTCGCGACGTGGAATCAGGTCGACGCGCGCCGGCGCGTGCTCGACGAAGAATCGAAGGGCCAGAAGCTCTATCGAATCTGGGACAAGTCGATGAGGTATATCGGCACCGTCCACACGCACAAGTCGATCGACGCCGAGAAGATGCAGCACGACTCGGGAACGGGTGACGTCGTGCTCCGCGGCTCGGACTGGCTGGTGAACTTCCTCCGCACCGACGTTCGCGCGGAAGAAGACCTGAACTTCACGATCGACCCGTACCCGCACCGGCGCGACATGTACAAGCGGCTCGGCTTCAAGGCGACGAATATCCGCGTCGGCCGAGCCGAAGACGGCGAAGTCACCGTCACCATGCAGCTGATCGAGAACCGCGAGCACTGGAAACACATTCTCTTCGGCGCGACCGTCTTCGCACCGCCCGAAGCTCAGCCGATCAAATCGTTTCTGCTGCCGGCCAACTGCCGGACCGCGATCGCGACGGCCGGCGCGGCGAACCTCGCGCGACTGTTCAATCCGGCGCTGTCCGTCTTCACGAACCTGCTCAATCCGGGCGCGTACGTCGGCGCCGCGCTCGGGCTCGGCGTGCCCGGTAACTGGTCGTTCCTGAACCACCCGATCCAAATGCAGTTCGTGAACCCGATCACCGACACGTCGCGGCTCACGTGCCTGATGAGCCGGTGGCAGGACGCGCACGCCGTCACCGAAGCGATGCTTCGCGACGCCGGCTGTCAGGTCCAGGTGTACGTCTGGCTCGAAGAGGACGAAGACGGGCCGCACCCCGAACTCGAACTGTTGGTCGGGAAGGAAGCGGCTCGGCCGCGGCGGAACTGCTACGTGATCGCCGTCGAGGAAACCGACCAGTACGCAGGCATCACCGGCCTGGCGCCGGACGGCGCGATCAAGCTGCTGGCGGCGACCGGCGACGATCTGATCACGCAAACGCTGTTTGCTGAGTACGACCAGAACGGCGACGGCGTTACCGATCCGCTGATCCGCAAGTGGTTCGGCGCGGCGCCCGAAGTTCCTTCGCTGGTGTTCCGCGACGGCGAGCGCTCGGCGATCGTCTCGTCCGAGCACAACATGTACAAGGCGAAGGCGAAACACATTATGACAGGCGGAAAGTCGCCGGCCTGGCTCAACCAAGTGCAGACGTTCCTAGTCCGGTATGCGATCAGCAAGATTGCCGAAGCCGTTGCTATGTTCGGCCAGATACCGCTTACAGAGGGCATCGAGAACGTCTACCAGAATCAGGGCGACGACGTGTTCTTCGCGTTCGTCCGGTACACCGACGTTAACCGTGAGCTTCGCTCGGGCGACTTCGGCTTGCTCGAAGAGTTCGTGCAAGGCTCGGGCTCGGCGTACGTGATCGCGACACCGCTCACGATCCGCGAAGGGCTCGACAAGACGAAGCCGTACCACGCGTTCAAGGTGGAGGTCCGCAACGGCCGGCCACACCGGGCGTTCATCGACTACCGGATCGGCACGCCGGCGCTGTTCGAGATTGACGGCATCCTGTCGGCCGACCACGTGAGCGCGCTTCGGATCAAGGAGGACGCGACGACACCCTTCACGATCGGCGTCTCGATCGGCGATGATCGCGAAGCGGACTCCGGGCTCGCTCGGGTGGCCCGCGACGCACAGACATTCTGGAACGGACTCGCTTCGATCATGGGGGCTTCGCAATTCTGATGAGCAACGACGACGAGCACCAGGGCGACGATCCCGAAGTGGCCGCGCGGCTGGCCGGCTACGTGATCCCGCCGGACCTGCAACCGCGGCAAGAGTTGGTCTACCTGATAGATCAGATGCTCGATAACCCGGTCGACAAGCACGGCAACACGTACGACCTTCGGTACCTCAAGCCGGCGCTCAGCTGGCACTTCGCGCGCTGCTGGCCGGCCGAGTTCGGCGGCGATCCCGTCGTGAAGCGGCGCGTCTATCCGAACGGTCACGTCGAGTGGGTGAAGCTCGACGCACCCGATCTGCCGGCCGATCCGCTCGACGGGCTCACGCTCGAAGAAATCATGGCTCTGCCGGCCGAGCAACGCGACGCAGCGATCCGCCGGCTACAAGCAGGGGAGGATGGACCCGTGGCCGATCCCGACAACGCGATCCCGTGGGTCGTGCGGACGAATATCCAGATCGACGAAGAGGCGCTGAACCCATGAGCAATCCGCAAATGCCGGCGATCACGGACGAGATGATCGACGACTTCTACGTGAACCACACCATGCCGACGACCGGCGACGCCGTGGCGCTGTATCAGGCCATGCTTCAAGCGACGTGGGTCGGGCTGGTCGGCGATCCCGACACCCCGCCGATGGTCGGCGCGACGCTCGAAATGGTCGACGGCAAGGCCGTGATCACGACCACCGTCCTGATCGGGCCGCGCGGCTTCCCCGGCAAGAACGCGCCGATGATTGATCTTCACTGGCCGGTCCCGCTCAACGAAGACGGCGAGATAGACCTTCCGACCGATTGGGGCCCGGAAGAGAAGAACCACGGCTTCCTGCACGACGGGCTCGCCTACGTCTGGGACGGCGTGAACGACTTCCACGCGGCGCTACCGGGCCCGCCTGGCAAGACGGGCGCGACGCCGAAGATCACGCTCGACTTCCGCACTATCCCGATGAACGAGCGGACGCCGGAAGTGCTCGCGCGCGGCGACTGGGTGGAACCGGGCGGCACACCAGAGAACCCGTTCTTCCGTATCCACGCGCTCACACCGCAAGGGCCGCAGGGTGAGATGGGCCCGGTCGAGCAACTGACGAACTACGATCCCGCGCTGGCGACCGGCGGCAAGGCGACGGGCAAGGTGCTGACCGTCTTCCCGTCGGGCAAGTGGGGCCCGTCGGACGCAGCGATCAAGACGCCAGTCTTCGGCACGATCCCCGAAGCGGCGTTTACCAACTTCAACGGGGCGGCGCGGCGCGCGCCGATCCTGTCCTATCAGCTGCCCGTGCTCGACTACGACACCGTTCTTCGCGTGAGCGGGCACTTCAAGGCGTTTGGCATCGAGTTCGATTCCGACCCGCTGAATATCGGCGTCGAATGCCGGCTCGGCGATCCGCTCACCGGCCAGCTGATCGGCCGCGGCAAGGGAACCCCGCTCGGCTGGACCTACGTCAACCCGCACTTCTCCGAGCCCGGATCGCCGACCGTGGCCGCGGCGCCGGACAACGGCGTGGGCCTGGTCCCGGCCGGCACCGCGGCGCGGATTCACGTCGCGTTGGTGAACGACGGGCTGTTCGGCGCGTACATCTTCAACCGGACGGACGCGCAGCTCGATTACCTGATGGTGCCGCAGTGAGCGCGCCGGCACCGCTGGCGGCGGACCCGTCGAAGACGTACGAGAAGCGATACAAGGCCGTGGTCCCGATCCCGCTCCCGGCGGACACCGGCCGGCCGGACTCGATCGACGAACTCACCCCGGAAGCCGGCCACCCGGACTTCGTGCTCGCGCGCTGGCTCGGCCGCGAATCGTTCGAGCGCACCGCGGCCGGCGACCGGCTCGCGATCGTCGAATACTCCGAGCGGCTGATCCCGCTCGACGAACTCGATCCGCGGCTCGCCGAGCACGTGGGCCCGCTCGATCGCTTCGTGTGGTTCGAGTTCTCGGGCGTCGGCCGGCTCGACGTGGACGCGTTCAACTGGTTTGCGGCCGAGTTCGTCTACAACTGCGAAGCGTGGCTCGAAGCCGAGCGCGCGTTCCTCGCCGGCGACGACGAGCACCAGGACGACGACGCCGGCGGCAGCTGATGGGCGGCAAGGTCTACGACCGTCGGCCGCTGGTCGTCGACCGCGATCCGTCGCGGCAGCTGGCCGTGGAAGCCGGCCGCTTCCCGAAGCCGGACCCGATCGACCTGGTGAAGGCGTTCGCGAACGCGTTGGAGGAATACGGGCTCGAAGCGTTCGAGGAAGTCACCGGGCTCGATCTGTCCGGGCTCAAGGCCGCGCTCGATCGACTCAAGGCGCTACTCGGCGGGATCGACCTGTTCGACGGCGACGCGTTCGACCGGGCCGCGGCGATCGCTCAGTTCATCGCTTCGATCCCGTCCGGCCGGATCGGCGGCGATTGGGGCGCGCTGCTCGCGAAGCTCACCGGCTCGGGCGGCGGCTCCGACCCGCTGACCGAACTCGCGAAGTTCTTCAAAATCAACCTCGGGGCGCCGATCACACCGGGCCGGCTGCCGCTGCTGCCGCTGTCGCATATCAGCGCACAGAACCCGAACTTGCTCACCGACGGCGGCTTCGACGACGAAGACACGCTCGCACCGTTCGACGATTGGGACTGGGACGACACCGACGGCCGGACCAAACCGGGCTGCGCGTACACCGTCGCCGACGGCACGACACACACGATCTACTCGAACGCGATCGAGGTCGGCGAGACGGACACGCTCGACGTCGAAGCGTGGGTCGACTGGATCGGGCTCGCGACGAATGGCGCTTCACCGCTCACCGTGGCGATCAGCGCGTACCGGGCGGATCACTCACTGATCGGCGGAATGCCGTCGCGCGTCGCGCAGGCCGGCGGCGCCGGCGACTCGAACACGTGGCAACGGCTGCACTTCGAGGAATGGCCGGTACCCGCGGACGCCGAGTACGTCGTGCTCGAACTCACCGTCGCGGCGTGGGCGACGGCCGGCATCGTGCGCTTCGACGACGCGCTGGTCCGCAAGACGGGCACCATGCCGCAGTCCTTCGTGAGCGGGCTCGCCGGCGCGCTACGGTCCGCGGCCGATCGCATCCAGGGCGTGATCAATCAGGTATGGACCGGCATCACGCGGCAAGTGCTCGACGGGCCGAAGAACCTCACGGACTTGTTCGAGGTTCTGGGCGCGATCCCGGCCGGCAACGTGGGCGGCGTCGGCGGGCTCGGCACGATGGCCGCGACGATCGCCGAGACGTGGACGCAGCTATGGGGCGGCTTCGCGCGGAATATCGGGATCGGCGGGAAGTCGATCGCCGACGCTGCGAACGCAGCGGCGAGCGTCGCCGAGCAGGCGGACCAGGCCGTCCAGGTCGGCGAGTGGAATAACGCGGTCCTCGGCATCCGCAACGACAACGGCTTCGCGTCCGGCATGGACCCGACGGCGATCGCGAGCTTCGGGACCGTCTTCCCGGCGTCGACCACGCCGGCCGGCGATCCCCCGTTCCTGACCGTCACCGCGGCGGCTGTCCCGATCGCGTTCTGGACTGCCGAGAAGGACGACACCCGCGGCGCCGTCGCGTGGTACGGGCGCGGAAACGCGAACATCACGGCGTTCTATGTCGACGTCTACCGGGTGAACGGGAACACGCTCACCTATCTGCACACGTCGCCGGACCTGGTGCCGTTCCTGTCGCCGGCCGCGAACGGCTGGCTTCCGGTCACGTACTCGATGCTGACGGCGAACCGCGTCACCGTGGCTCACGGCGACGTCCTGGCATTCGGCTTCCGCTTGCAGGGCACCGGCTCGCACGACATGACCGCGGCGTACGGGTGGATGGGCCCGGACAACACGAAGGCCGTCCGCCGGCCGTCGGCGCAGCGCGGCGCGAACACGTTCGGCTCGATCGCGCTCGGCTCGCTCACGTGGTCCGGGCATATCCCGCTGCTCGCCGTCTCGATCGCCGAAGGCGACGTGGCGCCACCGTTCTACGCACCGCGGACCACCGAGTTCGGGCCCGGTACCGGGCAGGTCTACAACATTCCGACGTGGGCGAAGTATCTCGACGTCGTGACGCTCGGCGGCGGCGGCGGCGGCAAGGGCGGCAACGGCGCCGACACTCGACCCGGATACGGCGGCGGCGCCGGACTCTGGGCGACTGAGACTCTGGTCGGCGGCGTCGACTTCCCGACGAACGCGACGCAAATCGTGCTCGACGTCGGCACCGGCGGCGCCGGCGGACCGAAGGAAGGCAACGGGCAGAACGGCACGGCGTCCGGCCGGCGCGCGATCAGCGGCGGCAAGGCGGCGCTCGTCGCAGCGGCCGGCGCCGGCGCGACGCAGTACGGCTCGGGCACCGATCCGAACTCGACTGGCCGTTCTCCGGGCAATATCAGCTTCGCCGGCAAGCCGTACACCGGCGGCGTCGGCGGGCGCGGTGGCCGGCCTGGTGCTGACGGCGGCGATCCGGGCGCCGGTGGTGGCGGCGGGTACGGCGGCATTTACACCGTCGGCTATGCCGGCGGCGACGGCGGCGACGGGCGCGGCTGGGTTACTGCGCGGTCGACGTAATGGCCGGCTGGTTCGACGACTCGCCGGCGCCGGCGCTGGTCCGCGCTCCGGGCTGGTTCGACACCACGACCGAGCCGGCCGACGCGCCGACCGAAGTCGGCTGGTGGGCTCTGCTCACGCTCGATACCCGCTCGATCGCCGATCCCGTGCAGTCGATCACGCTGCTCGCGATCAAGCGGCTCGCGCTCGCGCAGCTGGCCGCGGCGACGCAATCGCTCGCGCTTCGCAAGATCGCGACGGCTGTCTTCACGAACACCGCGGCGCCGGCGCAGGTGCTCGAACTGCGGAAGATCGCGAAGGTCTCGCTCGCGAACGTCGCGCCGGCTACGCAGGCGCTCGCGCTGACCCGCGTCGTCGGGCTCGCGCTGTCGCCGGCCAACGGCGCCGGCGTCCAGGTGCTCGCGCTCGCCGGCGTGAAGCCGGTACAGCTGGCGGCGATCGGCGCCGGCGTGCAGTCGCTCGGGGCGACGAAGATCGCGGCGTGGTCCGGCGCTTCGAGCGCGCCGGCCGTGCAGTCGATCGGGCTCCGCGGCGTCGCGATGATCACGCTTGCTTCGCTCGGCGTCGGCACGCAGGGCTTCGCGTACGACGTCGTGAGCAACTTCCAGCCGATCACCGAGACGAACATCGCCGGCACGTTCAACACGAAACCGGGCACGCACGGGCTCTGGCTGACATTGCAGGGCGCCGGCGGCTCGGGTGGCGGCGCCGGCATCCGCGGCGGCTCGGGTAGCGGCAACGGTGGTGGCGGCGGCGGCG
>FRDC01004943.1_pt2 | contig 19560 bp, 20 predicted proteins | sample 1106171 | NCBI WGS metagenome assembly FRDC01 (sample SAMEA3930566, study PRJEB13176) | freshwater metagenome | biome: Drinking water system; feature: drinking water; material: water | place: Singapore | collected 2014-12-20 | reverse complement strand
GAGGAATGAGTTGCGCGGCTTCATCTTCCACATAGAAATCGCCGTCCTGAAATCCCGGGAGGGATGTGACGACCCCGCTTTTTTCGAGCACCACTCCGACAGGACTGACGGCGGTGGGACCGGCCGCGATCCCCTCTAGCTTGAGCCGATCGAGGAACTGTTCCCTCGTGACCCGCAGCTGATTGACGCGCAACGTCAGCAGAGGAACCTGGGCCGAGGCCCGGCAGGCGGCTTCAGCCTGGTCAAAGCCCAGCTGATCGATCCACCGCTGACAGAGCCACAAGGGAATGGCGTGGCGGACGGATAGCGCTAAACCGGGGAAGGCCGTCGAATCAGGCAGCGCAGGTTCAGGACTACGGATGAGATTGCGCAACACCGCATTGACGAACCCGCTCCAATCCCGCTTGAGCGCCTTCGTATACGATTTCGTCAACGCCACCGTCTCATGAACTGCCGCCGACGGTGGAATGCGGTCCAGATACATGAGTTGGTAGGCTCCAATCCGCAGCAGATCTTGAATGACGAGCGGCAGGCGCGCCAGCGGTTTTTTGAGGAACGGGCCCAATCGCCAATCGACAGTCTCCTGCCGCCGGAGCGTACCATAGACCAGCTCCATTGCCAGGGATCGGTCACGGGTATCCAGTCGGAAATCCAGGGCCCGCTTCTCCATCTCGGCATCAAGCTCCTTGCCTCCCGACCGGCAAGCCAGCAGCACAGCCATGGCGGCGGCACGAGCGGGAGATCCAGGAACATCGGGAGATGAGGGCCCGGACGGCATAGGATCAGTGCCTTGATGCACAACGGAAGCGTCAGACGGTGGCGACTCCCAGTCTTACGCCGGAATCGATTCGATGACCGGCGAGAAATTGCCCGACTGACATGCGCTTGGAATTGGCCGTCTGGATTTCCAGGAGTTCCAACACGCCGGTGCCAGTGGCCACTTTCAACGACTGCTTAGCGCCTATCAGAAGCGTTCCCGGCTGGCCCTGTGCCGGTTCCTGCACGGCGACGGCTTTCCAGATATTCCATCGCTCTTGCCCATAGAACGTGTAGGCGCCGGGCCAGGGAGACATGCCCCGGACGCGGTTGACGATCGACTGCGCGCTGCCGGTCCAATCAATGATCCCGTCCTCCTTTTTCAAGAGGGGAGCCATCGTGGCCTGAGAATGGTCCTGAACGCGGGGCGTGATCGCGCCGGCCTTGAGCTGTCTGATCGTTTCGACGAGCAGCCGCCCGCCGAGTTCCGCCAGACGAGGCGCCAATGATCCCGCCGTGTCGTCCGACAGGATCGCAATTCGCTCTTGTAACAGCATGGGACCTGTGTCCATGCCCTCGTCCATCAGCATCGTCGTGATGCCGGTTTCTGTTTCACCGTTGATCACCGCCCATTGAACAGGCGCCGCGCCTCGATACTTCGGCAGCAAGGATCCATGCACGTTCACGCACCCTTTCGGAGGCAAATTCAAAATCGGCGCGTGCAGGATTCGCCCGAACGCCGTCACGGCGATCAAGTCCGGCTTCCACGCAGCCAGTGCATCCAAGAAGTCCGGCGTTCTGATCTTCAATGGCTGAAGAAACGGAATGCCAGCTCGTTGCGCCAGGAGCTTAACCGGCGGGGATGCAAGCTCATGCCCTCGCCCCTTCGGACGGTCCGGCTGAGTCACCACACCAACAACCTGATCCTCCGACGCGAGCAACGCCTCAAGAGACGGTACGGCAAATTCCGGTGTGCCCATGAACACGATGCGCATGGAACCGCTTTAACACTGCGCGCGCGCGAATGCAACGCCGGATGTCGTCGCATTCCCTCGGCTTGACTTGCCGTTCAACGCTTTGTTAGTCTCCGCCCGCGGGGTGGAGCAGCCTGGTAGCTCGTTGGGCTCATAACCCAAAGGTCAGAGGTTCAAATCCTCTCCCCGCAACCAAATCCTCTACGTTTTCTTCTGACCGCCGGTATCGCCTCTTCCTATTTGCCTTTGCAGAACTCATCTTCATAATGAACCCCGAAGTCTACCAGCGATGGAAGCGCTTTGACTTCGACAGCTCATCGAGGATGATCGCGAGCAGAAGCTGAAAATGGAGAAGACATAGACGCGCGGTGGGTTTTCTGATTCGATCAGGACATGAAATCCCGCCCGCTCCAGTGGCCGCAGTATTACTACTTCGCGTCAGCCCTCTTTCTGTTGATCGACTGGCAGGCTGGCGCCAATGTGCGCGCAGTAGGATTCGCGGCCTATCCCACACTCCGGATGATCTACTACCTGGCCTGCCTGCTGTTCGGCCTGGTGATTCGACTGTTCCCCGCCTGGTCGGCACCGGTGACGCTGGCCGAGAGCACAATCAACATCACAGCGCTGACGATATCGGTGCTGACCCCGCTCTACACATTTGACGTCGAAGATCCATCGGGGCCGCTGATCGCCTTCCCGCAGCTGGCTATCAATTTCATGATCTCCGGCACCGCCGCGGTGCTCGCCTGGTACCAATCCCTGTATGCGATCCCAGGCCTTCGGTCCCGCTGACACCCTCTGTCAAACGGTGTCGGCGACCATTCTGTCGCTCGCCGTGGATGGACACCTCCGCCTTGAGACGGCTGCCTGTGTTGGGCGGAGAAAGTTGCGAACCCGGTCTCAATATCTGGCGGCCGGTTCTTCGTCCAGCCAGGCGTCGCCCTCGGGCTGATCTGCCGCCTTCGAGTCCAGTGATTTGAAATCAAAAAGTCGAGGATCCATCAACAGCGATGGCGCGACATTGGCCAAGGCGGCTGCGATACTATCGGAACAGCCCGGCGACCCCTGTTCCCATTCGCGGAGAAACGCCTTCACTTTTTTCCGTTTGAGATCATCCTGGGACCCGCAGAGGTCGCAGGGAATGATGGGGAATGCCCGCAATTCCGCATACCGCGCCAGATCCGCCTCTTTCACAAACGCCAGCGGTCTGATGACGAGATGACGCCCGTCCTTGGAGCGCAGCTTAGGCGGAATCGCTTTCAGCTTGCCGGTATAGAATAAATTCAAGAACAAGGTCTCGACAATATCATCACGATGGTGTCCCAACGCAATCTTGTTGGCGCCGAGTTCCGTGGCGATGCGATAGAGATGGCCCCGTCGCAGACGCGAGCACAACGAGCAGGTTGTGTGTCCTTCAGGGATCAGTCGTTTCACGATTGAATAGGTGTCGCGTGACTCGATATGGAACGGGATCCCGCGGCTTGTCAGGTACTCGGGCAAGACGTGCGCTGGAAACCCCGGCTGCTTTTGGTCGAGGTTGACGGCGACCAGGTCAAAGCTGATCGGTGCCCGCCGTTGCAGAACGAGCAGAATATCGAGTAAACCATAACTGTCCTTGCCACCCGACAGGCAGACCATGACCTTATCGCCATCCTCAATGAGACGATAATCGGCGATGGCTTGGCCCACCAGCCGGCAGAGGCGCGTTTGCAGCTTTTCAGTTTCCTCGTCCAGTTTGTGGGGAAGATGTGCGTGGGTTGTTGGGATATGCATGGGCGGGATTGTAGCTGCTCTTCGAGGTCCTGTCGACAGCTTGTCTTGCAAGGAAGCGAACATACGGCCTATGGCACGGTCGATTCTTTTTGTCTGCACAGGAAACATTTTTCGGAGCATGGTGGCCGAGTACGCGGTGCGGGCACAGATCGGCTTACAGGATTATTATCTTGTTGAATCGGCCGGAACCGAAGCCAAGTTTCAAACGATTCATCCCGTCATCCGTGCCCGACTTATTCAGAAAGGCGCCGACCCGTCGGCGCATATTCAACGGAAACTGACGCAGAAAATGATTGAACGGACCGATCTCATCGTCGCCATGGGGCAAGATCATTGTGAATTCATTCAACAGCAATTTGGCCGCACGGTTCCACTCTTTGACGAAATATCATTCGGCAGAAAGACACCGATTCTCGATCTGGACGAAGCCCTGCCCGATTGGGAACACAATCTGGCGCGCGCGCGCAACTATGTCGAGTCGGTCGTTGATCACATTTGGGACGCGGCGCCAGCATTGGTGGCACGACTGCCACACTTTTTGTGAGCGAACGATCCTCCCATACGCCTGCTTCAGTTCAATCTTGAACCTTTCGGAACAATTTTTTCCTCTTTCTGCCATTTTATTATCATTCATATCGATTCCATCAGGCGTAATGAGAGATGCATGCTATATTTTTCTTGAGCGCCGGAAAGAAACAGGAAATCCAGACGTTGTATGCAGCGCACAGGGTTAGACGTACTCAAGACACCGGTAACCGGACAGGGAGAGCCCAACTGGGCATCGTGGTCGGATGACGCCCTGCTGGATCTTCCGATGTGCGACCTGCATCTGGAAATCAAAGGCGGGTTTCTCGAACAACCAATCGCCGAGCTGATTCGTGAACTTGAAGAACGCCGCCTGCTGTTCCGCCCGCATTTCTGGCTCTCAAACGAGTGGTTCACCCCTGATGGAGTCTCTGGAATTGCGGTTCCTTTCTACCTCGCTCACCCTCGGCTTGCGAAACTTGAGCTGACCCAGATGCTCGAAATAGAGGGCGGTACACCGGAATGGTGCTTGCGCATTCTGCGTCACGAAGCCGGCCATGCGATCGAGAATGCTTACAAGATCCGTCGCCGTAAGACCCGTCAGCAGATCTTTGGAAAGTCCACTCAGCGATATCCGATGTACTACTCTCCCAGGCCCTACAGCCGGAGTTTCGTGCGCCATCTGGATTTATGGTATGCGCAAAGCCATCCGGACGAAGATTTTGCCGAGACCTTTGCCGTCTGGTTAACGCCGGATTCGCTGTGGGAAGAGCGCTATAGAGGCTGGCCCGTCCTCAAGAAACTCAGGTATGTCGACGCACTGATGAAAGAACTTGTGGGGGCCACGCCATCCGTGACGACTCACGAGGAGGTCGATCCCCTCCCCAGTTTAAAGAAGACCCTCCGAGAACATTATGAACACAAGCGCAGACACTATGGAGTAGAACGGCAGTCGCTCTATGACCCCGATCTAAAGCGCCTGTTCTCGAGCTTGCCGGGTCATGCGAACAAGCCGAGTGCGGCGACCTTTCTCAATCGCTTCCGACGAGAAGTACGGCGGAAGGTCGCCAGTTGGACCGGCGAATATCAGTACACCATCGATCAGGTGCTGGAAGACATGATCCGGAGATCCAGGGAATTGAATCTCCGAGTCCCCGTGGCGGAGGAGCAAGCCAAACTCGACTTCACCATCCTGCTCACCGTGCACACAATGAACTTCTTGAGGAGCGGGCGGCATCGGGTGGCCTTATGAAGCGATTGCGGGTCCTCGTCCTCATGCATAAAGATCTCGTCCCGCCGGACCAGGTGAACGGCTACGATCTGAAGACTGTTGAATGGCGAACGGAATACGACGTCGTCTCGACACTGAGGAAACTGGGTCATGAAGTGGAGCCGCTCGGGGTCAAGAGCGATTTGGGGGTGATTCACTCCGCCATCGACAATTGGAAACCGGACATCGCCTTCAATCTGCTGGAAGAATTCGACGGTGTCGCCGTCTACGATCAACACGTGGTGTCTTATCTCGAACTTCTGCACGTGCCCTACACCGGCTGCAATCCGCGCGGGCTCATGTTGGCACGCGACAAGGCCCTCACCAAAAAGGTGCTTTCCTTTCACCGAATACCCTACCCGGATTTCATTGAGGTGCCGCAGGGGCGCGCAGTAAAGCGGCCGAAATGGCTGACTTTTCCGTTGATCGTCAAGTCGGTAAGTGAAGAAGCGTCCCTAGGGATCTCGCAAGCGTCGATTGTGGAGGATGACGAGAAACTGAGTGAGCGGGTGGCATTCATTCACAACAGTGTGGGGAGCGGAGCGCTGATCGAGCGCTATATCGAGGGCCGTGAGTTCTATGTCGGAGTGATCGGCAACGGCCATCTGCAAGTGCTCCCCGTGTGGGAACTCATCATGGACAAGCTCCCGGATGACGCCAAGCGGATTGCGACCGAACGGGTAAAATGGAGCCGGAAGTATCAGGTCAAGTATGGCATCACATCGAGAGAAGCCAAGAATCTCCCTGAAGGCAAAGCCGAAGAAATTCAACACCTAGCCAAGCGGGTCTATCGTGCGCTCGGGCTGAACGGCTATGCGCGGATCGATATGCGGATGGACAAAGAAGGACATCTCTATGTCCTTGAGGCCAATCCAAACCCACAGATTGCGCATGATGAAGACTTCGCCGATTCGGCGGAGAAAGCCGACTACCAGTATAAAGAGCTGCTGCAAGAAATCTTGAACGTCGGCCTTCGCTGGCGGCCCGCAAAAGCAGCCTGACACCACAGGACGTCCGATGGGAATCTTCCTCACTCGTCATTCGTCAAAGATAAAAACGCCGCCGCATGTCACGTCAAGCTGTTGCTCGACTGACGGGTGATGGCTGACGCATGACGGTCTTTCTGAGCGCCGCGAGAACGCCTGCGGACTTACTCAACAGTTTGCTAGGGTCCCCAACGGAAACCGAACAGCAGCGCCACGCTGGTTTTGTCTTTCTCGGAAAGGGATGGCGACAAATCGATGCTGTGCAGGTTCACAATGAGCGTCGAGGAGAGCGCGAGATTGTGGACGACTTGATACTCCAGCGAGACTCCAATGGGGATGTACCAGCTCGTATCGTTTCGGTCGACTCGCGCCGGCCCCGTGCCACGGTCGAGACTGGCATGTATCAACCCGACACCGGTGAATGGGACGAGGTTGATGCCGTTATTGAAACGCAGGTGGTATTTCCCGACTCCAGCGAAGGAGATTTGGAAAAGGTCTCCCGTCGGGGTGATCTGCATCATCGGGCCAAACGAAAAATTCCGATCAACGTAGTAATCGACATTGAACCCAAGATTGAAGACCGTGCCGTTAACCGACCCAGCGGTGAAGCCCAGATCTGAACCAAAGCCCCAACGATTCTCGTCCGCCTGCACCGGTCCCATGAACAAGGAGACCCATAGCAGACCGGCACCTGCCGGCGTGAGAAGTCGTTTGAAATACAACTGTTTCATCGCATCTCCTCCCGGGAAAGCGAGCGGACTCTAGCATAGCGACCGGGGTCGAACAAGCCGCTTGAGGGCCGGACAAGGCATGCAGTATTCTGCACACGGAAGCGTACACGAAAGGAAGAGCGCTCATGACTCCTGCACAGGCCGCCGCTGCATTGATCGAGACGATGCCGCAGCCGGTATCCGCCGCCCAACTTCAGGAATATGGGATTGAAGTGCCTGAATCCAGCGCCCGTCAGGTCGGACGCGAGATTTTGTCTCTGAATCTCTATTGGATCCTGGCCGCGATCGATGCGCATATCCCGCTCAAATATCGCGCTGCGATCAGAGAAGCGTTGTTTGAGTCGATTAAGACAGGCTGGTGGGAATCAGGACGGATCGGGACCGGTACCTGGGAAGAGTACCAGAAAGAATTGGATGGGCGGTGCGCTGAATATAGACGCCTGGTTGACCAGGAAGGGATGAGTCACATGGCGGTCAGCGCGGAGGCAGCATCCCTCATCGAGGATCAGGGCAGTGTCCCATCCGAGGATCGAGAAAAGTTGCTGGTGCTGTCGATCGATTACGCGCCGGCAGCGGAATACGGCAAGCTGCTGGGAGAGATCGGATAGGAACCAGGCCTCACTATAGATATCGATGCGCGATCACCTTCCCGCTGTTGTCGAGTTCGTAGAGCAGCGGCACGCCGGTCGGAATGTTCAACTCCAACACCTGTTCTTTCGACAATTGTTCCAGCTCCATCACCAGCGCGCGGAGGCTGTTCCCGTGCGCTGCAATCAGGATCGTTTCGCCCTTGAGCAAGCAGGGTTTGATCTTGTTCTCATAGTAAGGCAACACCCGCTCCGCCGTGTCTTTCAGGCTTTCTCCACCCGGTGGTTTCACATCATAGCTTCTCCGCCAGATTTTCACTTGAGCCTCGCCGTACTTCTTGGCAGTCTCAGCTTTGTTCAATCCCTGTAACTCTCCGTACATCCGTTCATTCAACGCCTTGTCTTTTTCAATAGGAATTTTCGTTTGACCGATGGCCTCCAACACCAGTCGCAAAGTGTCGTTCGCGCGAATGAGGACCGATGTAAAGGCACGATCAAAGGTGAAGCTGCGGAGCTTGTCACCGGCGTTCTTGGCTTCCTGAACACCCCGAGGTGAGAGCGGCACATCAACCCAGCCGGTGAAGCGGTTTTCCAAGTTCCATTGCGACTCGCCGTGACGGAGCAGAACTAACCGCGCCATAACCGGTGCCTCCATGAGTGGATGAGAGAGGAAAACTCGGCCTCAGGATAAACGATCATTCCTTGAAGTCAAGAGCGCGTCGTGATCTCACCATTCTGTATGTTTCTTCCTACATCAGCACAAATCTACCGCAGAACGGTTGACACGGATAATTCGATCTGGCAGTCTGCCGCATATGCGAAAAACCTAAGGAGAGTAACTTATAGTGTAAAGATATACGTATTTACCGACTACGGCTGCTGTCATTTCTACTGCCCTGGCTCATTGTGCAAGACACCAGCTGAGGTGAAAGGGGGAGATCATGACGGATCGATATACAGTGAAACAATCACTGGCGACATTGGCAATTCTCGTATTGGTCGCAGCCTGTGGCACAGGTGATGAGGGAGGACCGGCGTCGAACGCGACCGGTGCCAATCCGGCTTCGGCAAACGATTTCGGTGGGTCCGGCGTGGCACTGAACACTCCGATCGCAGCATCGTTTGTGTTGTTTCAAAACGACGCAATCTCTCGTCTGGTCAACCGCGACGGCGGGGCGGTCAAACAAGGCGGGTTGAATAATATCTATTCCATTAGCGCCTATATCGATCCCAATGACGGGAATCGGGTCAAGCTCTTCGCGAACGATCGCCTGAATCACCGTCTGTTGATTTTTAATACCGTCCCGCAGGGTGCCGCGGCCCTGCCGGATATTGTCGTCGGGCAGGCCAATTTTACCTCTGGCGCCCCCAATGCTGGCGGGGCAACCTCCACTGCCGGATTCAACGAAAATGTGAATGTGTCGGTTTGTTCCAACGGAAAAATGTTCGTCGCCGATCGCAACAACCATCGGGTGCTTGTGTACAACCGAGTTCCGACGGCCAACGGTACGGCAGCGGATTTCGTGATCGGCCAGCCCGATTTGACTTCGAACAGCCCTGGCACGACGGCAACCACCTTGAACAACCCCTATGCCGCCTATTGCATGGCTAACAAGCTCTTTGTGGTCGAACAGGCGAACAACCGAATACTCGTGTTCGACCCCATTCCAACTGCCAGCAATCCCACAGCCTCATATGTAATCGGCCAGCCGGACTTTGTGACCGGGACGTCGGGATGCACCGCGACGAAACTGAAGGCCCCATATGAAATCCTTCGTTTCGGCGATACATTCTTTGTCGCGGACGGCGGCAATCACCGCGTCTTGCGATTCGACACCATCCCGATTGCAACCGGAGCGGCTGCCACCGCAGTGCTGGGACAAACCAACTTGACCTCGTGCCTAGCTAATAAGGGTGTCGTCGCGCCCACTGACAAATCCCTCAGCTTTCCCAACTCGCTGGCCGCAAAAGGCAACCTTCTGGCCGTCAGCGACCATGACAACAATCGAATCATGTTGTTCGACCTTCCGATCACGACTGACCAATCGGCCTCCAAGCAAATCGGCCAGCCAGGTTTCAATACTTCGGCTCCTATCGATCCTCCGACGTCCAACTCCGTAAGAATGACCAAGGGGATAATATTCGATCAGCAGCACATGTGGATCGGTGACAGTCATAATCACCGTATCGCCGTGGTTCCGTTGCCCTAGCCTTTTATGAATGAATCAGACCAGCCGACTATTCTTCCATGGCATGCCGCTTCAACTTATTCCGCCAGGGGGTGAAATAGTTGTTGTGGTGAAAGACTTGAACTTGGATGATGGAATAAATCTTAAGGAAGACGAGTCGGGTTCGAATTAGATCCTGCAATCACACACATGTAAAACGAACCGGCTGCGCCTTACGCACTCGTCACTGCCGCCGGCTTCGCTGGTCTTGTCGGCAACCTATCTGAATCCGGTGGAAGGTCCTGGATCATCTTCATGAGTCCTGCAATGGCCAGGACGTAGAGCACGATTCCCACATAGATAACGTAGGGTTGCACGCCGCCGGATTCTTTGATCGCTGCTTCCTGAATGGGTTGATTCATCCAGCCGGTTTTCTTGATCTCCGCAACGTGTTCCCTGCAATGCCAATAGTACAGATAGTTCGCGGTCGCTCCGGCCATTATGCTCCAGATGATGCCGGCGGTAGGATCACCCGTCAGATAGGCCGAAATCATGGGGCCTACTGCGTACACAAACGCGTGGAGGTACATCTTCCGGTAGAGAAACCAGAGGAAGGAGAAGAAGAGAAACGCCGGCCAGTTCCAGGACAGCGCAAACTTTGGCTGGCCGTTCGATGAAAACTTCTTGAACTGAGCCAAATACCGATCGGCATTGGGGCCGATGAATTGACGCCAGAGCGCCTCATCGTTCTGCATCGGGAGAGGACTGGGAATATCGGTGGCGGTTTCGGCTGCGACTGCCGCCGAGGTGAGAGCGGCTCCGCACTGATGACAGAAATTGGCGTCGTCAGGATTTTGTTGGTTGCACTGGCTGCAAGACTTCATCACGACGCAGCTTATCACAGTCGGGATCGGACCATATGGCTGATAGCAAGAAACGGAAGACAAACTTCCTTCGAACGTTGTTGCTCCCCGCACTTATTGCTTTCGCACCGACCCTGTGCTAACTTCCCTTTCTTTCTAAGGGGATACGTTTACCATGCCGACCGAAGAACTGAGAGACGATGCCGCCAAGTACTTGATGCAGACCTACACTCGCCAGCCGATCTCGATCGTCCGGGGGCGGGGTTCGAAAGTCTACGATCTCGAAGGCCGGGAGTACATCGATTTCGTCGGCGGGATTGCTGTCAATGTCCTAGGCCACGGTCATCCGGATCTCGTGCAGGCGATCCAACGCCAAGCAGCGCAGCTGATCCACGTTTCCAATCTTTACTACACTGAGCCGCAAGTTAAGCTGGCGCAAATGCTTGTCGATCATTCGTTTGCCGACCGGGTGTTCTTCTGCAACAGCGGAGCGGAGGCCAACGAAGCGGCGATCAAGCTGGCGCGGCGCTATGGACATGAAAAGCACGGGGCGGACCGGTTTGAAGTCATCACGATGAAAAATTCCTTCCATGGCCGGACGCTGGCGACGATCACAGCCACCGGACAGGAGAAGGTTCAAAAGGGCTTCGAGCCATTGATGCCGGGATTTGCCTACGCACCGTTCAACGATTTCGGCGCGATTGAGGCTATGGTCAGCGAGAAAACAGCCGCGATCATGCTGGAGCCGATTCAGGGTGAAGGCGGTGTGCACGTGGCCGATCGGGGTTATCTTAAAACCCTGCGTGAGCTGTGCACCAGAAGAGACATTCTTTTAATTTTCGACGAGGTCCAGACCGGCATGGGTCGGACCGGGACGCTCTTCGCCTATGAACAACTGGGCGTGAAGCCCGATATCATGACCTTGGCTAAAGGTCTTGGCGGTGGGATGCCGATCGGGGCCTGTTTGGCAAAGGAGTCTGTTGCCGCAGCGTTTACGCCTGGCACGCATGCCTCCACATTCGGTGGAAATCCATTGGCCTGTGCGGCGGCTTTAGCGGTGTGCCGGGTGCTGCTTGAAGGACACGTGTTGGATCAGGCCAAGCGGATGGGGGAATACCTGGCGAAGGGATTGGCTGACTGTAAAGACCGCCATCGAGTCGTGCGAGAAGTCCGAGGGCTCGGTCTCTTACAGGGTATGGAGTTGGACATCGACGCCAAAGCGGTGGTTGCCGATTGTTTAGCCCGCGGTGTCCTTGTCAATGCCACGAGTGAACGGGTGCTGCGTTTCGTGCCACCGCTGGTGATCACGCAGCGCGACATCGACAAGCTCATCGAGACTCTGACCGCGATTTTCAATCACCGGATGGTGGCGGAGAAAGACGCCCATCACTGATGGCGGGGAAGGCCCAACGAAAAGTCCGCGCGCTTGGCTATGCCAAAGATCTGCTGGACGTGGCCGCAATGCCGCGGAAACAGATCGACGACCTGCTGCGCCTCGCTGGGTCTCTGAAGGCGAAACAGCGCCAAGGAACTCCGCATTGGCTGTTGCCTGGGAAAACACTGGGGCTGCTCTTTCAAAAGCCTTCGACACGCACCCGTGTATCGTTCGAAGCAGGCATGAATCAGCTGGGCGGTCATGCGCTGGTCCTTCCCATGGGAGACATTCAGCTCTCGCGTGGGGAAACAGTAGCGGACACGGCACACGTGTTATCCCGTTACCTGGACGGCATCGTCATCCGAACGTACGACCACGCGATTGTCGAAGAGTGGGCTGCTGAAGCCAGCATGCCGGTCATCAACGGGCTAACGGACCATAGCCATCCCTGTCAGGCGTTGTCCGATCTGCTCACGATCCAAGAAATTAAGGGTCGATTGAAAGGGCTCAGCATTGCGTACATCGGAGATGGGAACAACGTCACCAACTCCCTCATCGAAGCGGGAGCCAAGATGGGGATGCGCGTGGTTGTGGGCTGTCCGGTCGGCTATCAGCCGGATCAGCATGTGATCGACCAGGCGCGCATTGAGGCAGAAGCCACCGGCGCCTCTATCGAGGTACTGGACAATCCTCAGGTCGCGGTAAAGGAAGCGGACGTGGTGTACACCGATGTATGGATCAGCATGGGGCGCGAACGGGAGCAAGCGAGGCGGTTGAAGACGCTGTCCCCCTATCAGCTCAATGGGAGGCTGCTTCAGCGGGCGAAACCGGACGCCATCGTCATGCACTGTTTGCCGGCCCACCGCGGGGAAGAGATCACGGCGGAAGTCCTCGACGGTCCGAAGTCGGTGGTGCTCGATCAAGCGGAAAATCGGCTGCATATGCAGAAGGCGATCCTGGTTCAATTGCTCACCCGAAAGAAAGAAGCCACGTAAGACATTCATCATGAAACAGAAACCGATCAAGAAGATTGTTCTGGCTTACTCGGGTGGACTTGATACGTCCGTCATTCTCAAGTGGCTACAGGAAACGTATCAGGCCGAGATCATTGCGTTCTGCGCCGACCTCGGCCAGGGCGAAGATCTCCAGGCTATCAAAGCAAAAGCGCAAAAGCTTGGCGTCAAAAAAGTCTATGTCGAGGATCTGCGCGAAACCTTCGTGAAGGATTACGTGTTCCCGATGCTGCGCGGGAACGCGATGTACGAAGGCTGTTATCTGCTGGGAACTTCGATCGCGCGGCCGCTCATCGCTCGCCGACAGGCCGAAGTCGCGCTGAAAGAAGGGGCCGAGGCCGTGTCGCATGGCGCAACGGGGAAGGGCAATGATCAGGTTCGCTTTGAACTGACCTATATGGCGCTTGCGCCGAATCTGAAAATCATCGCGCCCTGGCGCGAATGGAACATGCGGTCTCGCCGGGAGTTGATTGAGTACGCCGACCGCCATGGAATTCCCGTCACGGCGACGAAGGCAAAACCGTACAGCATGGATTTGAATCTGTTCCACGTCAGTTACGAAGGCGGCATTCTCGAAGATCCTTGGGAGTCGCCGCCGGATGAAATATTCCAGATGACCGTCGCGCCGGAGAAGGCCCCGGACAAACCACGGGAAGTCGAGATCGAGTACGAAGCGGGCAATCCCGTGGCCGTCGACGGCAAGAAAATGAGCCCGGCGACATTGCTGACCCATCTCAACAAACTGGGCGGGGCACATGGGATCGGCCGTGTCGACCTAGTTGAAAACCGATATGTCGGGATGAAGTCGCGCGGAGTCTACGAAACACCGGGGGGAACCATCCTCCATATCGCGCACCGGGGGCTTGAATCCTTGACGATGGATCGCGAAGTACTCCACTTCCGGGATAGTTTGATCCCTCGATTTGCTGACCTGATCTATAACGGCTACTGGTTCAGCCCTGAGCGCGAGATGGTGCAGAAAGCCATCGACGAGGCGCAAAAGGACGTGACCGGCACGGCGCGCGTGAAGCTCTACAAGGGGAGTTGTACCCTCGCAGGACGGAAGTCGAAAAATTCTCTTTATCGTTTGGACATTGCCACATTTGAAGAGGATGAGGTCTACAACCAGAAAGACGCCGAGGGCTTCATCCGCTTGAACGCGTTGCGGCTGAAGATTCGTGCGCAACGAACGAGGGCATCGTCCTGATGGCGAAAGGCAAGAGCCGTTCTCGTGTAACTGCCGCGACCGAAAAAGCTTGGGGCGGTCGATTCCGAGAGAAGACCAATCGATTGGTGGAAGCTTTCACCCAATCGGTAGCCGTGGATCGGCGGCTCTATGAGCATGACATTCAAGGGAGCATCGCGCATTGCAAGACGCTTGGAAAGGCGCATGTGTTGTCACCCGGTGAAACCAGGGCTATCGTGCGCGGGCTTGAATCGGTCAAGGCAGAACTGGATCGTGGGCGGTTCAAATTTACGCCGCAAGACGAAGATATTCACATGGCAATTGAACGGCGACTGACTGAACTGATCGGGCCTCTGGGCGGCAAGTTGCACACAGGACGCAGCAGAAATGATCAGGTGGCGCTGGATATCCGGCTCTATCTCCGCGACCAGCTGAGCCGGCTGGTTGAGCAATTAACAGAGTTTCAACGAGTGCTGGTCGCAAAGGCGAGAGTGAATCGCACGATCGCGATGCCCGGCTATACGCATCTACAGAGAGCCCAGCCTATCCTGTTTGCGCATCATCTGCTGGCGTACGTGGAGATGCTCGAACGCGACAAAGGACGAATCCGCGATGCCAGGACCCGGCTCAATGTCATGCCGCTGGGTTCCGGTGCCTTGGCCGGGACGAATTATCCGGTGGATCGACGATACACGGCTGGACTGCTGGGGTTTCCGGCCGTGACGGCCAACAGTATGGACGCAGTGTCGGATCGTGATTTTACGATCGAAGTCACATCGACTTTGTCGATCGTCATGATGCATCTCTCCCGACTCAGTGAAGAGTTGATTGTCTGGTCGTCGCAGGAATTTCAGTTCGTCGAGCTCCCGGACGCCTTCTGTACCGGCAGCAGCATGATGCCGCAGAAAAAAAATCCCGATGTGCCAGAATTGATTCGTGGGAAAACAGGACGTGTGTACGGCCACTTAGTCAATCTCCTGGTCATGCTCAAGGCGCTCCCGTTGAGTTATAATCGGGACTTACAAGAGGATAAGCCGGCGCTCTTCGATGCACTCGATACGGTGACGGCTTCCCTTCAAGTCATGACGGAATTGATGCGTCGGCTCAAAGTGAATCGAGAAATCCTCAAGCGGGCCTTGGAGGGCCGTGGTCTTCTCGCAACCGAATTGGCTGACTACCTGGTGACGAGAGGCGTGCCTTTTCGCGAAGCCCACGGGATCACCGGGCGGATCGTGCGGGCGGCGCTTGACCAGGGGCGTGACATGGCGGATTTTTCGCTGGAGGAGTTGCGCGCCTTTTCCGAGCGGATTGAAAAAAGCGTCTTCGCGCGATTGACCGTCGCAGCGGCGATCGACCACAAGGGGCTGATCGGCGGGACTGCTCGTGTAAGGGTGGAGCAGCGGATCAAAGAACTCGAGCGGTCGCTGTCATGAGAAGCCTGGTGGTCATGCTGGCAGCAGGGCTGATGATCTCTTGTGGGGTGGTGGGGCCGCCGATTGCGCCTGAACTCGTCGGGGTTGCCCCCACGATAGAAAGACAGAAAAAGCAGCACGAACTTGAGGAGAAACAGCGTGAGGCTGCTGCTGCGGAAGCAGCAGAGGCGGACCCGGCTCTGCAGGGGCAAGATGTGAATCTACCGCCGCTGCGGCCGGTGGGAACGAGATAAGAGCTGATGAACCGCAATGATGACTCCTATGCTGCACCGGAGAATGGCCCGATGCAATGGATTCAACGTGATGCGACCGGCATCGAGTTCATGAACGAGGACCTGCAGGATGCATAGTTTCGAGTATCGCCAAGGCGAACTGTATTGTGAACAGGTACCGGTCAGCCGGATCGCGAAGGAACTCGGTACGCCCTGTTATGTCTATAGCTATGCCACGCTCGTTCGTCATTTTCGAGCCTACGACAGCGCTTTCAAGAATATTCCCCACGTGATTGCTTTTGCGATGAAAGCGAACTCCAACCTCGCCATCTTGCGATTGATGGCGAAGGAAGGCAGCGGGGTGGACATCGTGTCGGGCGGCGAACTGTTCCGGGCCTTGAAGGCCGGGGTTCCACCTTCCAAGATTGTGTTCGCAGGAGTAGGCAAGGCACCTCAAGAAATCCGTGACGCGCTCAAGGCTGACATTCTGATGTTCAACGTGGAATCGCCGTCTGAGCTGTATGCGATCGATGAGGTGGCAGCGGAAGTCGGTAAGAAAGCCCGCGTTGCGCTCCGGATCAATCCCGACATCGATCCTAAAACGCATCCGTATATTTCGACCGGCCTCAAGAAGAGTAAGTTCGGCATTGCAGCGGATCGAGCCGTGGAAGAATTCACCCTGGCCTCCTCACTCAGTCACATCGAGGTGGTAGGAGTCCATGCGCATATAGGGTCTCAGCTCACGGAAGTCGCGCCATTTATCGAAGCTTTGAAAAAGGTCGTGCAATTGATCGAGACCTTGAAGGGCAAGGGGATCAACGTCCAGTACCTGAATATCGGAGGCGGGCTCGGCATCACTTACTCCGATGAGAAGCCGCCGTTGCCTCAAGATCTCTCCAATGCCATCTTGCCGCTCGTGCAGGATTTGAAGCTTACCCTCGTGATGGAGCCCGGACGTGTGATCGTCGGGAACGCAGGTATTCTCGTCACGAAAGCGTTGTACCTGAAAGAAGGAGAAACGAAGAGTTTCGTCATCGTCGATGCCGCCATGAACGATCTGATCCGTCCCAGCCTCTATGGGGCCTACCATGAAATCCGCCCGCTCAATGAAGAAGCCGGCCATCGTGCCAAGCATCCGGTGGACATCGTCGGTCCAGTCTGTGAGTCGGGAGATTTCTTGGCCAAAGATCGATTGCTGGCTGCCGTGAAGCCGGGGGAGTTGTTGGCGGTGATGAGTGCAGGAGCCTATGGTTTTGTGATGGCCTCGAATTACAATTCACGGCCCCGTGTGCCGGAGGCTCTCATCAAGGGCGGAGAAATCCATGTCATTCGCACACGCGAGACGTACGACGATCTGATTAAGGGTGAGACAATTCCTGCTTTTCTGGCCTAAGAGGCGCTAGTATGTTTACCGGTTCTCTCGTTGCCATCGTCACACCTTTTCGGGCAGGCAAGGTCGACGAGCGGGCACTGGCCGAATTGATCGAGTGGCAGATTGCCAAGGGTACCAATGGCATCGTCCCCTGCGGCACCACCGGCGAATCGGCCACCCTCTCCCATGACGAGCACGACCGGGTCATTGAGTTGACGGTCGAGGTGGTGAACCGGCGCGTGCCCGTGATTGCGGGAACCGGTTCGAACAGTACGGATGAAGCCATCACGCTCACCAAACATGCGAAGCAGGCCGGCGCCGACGGCGCGTTACTGATTACGCCCTACTACAACAAGCCCACGCAAGAAGGGCTGTATCGACACTACAAGGCCGTGGCAGAGGCCGTTGATCTTCCGTTGGTCCTGTACAACATCCCCGGCCGTACCGGCGTCAACATGCTGCCGGCGACGATCGCACGGCTCGCGGCGATCAAGACGATTGTCGGGGTCAAGGAAGGGAGCGGGTCGGTTCAGCAGGCCTCAGATGTTGTGCAGATGTGCGGCGACCGATTAACGGTATTGGCCGGTGATGATTCCTTAACTCTGCCGATGATGGCGGTCGGAGGAAAGGGCGTCATTACCGTCACCGCCAACGTCGTGCCGACCGAGATGGCTGCTCTGGTGAAAGCTTTTGCCGAGGGGAAGATTGATGAAGCCCGACGGATTCATTTCAAGCTCTCGCCTCTGTTTGCAGCGTTGTTCTTCGAAACGAATCCCATTCCAGTCAAAGAAGCGCTCGGGATGATGGGCAAGATTGATCCCGAGTTGCGCTTGCCGCTCTGTCCGATGGCACAAGACACGCGCGAGAAACTGGTCCGCGTCTTAAAAGATGCGGGATTGATCTGACCCCAATCGATGCCAGAGGTGAATGACGCGATGATCAAGGTCATTGTTGCAGGGGCTGCGGGCCGAATGGGCTGCCGCTTGGTGTCATTGGTCAAGGACTCGACCGCCTTGACGCTGGTGGGGGCCTTGGAAGGGAAGGGGCACCACGCTTTGGGTGAAGATGCCGGAGAAACGGCTGGATCAGGACGAGCAGGCGTTTCCATTACGGACAATCTGCCCTCGCTCATGGAACGGGGCGAGGTCGTCATCGATTTCTCCTCTCCCGAGGCGACCTTGGAACATTTGCGGCTGNNGCTGGTGACCCAACATCGACGGGCGATGGTTATTGGAACGACAGGATTTTCAGCCTCTGAACTCGATGAGCTCAAGTCTCTAGCCCGGCAAGTTCCCTGTGTGTTCTCCCCTAACATGAGTGTCGGCGTCAATTTAATCTACAAGGTCATCAGTGAAATGGCCAAGACGCTCGGCGACGATTACGACATCGAAGTAATCGAAGCCCATCACCGGCTCAAGAAAGATGCGCCCAGCGGTACAGCCCTCAAGATTGCCGAAGTCCTCGCTCGTGCGGTGAACCGAGACTTGAACCAAGTAGGCGTCTATGCCCGCAAGGGACTGATCGGCGAGCGAACCAAAGGGGAGATTGGGATCCAGACCATCCGAGCCGGCGACATCGTGGGCGATCACACGATTCTGTTCGGCGGCATGGGCGAACGGATCGAGGTCACGCACCGTGCCAGCAGCCGCGACACTTTTGCCCGTGGAGCGTTGCGCGCGGCGCGATGGGTCGTTCGTCAGCCCCCCGGTCTGTACGATATGATGGATGTTTTGAGCCTTCGGTAATCGTCCTCCTCTTTTCGGCAATCTCGTCGCTGGATCAAACGGCAGCTCCTCATTCTCCTTCGTCGAATACTCCATAGCTTGCTGCAGAAAGCTTCACTCGTATCAGACGTCAGCTCGAACCTTGCGAGGGGGCATCTCTACCCACAGGTGGATGTGGCGAGCAAGGCGTGCGGCATGGAGCTATGGCTCGGTGCGAGCAGCTGCGAGGAACGCGATCCCACGGAACGAGCAGGAAATCAGACTTTGGTTTCTGCTATAGCTGATGATACGGTGACAGGATGGAGAGGACAGAAGAGCGGTTTGAGGAAAGCGTACGACCGTATTAACGAATGGCCTTACCGGCGGCTACCACTCAGATCCTTCTCGTTTTTCGCCAGACCCTGTCCGCGCGCATCCATGGCAGTAACGAGCCTGGCATAGAGCAGTTGGGCCGATTCTGTCCACTTGGGGTTAGACCGAGCTCCGGTAAAAGCCGCTTCTGCAGCCTTCTGCTCATCATAGGTCAAGGGTTTTGGTTCTGCCATTGTGCGTTTGGTTAATGTCGAGCCGTGATCGGTCGAGGTTCCTGGTCCGCTGCTTTCCGACGACCAC
>FRDC01003518.1_pt1 | contig 19576 bp, 11 predicted proteins | sample 1106171 | NCBI WGS metagenome assembly FRDC01 (sample SAMEA3930566, study PRJEB13176) | freshwater metagenome | biome: Drinking water system; feature: drinking water; material: water | place: Singapore | collected 2014-12-20 | reverse complement strand
TCGGCGGGAGCCGCGGCCGCCGAGCCCGCGGCGGGCGGCACGCCCTCGGCGGGCTTCGCCACGTACAGCGCGCGCAGAACCTGGACATCCTCGCGCAGCGGCGAGCCCTCCGGCAGGTCCGCCTCCGCCTTCGCCAGCATCGCCCGGGCCTCGTCCGGCCCCGCGAGCTCCGCCAGCACCACCGCCGCCCGCACGCGGTCCAGCGGCGTCCGCGCGGCCGTCTTGAGCTCCTGCTGCAGCGGACCCGTCTGCGACGCGAAGCTGGCCAGCCGGCTGAGCTTGACGGTCATCTTGGCGATCAGGAGTTGCTGGTCGAGCTCCGGCGGCTGGATCGCCTCCGCCGCCGGCTTGGCCGCCCCGGCCTTGTGCCCGCCCGCCCGGCCCAGACCCTGCTGCAGCGCCACCACCGCCGCCAGCAGCACCGCGACAATCAGCCACGTCACCCGCGCCCGGCCCGGCGTGCCGGGATCGGCCGCCCGTGAAGCCGCAGGCTGTTCGGGCGTCCGCGTGGCGGTGGCGAAGTCGGGGAGTGCGTTCGGGTTCGGGTCGTGCACGGCGGATGGTACCGGCCGCCGCCCCATCGGCTGCCCACGCCTTGACCCGTCCGGGCAACCGGCTACCCTCACCCTCTCGCCCAATGGCCCCAGGCCTCGGGCGAATGCCTCGAAAGCCTGCGGCGTCCGGCCTCACCGCCCACGCCGCCCGCCCGGCCCGGTAGGCCGCGTGCATTGGATCGCTCCCCGATCCGCGTGCCCCTGCGTCGGCCGTCTGGCCCGCGTCGGGGAAGCGAGCCCGGGCGAGCGGGCAGGAGTCTCGGGTATGCGTCGCGAAACCACCCTCGCCAAGCCGCAGAGCGTCCGCAAGACCTGGCGGCTGGTTGATGCCAAGGGGGCGTCCCTGGGCCGTCTGGCCGCGGAGGTCGCCGTCGTCCTCATGGGCAAGCACCGGCCCGAGTACACCCCGCACGTGGACTGCGGCGACTACGTCGTCGTGGTCAACGCCAAAGAAGTCGGCCTGACCGGCAACAAGGCCGACCAGAAGCTCTACCAGTGGTACACGGGCTACCCCGATGGCCTCAAGGCCCGGACCTACGGCCAGGTGCGCCAGCACCAGCCGGACCTGCTGATCCGCAACGCCGTCCGCCGCATGCTCCCCAAGAACCGGCTGTCGCGCGTGATGCTGAAGAACCTGATGATCTACCCCGGCGCGGACCACCCGCACGCCGACAAGTCGCCCGTCAAGCTGGACGTCTGAGCACGCACTGAAATTGGTCGTCGCGGGCCGGCCGGCCCGCTGAACCGCCAGTGGAACGAACCCGGATTCACCGCCTATGGCTGAGATCAAGTCCCGCAAGCCCGCCGACCGCCCCGCCCGCGAGCCGATGGCCCGTGGCAACCGTCCCGACCGCGGCGGCGACCGCGTCGAGGAGATCCCCGAGGGTCTGAGCGGCCTGAACATCGCCATCCCCGGCGCCGGCAGCGACGCCCCCGCCGCGACCCAGCCCGCCAAGCCGCCCGCGCAGCCCAAGCCCGCCAAGGGCGGCTGGTGGTGGGGCACCGGTCGCCGCAAGCGCGCCGTAGCCCGCGTCCGCCTCAAGCCCGCCAGCGGCGGGAAGGCCGGGATCACCATCAGCGTGACCGGCAACAAGACCAAGACCGTCGAGCAGTACTTCCCCGAGGAGCGCGACCGGCTGGACGCCGCCGCCCCCCTCCGCGTGACCAACACCCTCGAGCGCTTCGAGGTGCACGCCCGCCTCGACGGCGGCGGGCTGATGGGCCAGGCCCAGGCCCTCCGCATGGGACTCTCCCGCGCCCTCCGCGACTACGACCCCGCCTTCGAGGCCGCCCTCCGCGACAACGGCTTCCTCACCCGCGACAGCCGCGAGGTCGAGCGGAAGAAGTACGGCCAGGCCGGCGCCCGCCGCCGGTTCCAGTTCTCGAAGCGTTGATCGTCGGGCCGCAAGGCCCCGACACCCACCGCGAACCCCTCAAGGGTCGAGCTTGTGCCCGGCCCTTGTTTGTTTTTGGCGGAAAGGATCGAGGGACCAAGGGACCGAGGGATCGAGGGATCGACGGGGAATGGAGCCCTGAGCGCGAGCGAGGGGGCGTGGGCGTTTCGGCGCGGGCTCGTTTCACCACGCCCGATCCCCCTCGCTCGCGCTCAGGGCTCCCACGCTCCGCGTTCCGCGCGATTGCGATCAGGCCCGCACGATCCGCGCCGGGCCGGCGAGGCCCCGCGTCACGCCGCGGGTGTCGATCACGAGCCGGGCGTGGGTGCAGACGAAGGACCAGTCGTACCACGCGTGGTGGGTGCTGATGACCACGGCGTCGTAGCTCGAGAGCGCCTCGGCGGTCCAGGGGATGCTGGCCAGGTTCAGGTCGCCGTAGTGCCGCATCGCGTGCGTGCGCGGGACGTGCGGGTCGTGGTAGTCGACGTGGCAGCCCAGCGCGCGGAAGCGCTCGATCAACTCGAACGAGGGCGACTCGCGCACGTCGTCGATATCGGGCTTGTACGCCAGGCCCAGCACCAGCACGCGCGCGCCCTCGATCCCGGTCAGGCCGTCATCGCGGGCCGGCGCGCCCCGCGATTCCCGCAGGGCGGCGACCGTCCGCGCCACCACAAACCCCGGCATCGCGTGGTTGATCTCGCCCGCCAGGCGGATGAACTCCGCCTGCGTCCCCGCCTGCGCGGCCTTCCACGAGAGGTAGAACGGATCGATCGGGATGCAGTGCCCGCCCAGGCCGGGACCGGGGTAGAACGCCTGGAAGCCGAACGGTTTGGTCTTGGCCGCGTCGATCACCGACCAGATGTCGATGCCCATGGCGGTGAACACGACCTTGAGCTCGTTGACCAGCGCGATATTGACCGCGCGGTAGATGTTCTCGAGCAGCTTGGCGCTCTCGGCCACCTCCGCGCTCTCGACCTCGACCACCTCGCGCACCGCAAGCCGGTACAGCGCCGCCGCCGCCCGCGTGCTGGCGGCATCAATCCCGCCGACGAGCTTGGGGATGGTCGACACGCTGTGGTCGCGCCGCCCGGGGTCCTCGCGTTCGGGCGAGAACGCCAGCCAAAACCCCTCGGCCGAGCCCGGCTTGAGCCCGGTCGCCGCGAGCACGGGCAGGACGCGCTCGCGGGTGGTGCCGGGGTAGGTCGTGCTCTCGAGCACGACGAGCTGCCCGGGCCGGAGGTGGCGCGCGATCATGGCCGCGGTGCGGTCGATGTAGGAGAGATCGGGCTCGAGCGACCCCACGGCCAGCGGCGTGGGGACGCAGATGATGACGGCGTCGGCCTCGCGCAGGCGGGCTTCATCGCTGGTCGGGACAAACCGCCCCGTCGCGGTCATCGCGCGGACGAAGTCCGGCCCGAGGTGGTGCAGGTACGTCTCGCCGCGCGCGAGGCGGTCGATCTTCGAAGGGTCGATGTCGAAGCCGATGACGCGGAGGCCGGCATCGTGGAACGCGCGGCACAGCGGCAGGCCGACATAGCCCAGGCCGATGACGGCGACGGTGCGGAACGTCGGCTCAGCGGGCGCGGTGGACGGGGCGGGGTTCGCCGGCTCGGGCATGCGGGGACGATACCCCGTCGGCGTGGCCGTCCGGCGTGGCGGTGCTCGCCCGGGTTTCGATGAGCTTCTGGGCCCGATCCGCCACCATCTTCCGCAGCATCCGGTGCTCGATCCCCGGGAACGCGTTGCAGATGGCCATGCCCAGGCGCGTCCAGCCGCTGGTCCACACTTCCGCCCGCGGGCGGCGGAGGCACTTGACCGTCGCCCGTGCGACGACCTCGGGCGACTGCATCGAGCCCTTGGGCGTGTGCACCACCAGCCGGCTGCCGCCGGTCTCGGTCTTCACCTTGTCGAAGAACTCCGTCGAGGTTCCGATCGGGCAGACCACCGACGCGTGAACGCCGAACGGCTCGAGCTCCAGGTTCATCGCGCGCCCGACGTGGGCCTGGGCGGCCTTGGTCGCGGAGTACGCCGCGTAGTACGGCACCGCCAGCTTCGCCAGGCACGAGGAACACAGCAGGATGTGCCCGGCCTTGGCCCGCTTCATGTAAGGGATCGCCGGGCGGATGACGTTGAGCGAGCCGAAGAAGTTCACCTCGAAGATCTGCCGCATCGCCGCGTCGGAGGTTTCTTCGACGGTGGTTTCGACGCCGTAGCCCGCGTTGGCGTAGACGGCGTAGATCGACCCGAATTCCTTGACGCACGCGCGGACGAAAGCCTCGCACGCGTGCGGGTCGGTGACGTCCATGGGGAAGGGCAGGGCCCGTCCGCCGCGGGCGCGGATCATCTGGGCGAGCTTCTCGAGCTGCTCGGTCCGCCGGGCACCCAGCGCGACGGGCATCCCCGCGTCGGCGCAGGCGAGCGCGGTGGCGGCCCCGATGCCGCTGGAGGCGCCGGTGATGGCGATCGGCTTGCCACGGAGGTCGATGGCCATGGGGCCGGATGATACCGGGGGCGGTTCAGCCGGCGGCCTGCCCGCCGCCTCGGTCGCCGGCCCGGCTGGCTCCGCCGCGACGGACCAGCCAGCCCAGTTCGGGGGCCCGCAGCAGCAGGGCGGCCGCGGTGTACAGCACGCCCCCGGCGGCCGTGATCCCCAGCAGCCCCGCCGCGTGCTCGCGCCAGCGGGTGGGCTCCGGCCGGAGGGCGTCAATCGCCAGGCAGCCCGCGGCCATCACCACCACCGCCACGGCGACCCGCCCCGCCCCGGCGAGCGTGTCGCGGTCGAGCACGGGCTCGCCCAGCCGGCGTGCGAGCGTCCACGCCAGCACGCCGCACTGCACGGTCGCGGTGATCGACGTCGCCCACGCCATGCCCGCCTCGCGGAGCGGCCAGATGAGCGCGAGGCTGAGCGCCAGGCCGAAGCCGACCATGCCGACGGCGATCCGCGTGGGCGTCGCGGTGTCGCCCCGGGCGTAGAAGGCCCGCGTGAGCACGTGGTTGAGCGAGTACGCCCAGATCGCCGGCGCGTAGGCCGCGAGGACCGCGGCGGATCGCGCGAGGCCCTCGGCGGAGAAGCCGGTCTTGCCGCCCCCACCGTAGAGCACCGCCGCGATGTCGTGCCGGATGAGCACGAGCCCGACGCTCGCGGGCAGGCCGATGAACAGGCTGAGGCGGAGGCCGCGGCGGAGCGTGGCGGCGAACAGGGTGCGGTCGCCGGCATGCCGGGCGAGCATCGGGAACGCCGCCGTGGCCACCGCGATCCCGAAGACGCCGAGCGGGAACTGGTACAGCCGCTGCATCGCTGAGAGGATGATGTTGGAGCGCTCGTCGAGCGGGTACGCGAAGCCCAGCACGGTCGGCCCGACCCAGATGGGCCACATCGCGGTGGCCGTGTCGATCAGCGCGCTGACCTGGAGCGTCCCCAGCCCGAGGACGACCGGCACGAAGCGGCGCAGCATGAGTTTCGCTTCATGCGCCGCGGGCCGGACGTCGCGCGTCCACGCCACCTGCCGGCGGAGCAGGATCGCGAACCACGCGGCCTGCGTCAGCCCGCTCAGGACCGTCGCCGCCCCGAGCGCATACGCCACGGGCGGGCCGGCGAGCTGCCCGGTGAACAGGAAGTACCCGCCCACGGCGATCATGAACCCGTTGAGCAGCAGCGGCCCGCTCGCGCTCGCGGCGAACCGGCCGTGCACCTGCAGCATCCCGGCGAGGAGCGCCACCGTGCAGATCAGCGGCATGAACGGCAGCATGACCATGATCATCCGCAGCGACAGGTCACGCTCCGGGTCGCCCGGCAGCATCCACAGCGCGACCAGCAAGCCCAGCTCGATCAGCACGGTGAGCGCGCCGGTCAGCACGCCGAGGGCCGCGATCGTCAGCGACGCCAGCCGGTCGGCCCGGCGCGGGTCCTCGTGCTTGAGGGCGGTGGTGTACGCCGGGATGAACGCGGCGGACAGGGCCCCCTCGCCGAACAGCCGGCGGAAGGTGTTGGGGATGGCGAACGCGGCGGCGAAGGCCGAGCCGATGGCGGTGTCGCCGAAGATCCGCCCGACGACCACGTCGCGCACCAGCCCGCCGACGCGCGAGAGCAGCGTGACGGAGAACACCGCGCGGATCGCGCCGGCGAGGGCGTGGTGGTGATCCTGGGTGCCGCCCGGCACCGGCGGCGCGGTCTCGGGCTTCGGGGTGCTTGGAGCGTCCGTGCTCACGCGGCGGAGCGTACCGGGCGGCTCAAGTCGTCGCCCCAGCCCGCGCGGGCGTCTCGACCGCCAGCTCCGCCCGCGGCGTCGGCTCGGCCTTCGCCGCCAGCCGCGCCCGCAGCGCGTCCCACTCGTTCACCAGCGCCTCGGCCAGCGCCCGATAGTCCGCCGCCCCCGCGCACTGCGGGGCGTACTCGAAAATCGTCTGCCCGAAGCTGGGCACCTCGGCCAGCTTGATGTTCCGCCGGATCGCCGGGCGATAGACCCGCGCGCTGCGGTACGGCACGTCCTGCCCGCGGGCGGCCTCAAAGAACGCGTCGAGGTCGGCCACGACTTCCTTCCCGTGCAGCGTCGTGTGATCGTGCTGGCAGAGCACGATGCCGGTGACGTGCAGCCCGGGGTTCACGCTCCGGCCCATCAGCCCGACGGTCTCCAGCAGCTTGCCCACGCCCTGCAGCGCGAGGAAGTGGGCCGTCATCGGGATCATCACCTCGCGCACCGCCGCCAGCCCGTTGAGCGTCAGCACGCCCAGCGAGGGCGGGCAGTCGATCATCACGAACTCGTACGGTTCGGGCAACGCGTCCAGCGCGGTCCGCAGGCGGATGAGCCGGTCGGCCGAGTCGGCAAGCTCCACCTCCGCCGCCGCGAGGTCGGTCTCGCTGGCGATCAGCCCGAGGTTGGGCCGCGCGGGGATGATCGCCTGCGGCGCGACCGACGGGTCCAGCAGCACGCCGTAGACCGTCGGCTGGCCCTCCTTGGGCGCGGCGCCCAGGTGCAGCGTCGCGTGGGCCTGCGGGTCGAGGTCGATCAGCAGCACGCGCCGGCCGGCGGCCGCGATCCCTGCGGCGAGGTTCACCGCCGTCGTGGTCTTGCCCACGCCGCCCTTCTGGTTCATGAACGCGATGGCGCGTGTCCGCGGGACAGATTGCGTGGGGCCGGCGGGCATAGGCCGAGTATACGAGCCGTGTCGGCGGTCCCCCGCGAGCGTCGGCCCGCCGCGTCAGACCTTCGCCATGCCCACGCCCGCCAGTTCCTTGGGCGGCGCGATGGCCGGGGCGGTGTCGTTGACGGCCGGGGCCGACGCCGGCGGCCGGGCGGTCGAGCCGCCGTACTTGGCCAGCATCTGCTCCTCGAAGGCCTTCCGCCGGGCGACCTTGATGGCCATGATGGCGATGAACGAGAAGGCGACGATGGCGATGGCGTACGTGATGCGGGCCTTGCTGGTGGCCAGCCAGACGCCGATGCCGGCGAAGAGCAGGCCCAGCGCGTACAGCGCGAACGCCGCCCCCTTCACGCCCAGGGCCCGCTTGAACATGTGGTGCAGGTGGTTGTCGTCGGCGTCGGCGATCGACTTGCCCGCGAGCTTCCGCCGGATGATCGCCAGGGCGGTATCGAGGATGGGGATGGCGTAGATGATCACGCCGGCGATCACGAGGTCCGTCCGGCCCATGTCGCCCAGCGTCAGCACGATCACGATCGTCGCGAAGCCCAGCATCAGCGACCCGCAGTCGCCCAGGAAGATCACCGCCGGGTTGAAGTTGTGCGGCAGGAACCCCAGGCACGCGCCCATCAGGGAGAGAGACAGGACGATCCGGGCCGCGTCGAGTTTGCCCGCATCGGCCGAGGCCAGCCCGAGCGAGACCACCAGCAGCCCGAACGCCGCGATCGCCGTCACGCCCGAGCACGCGCCGTCGAGCCCGTCGATCAGGTTGCTGGCGTTGCAGGCCCCGAGGATGAACACCGCGATGATCGCCGTGCCCGTCCAGTAGACCACGTCGATAGGGATCTGGTCGCCGAAGCCCGGGATGGGCACGGGCAGCGGGATGTGGAACAGCAGCTGCGGGTTCCCGATCCACTGCCCGATGGGCGCGAGCACCTGCAGCGCGACCTTCACGCCCACGTCTTCCATCGCGATCAGGGCCGCGGCGAACAACTGCCCGCCGACCTTCTGCCAGGGCGAGATGTCCATCACGTCGTCGAGCAGCCCGATCAGCATGATGATCGTGAGCCCCGCGACGATCGAGATCGGGACGGGCATCGGCATCCCGCTGTCGCCCACGAACTGGGTCGGGTGGAACGTCAGCAGGCCGTGCAGCGGCTGCAGGTAGGAGAAAAACACGCCGCCGATGATGCCCAGGTAGACCGCCACGCCGCCCAGGTACGCGATCGGGAACTTGTGGTGCTTGCGGGTCTCGTCCGGCCGGTCGACGATGTTGTTGGCGATCGCCAGCCGGCGCATCAGGGGCGTCGCGAACAGCGCGACCATGAAGGCCGCCACGAACACGCCGACGTACCCGTGCAGGATGTCAACCCGGTGCAGCGGCTCGGCCTGCTTGCTCGCGCCCACCGTGGCCGACAGGTCGGCCAGACGCTTGCTCAGCGCCTCGTTCTGGGCCACCAGCTCGCGCACCTGGTCGACGACCGTGGTGGTGAACGGCGTGGAGATCGAGCCGCCCGGGGCCAGGCCCGCGCCCGCCGCCGGGGCGGGTCCACCCGATCCGCCAAGTTGGGCCGCTTCCGCGAGTATCACCGCTGCCGCTCCCCGACGGGAACGCTCTCCGTAGCCGAGATCGAGGCCGCGAGGTCGCGGATGGTCTGGTCCAGACCGATCCGCGGCTCAAACCCGATCGCCGACCGAACCCGTGAAAGGTCGGGCTGCCGTTGACGCAGGTCCTCGAACCCTTCCGCAAACACCCGATGGTAGGGTACAAACTCCGGCTGTCCCGGCGCTTGCAGAACGCTCACAACCCGCTGCGCCAGCTCCGCGATGCTGATCGGCCGGTCGCTGCCCAGGTTGAACACCCGCCCGTGGCAGGCGGGGGTCTCGACCAGCCGGACGCACGCCGGCGCGATGTCCCGCACGTCGCAGAAGCACCGCGACTGCCGCCCGTCGCCGTGCACCGTCAGGTTCTCGCCCGCCAGCGCGCTGCGGACGAACCGCGGCAGCACCATCCCGTACTCGCCCACCTGCCGCGGCCCGACGGTGTTGAAGAACCGGGCCACCACCACGGGCAGCCCGCGCTGCCGGTGATACGCCAGCGCGAGGAACTCATCCAGCGCCTTGCTGCACGCGTACGACCACCGGCCCTTGGTGGTCGGCCCATAGACGACGTCGTCGTCTTCGCTGAACGGCATTTTGGCCGACTTGCCGTAGACCTCGCTGCTGCTCGCGATCAGCGTCGGCGCGGGCCCGCCGCCCGGGCCGTGCGACACGGCGAAGTCCAGCAGCGCCGCCGCCTGATCAACGTTCGTGCGGATCGACCCGATCGGGTCGTCCATCACCAACTGCACGCCCACGGCCGCGGCCAGGTGGTAGATCTGCTCAAACCGATCCGCCTCGCCCTGCGCGCGGTCGAGGTAGGCCGACAGGTCGGCCTCCACGAACCGCAGCCCCGGGTGCTGGGCGGGCAGGTTGGCCCGGCGGCCGGTCGTGAGGTTGTCGACCACCGTCACGCGGTCGCCCCGCGCCAGCAGCGCGTCGACCAGGTGCGACCCGATGAACCCCGCCCCGCCCGTGACGAGCACGCGCAGGCCGGGGACGCCAGCATGGGGCGGGGGCTCGACGGGCATGGTCGGCGGAAGCGGAAAGCGATGGTGGGGTGCGGGGGGGCGGGCCGCAAGGCCGGGAGATCAGGCGGCCTGCCCGTTGTTGTGGTACTCGAACGACTGGCGGATGTTGCCGCGGAGATACCCGCCCGCGGACGCGCGGACGGCGTTGACGATCACGCCCATCGGCTCGGCCCGGGTCTCGGCGAGCTGGTGCGCGATGCGCGAGACCAGCCCGCGCTTCTCGGCCAAGGCCCGCACCACGAAGATCGACGCGTCGCAGCGGTTGGCGATCGCCAGCCCGTCGCCCGCCACCAGCGCCGGCGCCGAGTCGATCAGCACCAGGTCGTACTTCTCCGCCGCCTCGCGCAGGAACTGGCTGAACAGCTCGGTCCCCAGCCGCTCCGGCGCCGCGCGGAACTGCGCGTTGCCCGCCGCCAGCAGGTGCAGGTTGTCAACCCCCGTCTGCTGCACCGCCGACTCGAGCGTGCCCTGCCGCGCCAGGATGTTGCCCAGGCCCGGCCCTTCGGCGAGCTTGAAGTACTTGTGCAGGTTCGGCCGGCGGAGGTTCCCGTCGACCATCAGCACGCGGTGATCCGCGTACGCGCACGCGGCGGCGAGGTTGGCCAGCACCGTGCTCGCCCCGGAGCCGGGCGTCGCCCCCACCACCAGGACCGTCTTGTGATTGCCCGCGTGCAGCCTCTTGAGCAGCCCGGGCCGCAACTGGCGGAACGACTCGGCGATCGCGCCGGTCGGCGCATCGCGGTAGGCCGACTCGGGCGACGCCGGGCGGCCCGGGTCGTCGGCGGCGGAGGGCACGATGCCCAGCAGCTTCATCCCGCGGATGTGGGCCACGTCCGACGGGCCCTTGATCCGCGTGTCGAGCAGCTCGCGCACCAGGATCAGCCCCGACACCAGGCCCACGCACATCACCAGCCCGGCCGGCAGCATCACCGACAGGCGCGGGAACGACGCCACCTCGGGCAGCCGCGGCGGCTCGATCAGCCGCATGCGCCCGATGCGGGCGGTCGAGACCGTCAGGTCCATGCTCGTGATGTTCTGCAGCGCGCTGCGGACCTCGTTCTGCTCGTTGGTCAGGTCGTCCTTCTGCCGCCCCAGCGCGACGTACTCGGCCATCACGCGGGTGATCTCCTCGCGGCGCTTGACCGCCGCCTCCCGCTGGGCCGACATCTCCTCGATCTGGGCCCGCACGCGGTCGATCGCGTTGCGCGTGTTGGCGATGGTCGCGTTGAAGAGGTCGCTCAGCTTCCGCTCGCGCAGGTTGTTGAGCTCGTTCTCCTTGGCCTGCATCAGCTCGCGCAGGTTCACCACGTCGCGGTGGTCACGCCCCAGCCGCCCGGCCAGCAGCGCCTCGATCCGCGACTTGTAGTCCGCCACCTCGCTCTTGAAGTTCTGGATGACCGGGTCGGTCTCGACCTGCTCGCGCAGCTCGGGCCCGTACTGCGGAACCCCCTCGGCCTGGAGCTGCTCCTCCATCCGCTTGAGGTCCGTCCGGAACTGGTCCTGCGCCTGCTGCAGGCGGACGATCTCCGGCTCGATGTTCCGCAGCTTGTCGACCTCGACGTTCACGTCCGGGTTGTTCGACGTGATCCGGTTCTCTTCCAGGATCCGGTTCCGCCGCTCCTCGATGCGGGCCAGGTCGGTTCGCAGCGTCGTGGCCCGGCTCTCCAGCGCCGTCCGCTGCTCCCGGCTCACGTTGTTGTTGGTCTGCTGCAGGTCGCGGAAGTACGCCTCGTGCACCTCGCCCGCGATCACCGCCGCGTCGATCGGGGTCGACATCGTCACGGTGAGCTCGATCAGTGTCGTGTTCGCCGCCGGCCGGGCGCTGACCCGGTCGCGCAGGTCCTTCCACGCCTCGGTCACGTCCACCTGCCCGTCCTCGCGGACGAACTTGCTCGCCCAGGTGGTGGCCTCGTTGCGGACCTTCGGCTGCCGGACCGCGTCGCGCAGGATCCGGTCGCTCACCATGATCCGCGACTGCGTCAGCGCGTAGCGGTCCAGCTCGTTGAGGTCCGTGTTGCTCAGCTGCTGGTTCGTCACCGCCGCCTGCGGCGGCTGCACCGCGTACACCACCGACGCCCGGAACTGAGGCGCCGTCCGCAGCAGCACCATGTGCGCCGCCACGCCCAGCGCCAGCCCGGCGATCGCCGAGGCACCCAGGATCCACTTGTACTGCCTGAGGAGCCGGACAAAGTCGATGTTGAGCCCGGGCGCACCGCCCCCCGAAGGCGGGGCGGAGGGTCGAGGCGGCAGCGGCGGCCCGAGTCGGGTTGGCGGTGGAGCCGTAGTCATGTCCGAGAATCCTCCAAGCCTGCACGCCCCCGGGTCAGGCTCGTCGGTGGGCTGCCTAACCGTACGTTGGATCGGCCCGGAAGGTCGGGTCCTGCATCAACGCCCGCGGAGTTTGTTGTCGACCCGCTTCACTTCCTCGTCAAACAAGTTCCGAACGCGCGGATCCCGCACGATCGCCCGCTGGGCCTGCTCGAAGTAGTCCTCCGCCTTCAGGCGGTCGGATTGCGCCAGTTTCACCTCGGCCAGGTGCAGCAGCACCGGCACCTGCTCCCGCGGGGCCGACGACACCGCCAACGCCTTGTTCAGCGTCGCTTCCGCGTCCGTCAACCGCCCCAGCGCCAGCTGGATCGACCCCAGCGTGTCCAGCGTGTTGGCGTTGCCGGTCTGCTCCGCCGCCGCCTTCTCCGCCAGCGGCAGGGCCTCCTCGTGCCGGTTCAGGTGCTTCGACAGCGTGTACGCCAGGTTGTTCTGGATCGCCGTGTCTCCCGGGATCGCGCCCAGCAGCCGGCGGTACACCTCCGCCGCCGCGTCGTACTGCTTCTCGAAGTACAGCAGGTCGCCCATCGTCCGCACCGCCGGCAGCACCCGGTCCCGCGCGCCCGTGTCGGCCAGGGCGGCGTCGAGGTCCTTGAGCCCGTCGGCCCGCAGCTTCGGGTCGAGCATCTTCAGCCGCGCGATCTGCACCGACGCCATGGGCCCGAAGCCGCCCGCGGGCTTCAGCCGGTCGATCAGCGTGAAGATGTCCTGCGGGCCGGCGATGCTCCGCAGCGTCTGGAAGAACAGCTGCACCTGCTCGCCGCTGGTCTGGTCGACCCGGGCGAACGCGGCCTTGACGTCGGTCTCCGCGTCCGCCGAGCGCCGCTCGATCCGGGCGATCTGCGCCCGCGTCAGCAGCAGCGGGAAGAACTCATCCGTCCGCGCCGCCGGGTCGGCCAGCACCGACTTGGCCTTGGCCACGTCGGGCTTCGCCGCCCGCAGCAGCCCGTCGGCGTACCGGGCCGCGAGGTCGGGCGACTTCACCAGCGCCCACGCCTCGCCGTAGAACCCCACCGCCTTGTCGAACTCGTTCATCCGCTCGGCGAGCTGCGCGCTCAGCAGGCGCCAGCGCGGGTCCTGCGACTTCTGCCGGGCCTCGTCCAGCAGCGTCACGGCCTCGTTGGGCCGTCCGGTCGCGACCAGCGCCTGGAACAGCTGCTCGCGCAGGGCGGTGTTCCGCCCGTCGCGGGCCAGCCCCTCGCGGAGCAGCGAGACCGCCTTGTCCTCGTCTTTCTGGGCCAGCAGCACCGTCGCCAGCGCCAGCCGCGCCTGGTAGAAGTCCGGCCGCACGCGCAGCGACTGCTCGAAGTCCGCGATCGCGTCGCGGCGGGTCTGGTCGTCGGCCGACAGGAACACCCCGCGCTTGAAGTACCCCAGCGCCGAGCTCGTGTCCGCCGCCACCGCCCGGTTGTAGAAGTCCGCCGCCTTGGTCCGGTCCTTGAGCCCCTCGGCCGCCTCGGCCCGCAGCAGCAGGATCGCCTGCTGCTGGACCGGGCTGTTGCCGGCGACGAGCTTGCCCGCGCGGGCCTCGGCGTCGGCGAACTGGCCCAGCTTGTTCAGCGCCTCGACGATCCGCAGCGCCAGCCGGTTGTCGTCGTCGCTGCTCACCGACGCCAGCGCCCGCCCATAGGCGTCGGCGGCCTCTTGGTAGCGGTTGGCCGCGAAGGCGATGTCGCCGATCTCGCGGTCGATCTCCATGTTCTGCTTGCTCTGGATCGCGCGGTTGCGCTCCAGCACCTTGAGGCCCTCGTCGAGCTGGTTGATCCGCGTGAGGAACCGCGCGTGCGTGACCACCAGCGTCACGTCGCGCTTCTCCGCCGGCACCGAGTCCATGAACGCCTGCACGGTCGCGATGGCCTGGTCGACCCGCCCCTGCCCGAAGTGCCACAGCGCCTCGAGCTGCGCCGTCGCCAGGTCGGGCCGCGCCTTCTTGAGCGCCTCGAGCGACTGCCCGGCCTCCTCGAACCGCTCCATCCGGATCAGCAGCTGCACCAGCTCGGTGAGGTTGACCACGTCGTTGGGGCTGCGCTCGAACTGCCGCTTGCGGATCTCGACCGCGCGGGCCCGGTCGCCGCCCTCGACCTCGCCCTCGAGCGTGGTCCACATGTCGGCGATGTCGTTGTCGCCCGCGGCGAAGGCCACCGCCTGCCGCGCGTCCTGCAGCGCTTTCTCGAGCTGCCCGGCGCTGATCCGCGCCCGGATCAGGCCCTTGAGGCTCTCGGAGTCGTTGGGCCGGATCGCCACCGCCTTCTCGAACGCGGTGATCCCCTCGACGTACTGCCCCATCTCCATCCGCACCGCCCCCAGCAGCCGCCAGGGCACCGGGTTGAGCGGGTCGGCGTCCACAGCCTGCTGGGCCAGCGCCGCCGCCTCGCGCGGGCGGCCCTCGAACATCTCCAGCCGCGTGCGGAACACCAGCCCGTTGACCTTGTCCAGGTTCCGCGTGGTCGCCAGCCCGGCCAGCCGCCGCGCCTCGGCCTGGTCCTTGGCGGCCAGGGCCCGGTCGAACAGCAGGCCCACCACCAGCGGGTGCTCCGGCTCGAGCTCGCGGGCCCGGGCGAACTCCTTGTCCGCCGACGCCGCGTCGCCCGCGGCGTTGAAGGTCTGGAACCGCATCATCGCCTTCACCACGTCCGGCACCGCCGCCGCCTCGATCGCGTCCAGCCGCGACTTGAGCGGATCGGTGCTGTTGAACGCCGCCAGGTCCGCCTTGAGGCCCTGGTCGTCGGGGTTCTTGGTCAGGGCCTTCTCCAGCACCTCCTTGGCCTTGGGCACGTTGTCGAACACCACCAGCCGGTTCGCCAGCATCCGCGCCATCCGCGGCGTGAGCTCGGCGGTGTCGGCGATCTCGGCGGCGGTGCGGCGGGCCCCGTCAAAGTCCGGCGGGCTCTTCTGCATGAACGCGCCGATCTGCGACAGCGCCCGCACCACCGGGTCGCTCGACTTGTCGCCCGCGCGGATCTGCCGGATCTCCTCCAGCCGCGCCTTCGCCCGCTCGTTGCCCGGGTTGAGCGCCAGCACCTGCTCGACCCGCGCCTGCGCCCCCTCGACGTTGTTCAGCTGCGTCTCGATGTCCGCCAGCGTCGCGATCGCCTCGATGTCGTTGGGGTTGAGCTTGAGCGCCTGCTCGAGCTGCTCGCGCGCCCCGCCCAGGCTCTGCTGCCGACGCAGCACTTCCGCCAGCAGCTTGAGCGCCGACGCGTCGGAGCGCGGCGGGGTGATCTGCTCGAGGTACTGGCCCAGCAGCCGGCGCGCCTCGGTCAGGTCGTTCTCGGCGAACTTGAGCTTGGCCTCCAGCAGCCGCCCGCGGGCCGTGCTCGGGCCCGCCGCCTCGGTGTACGCCTTGGCGTATCCGCGCGTCTTCTCCAGCCACTGGCCCTTCTCCGCCTCCTCGCGCGCCCGCTGCCACATCGCCAGGGCCGCGTCGGCCTGCCGGGCCCGCGCCTCGGCCCGCATGTCGAACAGCAGCAGGCCCTGCTGGCTCAGCGGCAGGTCCTTGGTGTCGAACAGCTGCTGGTACGTCGCGATCGCCTGCTCGTGCTGGTTCAGCGCCAGCTCGATCTCGCCCTTGTTGAAGAGCGTCAGCATGTCTGTCGGGTCCGACTCGATCAGCCGCTTCAGCACCTGGGCCGACTTCGCCTCCACCCCCGGCAACTGGGCCGCCACCGCCATCTTGAGCGCCGACCACGTAAGCTGGCGGTCGATCTTGTCCGTCGGCTCGGCCAGCGCCTGGTCGAGGATCGCCGCCAGCCGCTCGTGCTGGCTCTTGAAGACGTCGTCCACCGTCTGCCCGCGCGAACGGGCGGCCTGCTCGCCCAGCTCGAACTGCACCAGGTTCACCATCACCGGCAGCTTGATGGGCGACTGCGCGACAAACCCCTGCGCGAACGCCCGGGCCTTCTTCGCGAACTCATCCGCCGCCCCGGTCGCCCCGCGCACACGCTCGCGGATGATGTTGATCCGGTGCCAGTCCAGGTACGCCGCCGCCGACAGGGCGTCGGTCGGATCGGCCTTGAGCGCCGCCAGCAGGTCGGCCTCGGCGTCCGCAATGGCCTTGTCCGTCGGGTCCGCCGAGGTCGTCAGGCGGTAGGTCCGCGCGATCCCCAGGTAGCGGCGCAGCTGCTCGCGGTTGGGGTCGGTCTCGGGGAAGTTCTTGAGGATCCCCTCGGCCCGCGTCTCAAGGAACTCCCACCCCGCCGCCGAGTTGGGCTGCAGCCGCACCTCGGTCAGCAGGATGTCCAGCAGCTGCCGCTGCACCGCCACATCGGTCGGGGCCTGCTCGGCCCAGCCCTGCAGCGCGAGCATGTAGCCCTCGCGGTACGCACGCTTGTACCGCTCGCTGCCCTGCGGCACCCACTTGCTCAGTGCCGTGAACCAGCGCTTGAGGTACTCCACGCTCGTCCGGTTGCGGTTCACCGCCTTCGACCACGACCCCGCCGCCTTCTCCCACTCGGCCTTCGCCTCGAACTGCTCGGCCTCCTTCGCGTGATCCGCCGCCGACTTGTTCACGGCCGAGTAGCCCACGTACGCCACCACCGCGAACAGCACGAGGACCGTGGCGGTGAGGGCGATCACAAACTTGAGGTTGACTTTGGAGGCCATGGGGTTCCTCAGCGAGCCGGTGGTTGCGGGCCCGCGTGGCATGCTCGCGGGCCGGGGAAGATTTCAGAAACAGGGGAAACGGAAAGTCAGTATGGCGGCGGGGCCGCGTCCGTGCCCGCCGGGGGTTCAGCCCGCCGGGGTCGCCGATGAACGGCGCGGGTGGTCCTCGGGGTATCGGCCGGCCTGGACCTCGGTCCAGTCCGGGACGCAGCGCATGATCTCGGCGAACAGCTCGCCCAGCAGGCCGGCCGCGTCGCGAGCCATGTCCTCGGCCGTGCCCACGCCCTCCTGCGAGAACTGGACCTTGAGGTAGTACGCGTAGTCGTCGCGCAGGTCGAAGGCCAGCAGCCGGACGCCCTCGGCGCTGGTGGCGATCCCGCCGTTGGCGATGAAGAAGTACCCCGCGAACATCCGGTCGTTGGTCTTGGGCTCGTTGAACTCGGTCACCCGCAGGCCCAGGTCCTCGACGTTCCGCGGCAGGCGGACGCGCACGCCCGGCGCGTCCGACCACGGGATCCGCGAGCCGTCGGGCGTCGTCGTCAGGCCCCGCGGCGTCGGGGCGGTGTAGATCGTGCCCCCCGCCGCCGCCGCGAGCGCGTCGGCCCGCCAGTCCGTCCGGTCAACCGGCAGCGGGACCACGCGGCTGCCGCCCGTGATCGTCCACCCGCCGCCGACCATGCACCGCTCCGGCACATGCGGGATGGTGTCGATCCCCCCCGTGTAGTACGTCATGTGCAGCACGATCGGCCGCGGGCGCTCGCCCGCCGGCGTGTGCTTGCGGACGTAGAACCGCGTGAGGTAGTTCTTGGTCCCGAGTTCCTCCACCATCTCCGCCGATTCCTGCACGTCCTTGCCCAGCCGGACCCAGTTCTCCGTCTCGGCCGGCACAGCGGCCAGCACCCGCCCGTCCGGGGCGTTGATCGGGAGCTTCTTGAGGTGGATCCCCATCGAGTGCACCGCCAGCGGCAGCGCGACCGCCGCCGCCGTCAGCGTCCCGAACGGCACCAGGAACAGCGGCGTCGCCAGCCGGCTCCACCGGATCGGCTCGGGCCGCCACAGCGACCAGCCGGCGGGCGGCGCGGGCGGGGCCGCCTCGGGCACCGCCTGCCCCAACGCCCACACCACGCCCAGGTACACAAAGAACGCCGCCACCAGCAGCACCGTCCCGACCAGCATGTGGCTCTGCCCGGCGGCGAGGTTGGGGTCGTACAGCGTCAGCACCCCCAGCGCACCCACCCGGATCACGTTCATCAGCAGCGCCACCGGCAGCGCCAGCAGCACCAGCAGCGTCCGCTTCCACCACGCCCGCGTCGACACCAGCGCCACCGCCACGCCCAGCGCCACGAACCCCATCACCATCCGCATCCCCGCGCACGCCTCGGCCACGTTCAGCGGCGTGACCGTGCTCCCGTGGTGCACCTCCAGCACGTTGCCCTTGAGGTCCGTCTCGACCCCCACCATGTTCAGCAGCACGTACGCGCCCTCGCTCGCGAACAACTGCAGGCGGAACGTGATGTCCCGCATGACCCGCTCCGAGAGCGTCACGGCGAAGACCAGGTACGCGATCGGGAAGAACACCACCCGCATCAGCGCCGGCCCGCCGAACAGCAGCGCCAGCCCGAACACCGCCAGGATCACCGACCCGCCGCGGAGCATGTGGTTGTTGAACGAGCTGATCTGGAACAGCGCGTAGCAGTTAATCGCCAGCAGCAGCGGGATCAGCCCGGGCCAGAACGCCCGCGGCTGGATCGCCGCCAGGTCCGCCCGCCGCATCCACAAAAGGTACAGGCTCACGAACGGGATGAAGTACGCGTGGCCCCAGTCCTCGCTGCGCGTCCAGCTCTGGAAGTTCTGGACGTAAAAGAAGTAGTGGAACAGCCCCGCCAGCGCCGCCACCAAAAGCCCCGCCTGAACCAACGCCGTCGGCGTCAGTTGCGTCCCCGCCGGCTCGGTCGGCGACCGCACCGCCTCCGGCCGCCCGGCGGGCACGGACAGCGGACCCGGGTTGGAGGCGACGGTGGTCACGCGGCAGCGGGGGAGAACGGTGAGGCGATCGGCGGACGGGCCTGGGTTACCGGACGGTCTACCGCGCGAAGGGCCGAAGGGTACGCCCGTCGTACGGTCCGCACGCCCGCCGGTTCGCCGCCCCGCCCGGCGGCCGGGCGGATCCCAGCATCGACCGAACTCGCGCGCGAGTTCCACGCCTCCCGCGACCCGACCGCTCGGCGACCGATCCCCGGTCGTCCATCGCCGTTCCGGGGCCCCCCGGGGGCGTGATCACTGACCGAAGTTGTTCGACGCGCGGTCGACGCCGAAGACGTCGCCCTGGAAGTTGCGGTCGAGGATGAACCCGAACCCGTACGAAGCCCGGAAACCGTTCCGGACGACCGTGAGCGGGAACGCGAAGAAGTCCGTCCCGACATTGATCATGTCGTCGGACCGCAGGTACAGGTCGGGCTGGCTGCCCTCGGCGATGGCGCGGAGGTTCAGCCGGATCGTGGCCTGCCGGTCCGGGCCGACCATTCGGACCAGATCAACGCGCTCGGGCACCGCCAGCGGCCCCAGCCCGCCCGCGGCCACGATCGCCCGCAGCAGCGTCAGCCGCCCGGCCGTGGGCAGGTTGTACGGCCCCGGCCGCTGCACCTCGCCCGCGACGTAGACCAGGCCTTCCGCCGGCGCGGGGACGCGGATCACGTCGCCAGGGCGGATCACGATGTTGAACTGGGCCGAGCCCGCCAGCAGCGGGCCCACGGGCACCTCGATCACCCGCTGCGTGACCAGCTCCTCGGCCCCCGGCACCGTCGGCGCCGGGGTCGCCCCGGGGATCACCGGCGGCGGGCCGGGCAGGGCCGGCGCCGGCGGCGCACCATCGCCCGCGGGGGTGGGCACCTCCAGCGGCGGAACCGCGATCACCGGCGGGGGCGAGGTCGGG
>FRDC01001549.1_pt1 | contig 19598 bp, 17 predicted proteins | sample 1106171 | NCBI WGS metagenome assembly FRDC01 (sample SAMEA3930566, study PRJEB13176) | freshwater metagenome | biome: Drinking water system; feature: drinking water; material: water | place: Singapore | collected 2014-12-20 | reverse complement strand
TAGCAAGGCGAACTCCGACGGTTCATAGAACCGCGCGACAGGGAGATGATCCCGCGTCGGTTGCAGATACTGGCCGATGGTGAGGATGTCGCACTCGACTGTTCGAAGATCTCGCATCACTTCACGCGCTTCTTCCAGGGTCTCACCCATTCCGAGAATCAAGCCGGACTTCGTGGTCATCCCCTGCTCTTTCGCACGGGATAGCAGCTCGATCGACCGCTGATACTTGCCCTGGGGTCTGACCGACGGGAAGAGCCGACGGACTGTTTCAATGTTGTGATTCAGAATCTCCGGCTTCTCGGTACACACGATGGTAAGCGCCGCCTCATTCCCCTCAAAATCCGGGATCAGCACTTCTATGGTGCACTGCGGCAGGCGTTGTCTGATCTGTCTCATTGTGTCCGCGAAGACCGAGGCGCCGCCGTCCGGCAATTCATCGCGGTTGACCGACGTGATTACGGCATGACGAAGGCCAAGTGCCTGCACCGCTTCGGCCACCCGCATCGGCTCATCGTAATCCATAGCGCGCGGCTTGCCTGTCTCCACGGAGCAGTAGTGACAGCGTCGCGTGCAGATGTCGCCGAGAATGAGAAAGGTGGCCGTCCGTTCGTTCCAACATTCCCAGCGATTCGGACAGCGGGCCTCCTCGCAGATCGTATGCAGATTGAGCCGATCCATTGTTTGCTTGAGATCAAGATAGTCCGGGCCGGTCCGGGCGGTGACTTGAAACCAGGATGGAAGGCGGGGGCGGCTGAGCGCTGACGGCTCGCCTCGCACGCTCGCCTCGCGGCGAAGCTGAGGGCCTCGCAGAGTCGTCGATACGGGCGAAGCGGTCTGACAGCTGTCAGCTTGAGAAGATCGGCGTCGATCAATAGAAATCAAGCTCATGGACGATTTGCGTTGGGACGGAACCACGCCATGATTTTTCCCAGGAGTCCTTCGGATTGTTCCTCCGGCGGAGGATCCGGGTATTCGACCCAAAGTTCTTGCGAGCCGAGATACAGACCATTGTGAAAGCTCTTCTGGGTTCTCAGCTGCCGATAGCCTTGACGGTGCAAGGTCTGGATCAGCACCGTCAACGCGTCGTTCTGTGTCGGATGTGGATCTGTCGTGATACGGACTGTTTCATACCGGAGGACGGCCAGGTACTGGTCCCCAGCCCGCTTCAATTCGACCGGCCGGCTAAACCCGCGTTCTCCGGCATCGAATCCGGCGAGTTGATGTTTGTCGAGCTCGCTCTCCGCCATGGCGTGTCACGATTCGAGCAACACCTTCACATCCGTTCCCTCAACCTTCACCTGATAGACCGCAACTTTGGCAGAGGGATTTTTGGTGCATTGGCCGGTGGTCATATCGAACTGCCACCCATGCCATGGACAAGTCACGATGGTGCCTTCCGCTTCTCCTTCGCCAAGCGGGCCCCCGCGATGCACACATGTGTTGTCGATTGCATGAAAGGTCCCGTCTACATTGAACAGAGCCACCGTCTTCCCATTGACTTCGGCGACAAGACCATGGCCAGGCTGCACATCACCCGTTCCCGCTACTCGGACAAACTCCGCCATCGACTCCTCCGTTTACGCTCTCAATGATCTGTAAAGGGTTGCTTGATCTTTTTCAGTAAACTCTCGATAGATGGGCCGGTCTTCCCCGTTCCACCGAGCGTGTCCATCACCTTTTTGGCGATCTCTCGGAACGCCGCCGCTTGTGGCGATGCCGGATCGGCCACGACGATCGGATGCCCGCTGTCACCACCGTCCCGGATGGCCGGATCGATCGGAATGCGACCCAGAAAGGGCACGCCGACTTTCTCAGCCGCCCGCTCACCGCCGCCATGCGAAAAAATCTCCGTCCGCTCACCGCAATGGCCGCACACGAAAAAGCTCATGTTTTCGATGATGCCGAGCAACGGCACATTCACCTTTTGGAACATCGCCATGCCCTTGCGCACGTCGTAGAGCGCGACTTCTTGGGGAGTCGTCACGGTAATGGCTCCGGCCAGCGGCACCATTTGCGACAGTGAGAGCTGCACATCGCCGGTGCCGGGAGGCAAATCGATCAACAGATAATCCAACTCGCCCCAGAGCACGTCGCGGAAAAATGCTTGGAGATACTGATGGACCATTGGGCCTCGCCAGACAAGAGGTGTGTCTTCCGGCACGAGAAACGCCATAGAGATGAGTTTGACCCCGTGGTTTTCGACCGGAATGATTTTGCCGTCCTGTTGTTCCGGCCCTTTGGTGCTCCCCATCATCATCGGGATATTGGGTCCATACAGGTCGGCATCCAACAAGCCGACCTTCGCGCCGGCTTGAACCAGCGCACAGGCAAGATTCGCCGCGACGGTCGATTTGCCGACGCCGCCCTTACCGCTGCTCACCGCGATCACATGTTTGACGTCCGGCACCAAATTGACGGCCCCTTGAGGTTGGGCCCCGCCAGGCGCGTGTGAATGTTCATCGGCCATGACTCAGTCCTCCATCCGCTGCACGATTCGCTGCTGCTCGTCGTATCAATCCGAGACAGATCTATTTCCATCCATCGCATCATCATAAGCGATGCGGCGAGGGAAATGAAATGGGCCGGTCGGGCCCAACGTCGGTGGCCCAACCGGGGAAATCCCGATGGCGATGACCGCTTGCGGCACTCCATGTATACTGCATACATCGATACATAGATCCTCCCAGGAGCGCCCATGACGATCCCTCCGTCTTCGCTTGAGCCAGTCATCCTTCGCATCGGCCAGCAGCTTGCGCAACTCTCCGCCGGCCATACACCGACCATTTTTGAAGGGCGCTGGTGGTCTCAGTCGGCGATCAATCTGGCGATGAAAGACGCGTCCTTCAAGGCGCGCCTGTTTCGCTTCATCGATGTTCTCCCCGTCATCACCGACGATGAACGGGTCGTCTCGCTGGCTGAAGAGTATTTTGGTGTGGCGAGCCGCGAGCTGTTTGGACTCCAGTGGGGACTGAAAGCGTTTACCGCCACCGGCATCGGCGCGCGGCTGACCGGCAAGGCAATCAGAACCCAGGTTGAACACATGGCCAAGACCTTCATCGCCGGGGCCTCGGCCCCTGAAGCGCTGCCGGTCTTGGCCGACCTCTGGAAAGACGGACGCGCCTGGTCCGTTGATCTATTAGGAGAAGCCACGATCAGCGAACAGGAAGCCGACCGGTATCGCGACCATTGTCTGGACGCATTGATGGAGTTGACCCGCGCCGCGGAGGCGTGGCCTCGCGTCCCATTGCTCGAACACGATCCTCTGGGACCGCTGCCTCGCGTGCAACTGTCGCTTAAGATCTCCGCACTCTCTTCTCAACTGGACCCGATCGATCCCGAAGGAAGTTATCAGTCCGTGGCATCGCGTCTCCGGCCGTTGGTTGATCGGGCCATGTCCCTGGGGGCGGGATTGATCTTTGACATGGAACAGGCGGAATTGAAGACGCTGCTGCTGGAGATCTTCACGCGGCTCTTTGCCGAACCGACGTATCGCGACTATCCCTACGCCGGTCTTGCCCTGCAAGCCTATCATCGGGAGACGGAGCAAGACATTCAGAGGCTGATCGCCTGGGCACGGACAAGAGGCGCGCCGATCACCGTTCGGTTGGTCAAGGGCGCCTATTGGGATGCGGACACTGTCCGGTATCGGCAAGCCGGATGGCCGGTGCCGCTGTTTGAGCACAAATCGGAGACGGATACCAACTATGAGCGATTGATCCAGATCCTGTGCGACCGCGCCGATGTCATTCGTCCCGCCTTCGGCACACACAATTTGAGAACCCTCGCCGTCATTGAAGCCGTGGCCGACGCACGCGGATTACCTCCGAATGCGCGGGAATATCAAATGATCTACGGCATGGCCGAACCCTTTCAACAAGCCATGGTGAAACTCGGCCGCAGAGTCCGGCTGTATACGCCAGTAGGGCTCCTTTTGCCCGGCATGGCGTATTTGGTTCGGCGTCTACTCGAAAATACGTCGAATGAATCCTTTCTCCGAAAAGAGTACGTCGAGTCTCAATCGCTGACACAGCTTCTTGCCGCACCAGCGACGATGGTCTATCCCCAACCGGGTTCAACGACCGGCCATCAAGCCTTTTTAAACGAACCACACAGCGATTTTTCCCACGAGCCGGTCCGCCGCGCGATGAAGGAAGCGCTTGCATCCGTTCGAACGCAGTTGGGGCGACGATGGGAAGCAGATACATCGGGACTTGCACTCACCGGCCCCTGGCTATCGTCACAAAACCCGTTTCGCCCGGAGGAGATCGTGGCGTCGGTGCGAAGCGCCTCTGTCGCCGATATCGATCGAGTGGTTGAACGGGCGCACGCTGGATTCGAAGGTTGGCGCCGGCGATCCGCCGAGCATCGAGCGGAGATTCTTGTAACGGCTGCGTCGGAGATGGCCCGCCGCCGCGACGAGCTGGCCGCCTGGGAAGTCCTCGAAGTAGGCAAACCATGGCGTGAGGCCGACGCCGACGTGGCTGAGGCCATCGACTTTCTCCGATTCTACGGGATTGAGATGCGCCGACTGTCGAAACCGATGCCGTTAGGCGATCGGCCTGGAGAGATGAACCATCGCGTGTACGGCCCGCGCGGTCTCGCGGCGGTGATCGCCCCATGGAATTTTCCTCTGGCCATTCCGGCCGGCATGGTCGCGGCGGCGCTGGTCACGGGAAACGCGGTGCTCTTCAAACCCTCGGAGCGGTCTCCCCGCCTGGGGCTGCTCCTTGTGGAGATCTTGCGGTCAGCCGGGGTGCCGGCCGATGTCCTCAGCTGCCTTCCCGGTGGACCGGAAATCGGCCAGGCACTCGTCGCCCATCCGAGTATTTCGACGATCGCTTTTACGGGGTCGAAAGCGGCCGGGCTCCGTATTTTGTCCGACGCTTCCCGCGTACAACCAGGCCAGCCGATGGTCAAGCGTGTGATCGCCGAAATGGGCGGGAAAAATGCCATCCTCGTCGATGAGACGGCGGACCTCGACGAAGCGATCGCCGGCGTGGTGATGTCATTCACAGGCTACGCAGGGCAAAAGTGCTCCGCCTGCTCGAGGGTGATCGTGCACCGCGCGATCTTCGACCCATTCGTCGCGCGGTTGAAGGACGCCGTGTCGAGCTTGCGAATCGGAGATCCGGCGAACCCCGGTACAAGGGTTGGACCGGTCATCGACGCTCGCGCACAGGCCGCGATCCAACAGTTCATTATCGAGGGGCAGCGGGAGAGCCGGCTGCTCGTACAACCTCCGATCGAAAGCCCGGGCTATTTTGTCGCCCCGACAGTGTTCATCGGCGTAGAATCCCACCATCGGTTAGCCCAGGAAGAAGTCTTTGGCCCCGTGCTGGCGGTCATGAAGGCGGAGAGCTTTGCAGAGGCGCTCACCCTGGCGAACGGAACCGTCTACGCGCTCACGGGAGGCGTCTATGCCAGGAGCCCGGCCAATCTTGCGCTGGCACGGGAACAGTTCGATGTAGGAAACCTGTACTTGAACCGGCCGATTACCGGTGCCTTGGTGGGACGCCAGCCCTTCGGTGGGCATCGATTCTCAGGGGTGGGCGCGAAAGCCGGCGGTGAGGATTACCTGACCCAGTTCATGATTGCCCGCGTGATCAGCGAGAATACCCTCCGGCGTGGATTCGAGGCCACTGACTGACCCTTTCGCCGGCTTGATCTCGTAGTCTTCCAGCTCTTCCGAAAGCTCCACCACAACTCCCCGGTCTTCCTTGACGGCGCCCATCTCTTGCCGCTCCGAATACTTCACCAAACCGACGCCCTTTGCGAACCACGCCGTCATGACATCCAATCCGGCGATCGTGCGGCGACTGGCCGACAGATGGATGCGCATGGTCATTCTGGCTTCGACCTTGATCGCATCCGCAAACGTTCCGGCCGGCACGGTGACCGTCTCGCGGCTGAGAATCGTGCTCCACCCCTTCACGTCTGTTTTCTCATCGGTGCCGTCGCGGTCCAGATCCGTCCCGAAATCGAGCCCGGTCCGATCGAACTGTTGGAACGACGACGATACGGTTATTGGAAACCGAAATATTTGGTAGGGAGTAATTTGCTTTTCCAACGGCGTCCCCGGATCGGCCCCATAGTAAACGATGCCGACACTGTCCCGGCGATAGTAACTATCCGAGGGACCGTGATTGCCTGGATTCGTATCATGGAAGACGGTGACCGCCACACCCTTGATGGTCTTGGTCCCAGTGACCGTCGAGACATTGGTGAAGAACTTGTTTTCAATCGTCTGAAGGGGACCCTCCGACATTTGCCCGCGATAGGACCAGCGGCTGCCAGGGGTGTCGGGAAAATAGTCGGCGGATTGGGCGATCGTCACGGGCTCTTCCGCGCCGAACGCCCGCCCTCCCATACCCACCGCCAGCAGTAAACCCGCCAACAGGAGGTGCGTCATCCTCTTGTACTCAATCATCAGAAACCTCATACGTCTCGTACGTGGCTGACGGTACCATAGGAACTGTACGTGAGCAAGCAAACAGGTTGTGCCGTTCCTCTCTCCTCCTCGCTTGCGTTCGCGCACTCCTCCTCGCATAATCCGGGCACGCATGCCACGCTCATCGTCGAAGAAACCGGCTGCCCCAGTTCGGCCTGTCCAGGCGAAAACCCGGCCGGCCGTGCTGGTCACGGGCGCGTCCGGCGGCATCGGCCGCGCAATCAGCCTCGCGTTCGGTGCAATCGGATGGCATGTCGGCGTCCACTACGGCCGGAACAAGCCGGCGGCGGAGAGCACACTCCGGCACGTTCAGGACAATGGCGGCACAGGCACTCTGTACCAAGCGGATATTCGGAAGTCCGACTCGGTCCAGCAGATGATCGACACCTGGCGTAGCCGCGTGCCCGCCACGGCCGCATTCATCTGCAACGCGGGAATCGCCGAGAGCCGACTCCTGGTGCGCCAGCCGGAACGGGCCTGGCACGAAGTCATCGAAACGAACCTGACCGGCACATTCCATTGTCTGCGCGCTATGGCGCCCGTGTTGCTTGCCGGTGGCGGCGGCAGCATCATCGTGATCGGCTCCCACACGGGCTTTCACGGCGCCTCGGGGCAGGCTGCCTATGCGACATCGAAGGCCGGACTGATCGGATTGGTCAAGACCGCGGCGTGGGAATGGGGGCCGCACAACATCCGGGTCAATCTCGTGTTGCCCGGCTGGCAAAAAACCGGGTTGACCGCGGGCATTTTCCCGGAAGGCAGCGGATGGTTGGACCATGCACTGCGCCGTCCACCGACGCTCAATGAAGCGGCGCGGACGGTTGTGCACCTGGTGCAGCTCAACGGTGTGTCAGGACAAGTATGGAATTGTGACAGCAGGAATCTGTAAAAGAGCTGATAGCTGACAGCTAGGTTTCTTATGCTATGAATCGCGGCATCTTCATCACCGGGACAGATACAGGAGTCGGCAAGACCCTCGTGGCTGCTGCCCTGGCGATTGCCCTGAAAAGGGCGGGTCGCACGGTCGGCGTGATGAAGCCCATCGAAACCGGGGTCCCTGCCTCCAAAACAACGCAATCCGATGCGGCACGGCTCCGTTCCGTCATCGACAGCGAAGAACAACTCGGAGCGGTCTGCCCATATCGATTCACCTTGCCGGTTGCTCCGCTCACAGCCGCGCAAGCTGAGCGGCAGGCGATCGATCTCGACACCATCCGGAAGGTTTACCGCCTCTTGGCCGAACGATATACCTGTACCGTTGTCGAAGGCATCGGCGGAGTGTCGGTGCCCATCACGCCGACCACCGATGTCACGGATCTGATCGTGCGATTGCGGCTCCCGGCGGTGGTGGTCGGAAGGTCTGGTCTTGGAGGAATCAACCACGCGCGGCTGACGATCGAATCTCTGCGCCGAAAAAAAATCCCCGTTGCGGCATTGGTGCTGAACCAGACCCTTCCGGCTCGATCGAAATTGGCGCGCCTCCAGGAACGGAGCACCGTCGATCTGCTTCGGAAACAGGCAGGCGTGCCGGTCTTGGGCCCACTCCCCTACCAGTCAGGATTATCCCGACGCTTCCGTCAATCGACGGTTCGATTGGCCGGCTCGATGGCGATCAAGACGCTGGCGAAGCTGGTGATGACATCCTCGACACGAAGCCGGTGACCGCGCGCTGAATGTCGGGCGCCGCCGCAATCGCGGAAATCACCGCGATGCCATCGGCTCCCGCCTTGATCACATCCGGCACATTCTCGACTGTCATGCCGCCGATGGCAAAGATCGGCAGCGACGTGAGCCGCCGAATCTCCTTGAGGCCCTGAATACCGACGACAGGATCATGGTCTTGCTTCGAACCGGGTGTAAAAATCGGCCCAAACCCGATGTAATCCGGCTTCAGACCGTCGGCCTCTTGGACTTGGCCCCAATTATGGGTAGACAACCCGATCAGTTTGCCGGCCCCCATGATTGTTCGCGCATACCGATAGGGCAAGTCGCCTTGTCCCAGATGTACGCCGTCAGCCTCGACCGCAAGGGCCAGGTCGCATCGGTCATTGACGATGAATGTCACGCCAAGCTCAGCGGCAACCTTCCGCAGCGCCATTGCCTCAATATAGGCCTCCCGCATTGAGGCAGACTTGTTCCGATACTGAAATAACTTTGCGCCCGCCCCTGCCGCTTCCTTCAGAACATCGCCGAGGGATCGGCGTGGACCGACTGAGGGATCGAGAATGATGTAGAGGCCTGCGAGTGGACCGGGGCGTGAAGAGTTCATGGGAGCGGCACGCGTCCGGAATGCTCGCGCGCCTTCTGCTTCACAATTCGGAAGTGCGTTTCCAGTTCCTGCCGTACGGCCAAGGCCATGATCCAGTCAGGGACGAGCGAGTCCAGTTCAAAAAGAAGTTCAAAGTCCGCGCTCGTTTCGTTTCCCTCGCCGGCCGGCCGCAGCGTCCACACACGATGATACCGCTTGAAGTCTCCCCCTTTCAGATCGGTCACCAATCCGCCGCCGGGTAACGTGCGCGACTCCGTGACCAGGCGTCGCTCTCCTGGAAGCAACGCGTGCTCGAGCCGAAGATCGATGGTCGCGACTCCATCCCGCACATGCCATTCGGCCAGTCGCATGCGTACCTCGAAGAGTTCCGGCCAGTGCGGATAGTCGGTCAGCAGCCCGTGGATGACCTCGGTCTTGGCAGGGAACAGAACGCGGGCCGTCGCGCGCACACCGCCGGCAGGGTCGGTCATGATCTCCAACGTATCGGGACTCGACGCCGCGCGCCCGACCGACGGCCCCTGAACCGCGAGCAGAACGGCCAGGAGCACAAGCGGCCACCTGATCGGCTGTGTCCTATCCGACAATCGCATCCAACAACCGTTGATGGACTTTGCGCACTCGCTCCAGCTGCCCTTTCGCCGGAAACCGTTCATAAAATCCGTCGGCACGGAATTCCTTGGCCAAGGGCGCCCACGGTTTCACGATCTCGGCGAACGGCTTGGGCGAGCGCTGCTCGTCCCACTCCCGAATCAATTTGCGGTCCACGATCAGATCGTCCAACACACGGATCAAGGCTTTCAAGGTCACGTCGCGCGTGAACATATAGCGCTCATTGTTTCCCCAGACGTCTTCCATCACCTCTTTCACACCTTTGAGATAGTCGCGCACCAGCGCGTAGCACCGGTCCGCCTTCATGTCCAGATGGGATTCCATCCAGCGTTTATGCGCCGTGACGACCTTGAGCAGCTCGTTGAAGACCTCGGATTGCAGCACCCACTTCTCCTGTTTGCTCCGCCCGCCGAGACGGTTGATCTTGTACCGCAACGGTGAGTCTTCTTCGCTGTACAAGAGATTGACCACCTTGGCCGTGAACTTCTTTTCCGGACTCTCCCACGACACCTTTTCATAGAGGTCTACCAGATGCGACCGGTTGATCCGCGTATGGGTGGAGTTGATGATGACGAACATCTCGGTCGCGAAATCGCCGCTGCGTCCGTCGAACAGCAGGCAGGGCACTTCGACCTGTGCGAGCTGTTCCGGATGCTTGGCCTGAAAAAAATGGAGTCCAGCCAGCCGGTGCTGGCCATCGATCACGAGATATTTCCCCTGCGGCTCGCTCAAGCGGCCGACCGAGTCCGAGCCCTCGGCCGGTTGAAAGCGGAGCGTCTCGTCGGTAAAGAGCAGCACGGTACCGGGAATCATCGGCTGCGCGACGACCGTCTCATAGAAATTGACGATCTGTTTAATCTTCTGCCGATTCAGGACCCGCTGGAATCCCTTCTCGCTCCGTTCGATCCCGGCGATGAACTGAGCGACTTCGTCGTGTTCGGCGATCCGGCTCTGCGCGATCTCCTCGCCTTCGAAATAGTAGCGGCTCGTAAAACGCACCTTCTCCAGCAACTCGGCCGCCTTGTAGGCGATGAAATAGAATGTGCCTTCCTTCTGCCTGATGCGCGTCGCCAGCATAGCGCCTCCCCCCTGTTCCAGACCTCACGGATTCTACGCGGACACCCCGATGGCCGCAACAAAAGAGACTATGCTACCTTGGCTCTCATTCATGACCTCCCTGCCCCTGACTGAATCAATCAAACGAAAAGCCCATGCGTTGGGATTCAACGCCGTAGGCATCGCGCGTGTTGTGGAGAGCGATCGGCTGCCGGCACAGGGGCATCCATCATCTGCCTCTCCTCTGCCCGCTCTGTTATTGAGCCGTCTGACAGAATGGCTCCACCGAGGCTATCAGGGCACGATGGTCTGGATGGGACGGACGCCGGAGAAGCGGGCAGATCCTCAGCAGGTGCTCCCGGGGTGCCGGTCGGTCATCTCCGTCGGCCTCAATTATCTGACCGACCATCGCGCCGATGAACGGCCCGGTTACGGCCGTGTCGCACGCTATGCGTGGGGCAGGGATTACCACAAAGTCCTCGGCGATCGGCTCACGCAACTCGAACAAGACATTCGCTGTCTGGCACCGAATGCGGTCACCCGTTCCTATACCGATACCGGTCCTGTTATGGAGAAGGCTTGGGCCGAACGGGCGGGATTGGGATGGATCGGCAAACATTCCAACTTGGTCTCCGCGGAGCATGGTTCGTGGTTACTGCTCGGTGAGATTTTAACCACATTGGAGTTGGAACCCGACGAGCCGGCCGCCGATCTCTGCGGCAGTTGCACCCTCTGCATTCAAGCCTGTCCAACCAACGCGATTGCCGAGCCCTATGTCGTCGATGCCACCCGCTGCATCTCCTACCTGACCATCGAATTGCGCGGTGAAGACAGCACCATTTCACCTGAACTCCAAGCCGCCATGGGCAACAGGATTTTCGGTTGTGACGATTGCCTGGATGTGTGTCCCTTCAACTTACGGGCCGAGCCGACGGAGGAATCGGCCTTCCAACCAAGCCCACTCACACTCGCACCCCCGCTCGATAGGCTCGCCCAGATGAACGAAGAAGATTTTTCACGCGAGTTCAGGCAGAGCCCAATTCGACGCGCGAAACCTGATGGCTTTCGCCGGAATGTGGCTATTGCGCAACGCAATCAGAAACCGTCCTGACGTTGCGCTGTGATCGTTGCGAAGATTCTCGCGTGAATCGTATTGGATACACACCAGTTGGGACGCGGGGACGACCGACAGGTTTTCAATCACCAGCACAGGCCTCAACCTCGCAGTCCCCTTCTTGCACGAAAATATTGACGAGCCCTAAGAGGAAGAATACAATGCGCCCTGCTCGTTTCTTCAATAGCTGTTCGTCATAACAATAACAGGGAGGCACCCATGCAGAGGTTTCGTGTTCTGATGATTACGCTTGGACTCGGCGTTGCGCTGGGAGCCAGCGGCTGCATCACCATGCCCGGTTACGCCGGAGCAAAGGTCCATGATGTGACTTTCACGGCGACCGAATCAGAAATCGTCATCGACGGGAACGGGACGAAGTACAAGGCTTGGACGTTCAACGGTCAGATGCCCGGCCCGGTCGTCCGAGTCACCGAAGGCGATACCGTGAACTTCACGCTCATCGGCGACAAGAATAATTCCTTCCCGCATTCGATGGACTTTCATGCGGCTGAGCTCGACTTCTTGAAGAACTATCACAAAACGGTCGGCCCTGGGGATACGCACAAATTCTCCTTCGTGGCGAAGAAGCCCGGCGTGTTCTTCTACCACTGTGGCGCGAGCCCCATGATCCAGCACGTCGCCCGTGGCATGTTCGGAGCCATCATCGTCGACCCGAAGGATGCCAGTGTGTGGCCGAAGGCCGATCGGGAATTTGTTCTGGTCCAATCCGAGTTCTGGAAGAACCCAGACAACGTGCAGGGGATGTTCGACCGGAAGTTTGACAATACCATCTTCAACGGTGGCATCTTCAAGTACCATCCATTCTTCCCAGGAGGAGAGCCCTTGGAGGTCAAGGTCGGAGAACGGGTGCGGATCTATTTTGTGAATGCCGGCCCGAACGAATTCTCGTCCCTCCACCCAATCGCTGAAATCTGGGACAATGTCTATGAGAGCGGTAACCCAGCCAACAAGTTCGTCGGAGTCCAGACCTATGTGGTCGGGCCAGGCAGCGCCGCCACTTTCGACCTGATTGCAGATAACCCGGGAGCCTATCCGGTTGTGACCCACTCCTTGACGAGCGCCCTTCGAGGCGCGATCGCGGTGGTGATCGCCAACCAGAATCCCAAGAAGTATGACCAGTTGATGCCGAATACCCCCTGGAACCCGTAATGAATGAGCGCGGTACGGAGGTCTTAGAGTCAATTCATTCTCACACAAAGGAGTAGACAATATGTCGCTGAGTAAGAAGATTATGGGTATGACCGTTGCCGTAGCAGCCACGTGGACGCTGAGCGGCGCCACGTCCTTTGCCGCGGATGCGTCGCTCTATGAGCGGCTGGGCGGACAGGGCGCAATTCAAGCGGTTGTCACTAAGTTCATCAGCAACGTGGGTGGCGACGCCCGGATCAACGGCTATTTCGCCAAGGCCGATCTCAAGAAGCTCAATAAGCTCTTGGTTGAACAAGTGTGCGCGGCGAGCGGCGGCCCTTGCACCTATTCGGGCCGGGACATGAAAACCACGCACAAGGGCATGGGTATCACCACGGCGGCCTTCAACGCACTCGTGGAAGACCTGGTCAGCGCGCTGGACACCTTCAACGTCCCAGAGAAGGAGAAGGGTGAATTGCTCTCCGTTCTCGGGCCGATGAATAAAGATATCGTCGAAAAACCCTGACGATCTGTAGTGCAGAGCACTGCGGTTACGTCACGCAAGCCTCCCACCGATCCAGGCCTCTGAGGCCTGGATCGGTGGAGTCCCACGGTGGCAAACCGGCCTTCCCGCTGCTTCGAATCTGACCATATCCAACACGACATGGGCACTGCCACTGAGGATAACATCGTGTTATCATGAGCACGACCGTTGTGCCTCCGGACGCGCAACATGAACGGCCATCTGGCAGGTACTTCAGTGGCAATCACCAAGGAGGAACCATGAGAGGGACGCGTTTGATTGTGATGTTGTGTAGTTTCATGGCCGTTGCCTTGTGGAGTACGGCAGGCTGGTCTGGCCCCGAGTCCGACCCTCTGAAGCCGCGTGTTCCCGATGCTGAACGTGCGGACGTACGAAAAATGAAGAGCCCGCTCACCGTGACCCCTGACCTCATTGCGAAGGGCAAGGAACTCTATGAAGGCAGGGGCACCTGCGCGAACTGTCATGGCATGACGGGAGAAGGTGATGGCGCCGGTGGAATGCTGTTAACCCCAGGCCCCAGAAACTTGACCAATTGCAAGTTTCACAAGAAGCGAAACGACGGCGAACTGTTCTGGGTCATTAAGAACGGCAGTCCCGGTACCGGGATGCCTGCGCTTGTGAAGGGAAATGTGCTTACTGAAGAAGAGGCATGGACACTCATCGCGTACGAACGGACGTTCTGCAAAGACGAGTAGCGGTCGAAACCTCTCCCCGGTGCGTTGACGGCCGGCTTGGCTGATACCAAATACCCATCGGACAGCCGGCCGTTCAACGGACAGCCTTTTTCAAGCATTCCTATTTCCCCTCCTTGGCTTCCATCTGTTGAGATCGCTTCTCCGTACCCCCCTTCCCCAACGCCCCCTTTCTTTCATCAGGTGAACAGGTGTAGGCTATAAGTGGTTCCGATGGTTCTACTGGAGGCTATGCGTATGAGCGCTCCGATGAACCCTCAGACAATCCTCCTTATCTCCAAGGACTCCGAGTTGCGGCCGCTGCTGCAAGCAGTCGTCTTGCATGCACACATCCATGTAGCACCCTCTGTATCAGAAGGACTTTCCCTCTGGTCTGAGATTTCCCCCGATCTGGTCATCGGGGACGGCCCCCCCCAGACGCTGGCTCCCCTTCTCGACTACGCCCACCGCATACCCGAATTCCCTCCTATTCTCGTGATCGGAGACCGCTACTCCGTTCAAGATATCGTAAACATGATGCGGGCCGGCGCCGCAGATTACTTGGCCAAACCGATTCTGCTGGAGGACTTGCGTACGGCGGTCAGCCGAGCAACCGACCACCCCGGCGTGACTCCTTCTGCCTCGCCACTCGATCCGTTCGCCCCTATTGTCAGCGTCTCTCCACAAATGAATCTGATGAAGCACCTGGCAAAGGAAGTGGCCGCGACCGACGCGACCGTCCTCATCACGGGAGAAAGCGGAACGGGGAAGGAACTGTTTGCCCAGGCCATTCACGCTGCAAGCCCACGAGCACAGGGGCCACTGGTTGCCCTCAATTGTGCCGGCATTCCAGAAAGTCTGTTGGAGGCAGAACTCTTTGGCTATCAACCAGGCGCGTTCACGGATGCCAAACAGGCCAAGCCGGGGAAATTCCAAGTCGCGGAAGGCGGCACACTCTTCCTCGACGAAATCGGGGAACTGAGCGCGGCTGCGCAAGCCAAGCTATTGCGCGTATTAGAGGATCACACCATCGATCCATTGGGCGCAACCCACAGCCGCCGGGTGAACATCCGAGTCATCGCAGCCACCAACGAAGATCTCCTGGCCCACATCAAATGCGGTCGCTTCCGACTCGATCTCTACTATCGGCTGAACGTGTATCAACTGCGCATCCCGCCTCTGCGCGAACGGCGTGAAGACATCGAGCCGATTCTATTGACGTTTCTTGAACGGGCCAGACAGGAGCATGGGTGCCGCATCACACGCCTTGAACCGGATGCGCTAGCCATACTCCAGCGCCATGATTGGCCCGGCAACGTCCGCGAGCTGCATAATGTCGTGGAATGGCTGACCATCACGTGCAAGCAATCGATCATCCAACCTGAGCACTTGCCGGAATCGGTGCGGACCGCTGCGCGCACGGAACGATTCAGCCATGAACCCAAGTCGTCTCTCCTGGCCTTCGGCCTCTCGTTCCAAGAGATGGAAAAAAAGATGCTGGAAGAAGCGCTCCACAAGACCTCCGGCAACGTCTCCGAAGCCAGCCGTCTTCTCAAATTAACCCGCAATACACTCCGCTATCGCATGGCGAAACATCACATTCAGTAAGTGGAATCGTACTCTCGCCGCGGAAATTCCTCGACGACGACCGGAAGCGGTCTCAATCGCAGACACGCACGTGAAGCGCATCTCGAAGGTTCGGAAAGTATGAGAAACATTGACATCCCCTCATGGCCTACTAGAGTAAGATCCATCGCTGAAGTCTGTACTGCCTTCGACTGGCTGAGAGGGGTCCCTTGCTGCTCTCCTGGGAACATACTGTCGCGAACCTGCTCGATCTTATTCGCCTCGATAGTATCAAGAAAAAGATCCTTGTATTCGCTCTTCTCGCCACTCTCATTCCGTCTTTGAGTATCGGTTGGCTCTTTTATCGGTATGCCGATCGGTTTGAAACGGAAAAGGTTGCTCAAGACCTGCGATCCATTACCGCACAGAATGTCCGCCAACTCGATTTATGGCTTAAAGAGCGCATCTACGAGGTGCGGGTCTTTTCCGGCTCCTATGAGGTGTCAGAGAACGTGGAGAAGATCTCTCGGGGGCGCCTCTCACAAGCGGTCAAAGCTGATGTAATCCGCCGTCTGAAAGAATACCTCAAGTCAGTTCGAGAGAAGTTCGTCGACTACGAAGAGCTCTTGGCATTAAACACCGATGGGCAGGTAATCGCCACCAGCGCTGACAAAGTCAGCAGCCTGGGTCTTCCGTCGGACTGGCGGAAGCAAGTCCAAGCCGATACTCCCATCGTGAGCGAGTCGTATCAAGACAAGGTCTTGCACAAAACTGCCGTACTGGTTGCCGTACCCATCAAAGATCAGGACAGCCGTTTTATAGGGGTGCTGGCGGTCAAGCTCAACTTGCGAACAATAGAGGAGATCTTGAAGGGCTCTGAGCTCGGAAAGACAGGGCACACGTATGTGATTTCCCAAACTGGAACCGTGATCGCCTCTTCCCACTCGAGCCCCTCAGAAGTCATCAAGCTTGAACTTCCTGCCACTCTCTCTCAGCCCGTGTCTGAAACGGATCCAGCACTGGACGAATATGACGATCCTTACGGCAGAAAAGTTATCGGTACTCTGCGGCGGATGTCCCAGATGAATTGGGGAATCGTTGCCCAGATTGAGAAAGAGGAAGTCTATGCGCAGGTCTCGCGGATTCGCGTGTTGACGATGATGATCTGTTTGGGGCTGCTCCTGACCATTGGTCTTATCGCCTACTTCCTGGGACTCACCATTGTTCGCCCGTTGGACCGCCTGACCAACGGAGCGGCCATGGTGGCGGCCGGCGACCTCGAGGTGAAGCTCGCCGTCGTCGGCCACAGTGAGGTTCGTTATCTGACAGAAGTCTTTAATACTATGGTGGCACGCCTACGCACAGACCGGGAAGAGTTGGCAAGAATCAACGTGACGCTAACCGGGAAAAATGACGAATTGCGCACGCTCTCGACCACCGACAGTCTCACAGGTCTTTTTAACCGACGCCATTTTATGGAAACCCTTGCTCACGAGGTCGCCAGAGCGGGACGTCTCAAGCATGCATTGTCCGTCATGATGATCGATGTGGACCACTTTAAGAAATTCAACGACTCATCCGGCCATCAGGCTGGCGATGCGCTCCTCAAGAAGGTCGGGGTCATTTTCAAAGACTCGATACGAAGCATCGATTATGCGGGACGCTACGGCGGGGACGAATTCATCATCCTGCTTCCCGAGGTAGGACTGGCCAGAGCCTTAGAAATCGCAAATCGCCTTTGCGAGAGAGTGGCGGTGGAAACTCCGAAGAGTGGGATGGAAGGGATCTCTGTCTCTCTTAGTATCGGTGTGGCGGAACTCCCTGCGCATGGCGACACCCCGGAAGCGATCATCGCCAGCGCCGATCGCGCGCTGTACCAGGCCAAGCGGAACGGACGCAATCGGGTCGTGCTCGCCGGCCCTGATGGACAGCCGGATGTGAAGATGGCCGTTTAAGGCTGCCTGAGTCATCAATCACGGCCAAGATTTCCTGCTGGCCGCCCGTCTACTTGCTTGTAGTACACCCAGCCCCTACGACCGTCTTCGGTTCGCACGTACACCCACGGACCCTTAAAAGAATAACCCACAATCGGTGTCCCTTGCTGCACCCCAAAAAGGGCCTTTGAATCAAGACCGGGGCCATCCTTGACTTTAGCCAGACTGATGGCCTGCAGCGGGAGAGGCATGGCGAAAGACACCTCGTCCGCTATCATCGCTTTCTTCTCCCGATCTCTTGATCGCTGCTGGTCCTCTCTGATCAGTGTTTTGGCTTGAATGGTGAGATAGAGGGCGCCACTATAGTTCTCTTTCTTCACCTCCAGGCTGCTCGCCTTCAACAGTTCCTCAACCTTCATAGACTTCTCGTAATTCTCCTCGCCAGACATGCTGGTCTTGCGGGCTTTCAGCGCCACTTCTCCTTCCGCCAGAGCCGAGACTGCCTCTGCCTTGGTTTCTACACTGCGCAGTTTCGCCTTGGTTCTCACGACTTCCAGCATGGCTTCTTCCAGCTTCATGTTGAGCTCTTTGTTTTGGATTTCTCTCTCCAGCGCAAGCAGGTGAAGCCTCGCCAGTTTACCCTCCGATTCTTGAGCAAGGAGGGCATGTTTGGTCAATGCTTCTTTGACCTCCGTATAGGCTTTCTCGAGTCTTTGAAATTCGGTACGCTCGGCTTGGACCTGTTCACTGGTAACGGCGCACCCGAGGAGGTGAATCTCTGCAAACATCAACAAGGCGAATGCCTGGGTGAGGCGTCGTCGATCAATCATACTCCACCTCCTCGGATACTCAACCTGAGGCGCCAGTCCTCTCAGATAAAAGGGTATCGAGCGTACGGCTTCGCGATAGACCAAGAAGAAGTAATACAAAAGGGGGGGGACGGGGCGGCCCTGGGGACTACCCGCTCAACAAGAGCGCGATAATTCTAGCATTTCACCAGTGAGGATCATCTCAATCCCTTGTGCTTTATGAACCAACGATACGCGCGAGAATTCCAGGCAAGTTTCTCGGCGCAATTGTCTGTGGTTACTCACCGCAACTTCGCCACCGTCACGCCGTCGCCACCCTCGGAACGGTCGCCGGGACGGAATTCTTCCACGTAGGGTGAGTCTTTCAGATACTCGCGCAGGGACGACTTGAGCCGGCCCGTGCCGTGGCCGTGGATGATGCGGAGAAACCGTTCTCCCGCTAAAGCGGCCCGATCCAACGCGGCCACCACGTGATCCAGCGCGTCATCCGCCGCTTGGCCGCGCACATCTACGACCGTCTGTTCGTCGAGTCCCAACCCGCCGCCAATGGGAAACCGACGGGCATGGTCCGATGACGCGGCAGAGGGCGAGGCGGCACTCGTTTCGCGACCCAGCCCGATCAGATTCGAGACAGTCGCCAGCACTTCCCCTTCGCCCACCTTGACGCGCACGCGCTTCTTTCCCTGCGGCGCCTCAAGCAAACTCCCGCTCATCCCAAGTCCTGCAATCTCTACGAGGTCGCCGACGCTCAGCTGCTCGACCGGAATCGGTTCGCTGACCGGAGCTAATTCCTGCCGCGTCCGCGTCTCAATCTCACTAATCCGTTGCTTGGCTTCTTTCGCCTTGATGAGTTTCTGCTCTCGCTTGACCGCATCGACAGTGGCCTGCACCTCGGCGCGGGCGCGTTGAAACTGTTCACCGAGTTTTTTCTTGAGCCCCTTGCGGGCCTCCTGTTCGGCCTGCTCGAGCTTTGCTTGCAGCGCTTTGGCTTCGACCGCCGCCTGTTCGGCTTCTACTCTCGCTCGCTGCGCCCGTTCAGCATCCTCATCCAGTTGCCGCTGCTTTCGTTGCAAGTCTGTCATCAGAGTTTCAAGCCGCCGATCCTCGTGGCGCAATCGACGGCGCGCGTCGTGTATGATCGCGTCATCCATGCCAAGCCGCCCCGCAATCTCCAAGGCAGACGAACCGCCTGGGATGCCCATGAACAATCGATACGTCGGCGCCAACCGTGCCACATCGAACTCCACGCTGGCATTGGCAAATCCAGACGTAGTCTGTGCCAGCTCCTTGAGCTGACTATAATGGGTCGTCGTCACCACCTTCATATTGAGGGCCGCCAACCGACACAGTAACGCCTCGGCCAACGCCGCCCCTTCCTGAGGATCAGTCGAAGTGACCGGTTCATCGAGCAACACCAGCGATCGAGGCA
>FRDC01002376.1_pt2 | contig 19609 bp, 24 predicted proteins | sample 1106171 | NCBI WGS metagenome assembly FRDC01 (sample SAMEA3930566, study PRJEB13176) | freshwater metagenome | biome: Drinking water system; feature: drinking water; material: water | place: Singapore | collected 2014-12-20 | reverse complement strand
ACATCGGCGTCAAAGACAGCGGCAGCCTGTTGCCCGGCCACGGCGGCATCCTCGACCGGATCGACAGCTTGACCTACACCGCCCCGCTGCTGTTCCACTTTGTCTATTACCTGCACTACTGAGGGCGTGTCGTGCTGCAACAATTTTTCTTCGCCGTGATCGTTCGTCCCCTCGTCCTGATCGTGATCGGCCTGAACATTCGCCATCGCGAACGGATTCCTCTGAAAGGGCCGGCCATCGTCGTCTCCAACCACAACAGCCACCTGGACACGCTCGTGCTTATGACTCTGCTCCCCTGGCCGATGTTGCGGCAACTGCGACCGGTAGCGGCAAAGGACTATTTCCTCCGCAACCGCGCCCTTGCATGGTTCGCACTGAACATCATGCATATCATTCCGCTTGAGCGTGAGATCATCGACCGGCACCAGGACCCGCTAGCCGCTTGCTCTGACGCCTTGCAGAACGGAGACATCCTGATTCTCTTTCCGGAAGGATCTCGTGGAGACCCGGAGCAGATAGGCACCTTCAAAAACGGCATCGCCCATCTTGCCAAACGCAACCCAGGCGTGCCGATCACTCCGATTTTCCTGTACGGCCTGGGCAAAGCGCTGCCGAAAGGGGAAGCCATCCTCGTCCCGTTCTTCTGTGATGTCTTCATCGGAGAGTCAGTCAGCTGGAGCGGAGATCGTACAAGTTTTATGACGAGCCTCGAACAAGGAATCAAAACCCTGGCAGAAGAAGGATACAGACCTGCGTGGGAGTAGAAGGACAACGTTGGGAAGGGTGCTGATCGACAGTTCATCATACGAAATAGCTCTTCATCCTTGAGTACAAAGCGGAAGGAGGGTTCAATGGCGGTGGAAGCTGAAACCTGCTCGGAGAGAAGACGTCTGACCTTTCTCGACATCGTCATAATAGTCTTCTTCGGGCTAACCGGCGTGGGGCTCGTTTGTCTTGGTGGATTCGGATGGCTCATCGCCACCGGACTGGCGCATACTCACGGAGGGGATGCCAGAGGAGCGGTAAACATTATTTTCCCCGGGATCGCATTTGGCGGCGCGGCATTGATCGTATCGGCATTCCGGAGGACGTTTAGGAAAGATGGACGAGAACAACACTGAAGCTGATGCCCTAGATCAGTGCCTGGCAGAAAACAGCTATCTAGCGGCTTAGAAGCTATTTGGCTTCAACTTAAAAAGGACAGGTCACATGCCAAATACAACTAGATCGTTGGTCGATTGTCACGTGCATCTCGCCGCGCTGCCCGACGGCGATAATGGCTGCTACATTTCGCCGAAGATGCTGAAGAGCCCGCTGTTTCGCTTCCTGTTTTGGAAACACGGCCTCTCTGTCGACCGCCCGCGTGACGCCAATGAGAAGTACCTGGGAGATCTGCTCGTTGAACTGCGTGCCTCCAAGCACGTCCAAAAGGGTGTCTTGCTCGGCATGGACGGCCACTATGACTCCAACGGCATCCTCAGCCTGAAACATACCGATCTACTCGTGAGCAACGATTATGTGCTCAAGGCCGCCCGAGCCCATCCGAACGAGTTGCTGGCCGGCGTCTCCATCAACCCGCAGCGGCGCGACGCGGTCGAAGAAGTACATCGGTGCGCAGATGCCGGAGCGACCCTGGTCAAGGTGCTGCCGAACGCGCAACAGTTCGACCCGTCCAATCCGACGTACAAACCATTCTATCGGGCACTCGCCGAGAGAAAGCTCCCGTTCCTCAGCCATGTCGGCTACGAGTTCAGTTTAATCGGCAAAGACCAGTCGGTCGGCGAACCAGACCGGCTCCGGGTCGCGCTCGACGAAGGCGCCACGGTCATCGCGGCCCATGCCTGCAGCTACGGATTGATTCTCTTCGAGAAGTTTCTGCCGACCCTGCGCGAACTGGTGAAGCGCTATCCGAATTTCTATGCGGACATTTCCGCCCTCACCCTGCCGAACCGCTTCCGGATGCTCCTGCACCTGCGTAACTACCCCGAGGTGCATGAACGGCTGCTCTTCGGTACAGACTATCCTCTTTCCGTGTTTCATATCGCCGCCTGGGGACGCGTCGCCTTCGGCACGTTGCGCAAGATGATGAAGACCAAAAACCGCTTCGATCGGCAAGTGGAAGTGTGCAATGGGCTGAAGCTGGGCTTTCGTTCGCTGGGAGACGTGCTCGCACTTCGACGATGACCGTGTTGCCGAACCTGAGCTGTTCTGCATGGCAGAAAGCAAGAAAATGATGACCCGCTCCGGCTCTGCCTAATTAGAGTAGACGTTATGAGCGCACTTTCACCTCAGCAGATCCATCGCGCCCTTGCACTCATCGGAGGATGCCTAGTAGCAGCGGGACTGCTATCCACGTCCCATCTCATGTATGTGTCACTCTGGATATTTTCTAGAGGCCGCGATTCGGGGGATGCTCCAAATTTATTTGCAGCACTTGAAGGGCAGCATTCAATGGCTCCGGTGGTTGCAGTCCTGCTCACAACATTTGCCGTTGGATGCGTTACCACTTATTGGCTCATCACAAAGCCCTTACAATCGTTTTTCGCGGCACCGTCCCAATCCAGCGGACTTCCACGGAAAGGATTTTTCGTTGGGCTCCGATGTGGGCTTGGAAGCTGCGTAGCCGTCACATCCCTTTGGACTATCGCTGGGATGGTCCTCGAATCGTTTGAGCATACTGTCACCATAGACCTACTACTGCTCGGGCCACTCGGGTTTTCCCTCATGGCATTGTTCTATGTGGGCATACCTGTGAGTATTATCAGTGGTATGGTCGGTATCATCACAGAGCTAGTACTGAGGCGAATATACAGAACCGCAGAACCATCAGAGGTCAACGCTTAAAGGCTACCGGCAACAGGATAAGGACCACGGCCTTCATCACATTCCTTTTCGTTTCAACCGGCAGTAGGTCGTGCACCATTCTGTTGGGTTGAGATTTAGACCACGATCGGAAACCCTATGAGTCCAAGAGCCCAACTCGCAATTCTTGGTGGATTGGCAGGGGTCATCGGGACGCCTGTAATCTCTTTCACTCAAAATCTCTTACTGAATGTCTTCGCACCTATTGTCGACATACCAGCATTCCCCTTCCGCTGGGACCTGTGGATTTCTGATCCTTGGCACACGCTGCTCAGATGGGACAGATTTATGGCGGGGTTTCTTGCCGTATTCCTCATAGCCCCCGTTGCCAGTAGCAGGATGGACTCGCCCAAACAGCAGAGTCGTCGTTTTCCCAAGACGGGCGCATCATATGGAGCCCTCGCTGGATTTATCTGCTGCCTGCTTTTAGCCTTTATCCAGCTAAGCACCGACTTTGTTGGGCCAATCTTGCATCGCGAGGGATTCTCCGCACTGCCTAGCGTTCTGGGCTATTTCACGACCTATCTCCCAATCGCCGCAATATTGATAGGGCCCTTTGCCGCAATAATAGGCGCCTGTGCGGGAGCAATCGTCGAATTGCACCGAAAAAAGCGGCGGCACGGCACTGGTGTCAATACTGAGATGGCGGAATAACAGCTCGTCTCTTTTCCCTTGTGTACACCTATGGACCGAGATCACATCCTCACCTGTCTTCGCGAAAGGATTCTCGCTTTCGCGACATCACGAGTATCGAGGGACCAGGCCGAGGATCTGACCCAGGAGACGCTGGTGGTCCTTTATGAGAAGTACCCTACGGTCACCGACTTGACCGAACTGGTCCCCTTGGCATTTCAGATCTTGCGGTTCAAGATGCTCGACGCCCACCGCAAGGCCTTCCGGCGAGGCGAGTATAATCAGGAGTCGGTCGAGGAATTGCCGCTGGCCGATCCCGGTGATGATCCGGCCACTCAGCTTGATCAACAGCAGCGTGTGAACCGGTTACTCGCCGCGGTCATGCAACTCGGCGAGCGCTGCCGGGAACTCTTCAAGTGGAAACTGGAGGGGAAAACCTTTCTCGAGATTCAGAAAATCATGGGGCAACAGTCAATCAATACGATCTATACCTGGGATCTTCGATGCAGAAAGCAGCTGTTGGCGGCGATGGACGGCAGTTGGGAATGACTGGGAAAGTCCTGAGTCCTGAGTCCTGAGCGAGATACGCTTCACGCTTCACGAACGACGGGTTTCAATGGCAGAACACGAGCTTGAAAAACTTCTCGGCGGTTTTGCGGCGGATACGCTGACACCGGAGGAACGCCGACAGCTCTTTACCGCCGCCATGCAGGACCAGCGACTCTTCAATGCCCTGGCCGACGAGCAGGCACTGAAAGAACTGTTGACCGACCCGGCTGTGCGACGCCGTTTGCTCCAATCCTTGAACGATACAAGTCCGGCTCCTGCCGGTGGGTCAGCCTCACGGCTGGACTGGTTCCGGCGACCGGCCAATCTCGCACTGGCGGGCGGACTGGCTACCGCCGTCTTCGCGGTCGTCCTCGGCACAAAAATTTATCAGGACAGTGCGCAGCAAGCCACCCGCTCAGCCGCGACCGAGGCACTACCGCCTGTCACGCCATCCGTTCCCGCGCCAGCAGCGACAGAGCCGTCAGCCCCCCAACCGGTTGAGCCAAAGGCAAAGGCCCAAGAGGATCAGGGACTCTCAGCAACCGTCGCCAAGAAGGACTCAGTGGAGGATACAGGTGCCACCCGCGAACGAACAGCTGCCGCACAACCACAGGCAAGCATTCCAGCCGATACCCTTCGCGTCTATGCGCAGAAGAACACACAACCAGAAGCAGATCGGAAACAGGCAGCGGCACCAGCCGTCTCGATGGGGAAGGCCTCAGAGGAAGTCGCTGGACTAACCGATCGTCCGCTTGCCGCCGGTTCACCACCGGCAGCGGCCATGCCTGAATCCAAGACAGCGCAGACAACGGTCGAAGCCTCCTTACCGGGAACCAGTTCCTCCACCGTTAGCGCACGTGAATTGTTCTATGGCCCCGAGACCGGGAGAATGGACCAGGCCCCGGAACGCGCCATGAAGCCTCTCACCAAAGCAGAGCCACAGACGAGCCCATTCAAACGGAAACTGGAAGGGCTCTCACAACTCAGCAAGGCAGCTGGCCCTTCGACAGCATTCACACCACTTGGGCTCCGTTACAGCTTTGTGATCCTGACTCCCGACGGACAAGAACAGGAAATTGACGCAGCCGCGGCTTCGACGAGTTCAACGCCCGTGCAAGTGACGCTAGAGACCAATCGAGACGGCTACCTTCAGGTATGGAAAAATGTGGGATCGACCAACACTCAACTGCTGCTGCCGCTGAAAGAGAGCGGCCACATCTCGATGAAGATCCGAGCCGAACAGCGGCAGCGCCTGCTGTTGCCGACTGACAGCGGAACTGTGATCGTCCGCTTCTCCTCTGTTCCCTTCGGGCCCATCTCCAGACAGGAAGCCGCACTCCTCAACCGACGTTCGCCAAATCTCATTCAGGAGTCGGCAACCACTCCACATTCGACAGGCTCGCAAGAACTGGCCACCTATGTGGTCAGCCAGGATCCCTCCCCGACCGCAGAGATCGCTGTCGACATCATCGGCAGCCGGGAGTAAAATTTTCGTTGTTCACGACCGCTTCCAAGGAAACACCGTTCATCGATCGATGGAACCACCCAACTACCAGGGCCCTGCATTCCTGTCCTACGGATTCCGCCCGTTCTTCCTCAGCGCGGCGCTCTTTGCCGGCCTGGCCATCCCGGTCTGGGCGCTGATTTTGACAGGCTGGACGGATTCACCCTTCCGCTATGCTCCGCGCGATTGGCACGTCCACGAGATGCTCTTCGGCTTTCTTCCCGCGGTGATCACAGGATTTCTGCTGACGGCGATGCCGAACTGGACAGACCGGGCTCCGCTCAAAGGCGTGCCGTTGCTGGCGTTGTGGATCCTCTGGCTGGCGGGACGCCTGACGATTGCGATGCCATGGCCGACACCATTCGCAGGGGCACTCATTGATGCGGGATATCTGGTCGTGCTGGCCGCCATAGCCTGGTGGGAGATCACGGCAGGGAAGGCCTGGGACCGCGCCCCGATCGGCATCGTCATCAGTCTCTATGCCGCCGCCAATATCCTGTTTCACGTGCTGTCGCTGAAGGGATCAGAGACGGATCTTCCGGAGCGGATGGCCGTCGCTCTCATGATGCTACTGCTGACACTCATCGGCGGGCGCGTGACGCCCGGTTTCACCAGTGACTACCTCGCCGAGCGGGGCCTACCCGACCAGCTTCCATCCTTTACCCGATACGACGGGCTGACGATTCTTCTCACTGTCGCAGCTGCCCTGTCCTGGACCGTTCAACCTCAGGCCCTCGTGACCGGATGGCTCTTGATCGCCGCAGGACTGGCTCACGTGGTCCGCCTCGCTCGCTGGCACGGGTGGCTCACATGGCGCGAGCCGATCGTGCTGATCCTGCATGTGGGGTATGGATGGCTCGCGTGCTCGCTGCTCATCATCGGCGGGGCAACGCTCGGCTTCGGTCTGAAGCCGGCTGATGCGGTGCATGCCCTCACGACCGGCGCAGTAGGCGCGATGACCTTCGCGGTGATGACCCGCGCCAGCCTGGGCCACACGGGGCGACCGAAGCAGGCGGACCGCCTTACGGTCGCCATCTACACCCTCGTCAACCTGGGCGCGCTGTTGCGGGTCTTCGGACCGATGACCGGACTCTCGACGACTCTCGTCCTCAGCGCAGCCGCGGCAGCCTGGAGCGGTGCCTATCTGCTCTTTGCCGCAGTTTACGGCCCCTACCTCATTCGCCCCGGCCTCGACGAGTAACGCACTCTAGGGTGAGACCTGGCGTGGTGCAAACATGATGATCGCCATGCCACAAAGACAGACCGCAACGCCGAGCCAATCCCAGGGAGAAGGCCGCACCGAGTCAACCAGCCAGAGCCAGAGGATCGCAACCGACACATACACCCCGCCGTAGGCCGCATAGACCCGCCCGGCAGCGAGCGGATGCAGCGTGAGCAACCAGACAAATGCCGCCAGGCTCGCCGCAGCCGGAATCAACACCCAGATCGGCGCGTCTTTCTTCAGCCACAAATAGGGAAGATAGCAACCGACAATCTCAGCGACCGCCGTTGCGATAAACAGCACGACGGTTTTAAGTTCCAACATCGGCAGCCCTTCCGGCATGCGTGACCGTCATCGCACAGACTCGTGTCAGACCCCGTTGCGGTCGTACAAGTCTCTCACGGCGGCCCGTTGCGCAACTCCGTGCCATGCATCCTGGCAAACAGATCCCAGTCGAACTGTTTGGGCGACACGGCATGAAGCGGAATCGCCTCGATCGCCCCGCGCTCGCGATACGCCAGCATGCACCCCACGACATCCTCCGGACGTTCCACTAAACGATGGACCGTCTCATAGGCCAGATGCTGGGCGATGGCTTTGTCTTCCGGTGTCGGAGGAGCGCCCCGCAACGTATGGCCGAGAATGGTGGCTTTGGTCGCGAGCGTCAATGGATACTGCCCGGGCTTCGCGTGGCGCTGAGGCCATCCTCCGATCGCACCGGCCACGTAATCGACCAGACCATGCACCCCTCCCTCCCGATGATGGCGATGGGGCGTTCGTTCGGCCACGACAAACAAGTGGCTCTTGTTGGGCACCCCCAACGTGCGCTTCAGCGTGCCGAGAATCACCTCATCGATATAGGCATCGGGATCGGGATGTTCGTTGACCAATAGACCCTCGGCCCTCGCTTGATAGGCACAGGCGAGCGCCAGGTGCCCCGACCCTGCGCCCATCACTTCAACGAAAAACACGCTTCCCATGGCGGCACTCGTCGCCTTGAGAGACTCAATTGATTTATCCGCCAGGGCCATGGCCGAATGGTAGCCGAGCGAGATGGTGCCCTCAAGATTGTTGTCGATCGTCCCGGGTAAGCCCACTACCTGCACACCGAACCCTTCATAAATCGCCCGCGCCCCGCGAAAACTCCCGTCGCCTCCCAGGACCACCACCGCGGCATCTTCCAGAAAGGGCGCGAGGTGCCCGACCGCCGCCCGCTGGACCTGCTCGTCCTTGAAGTCCTCGAAGCGGCTGCTGCCGATGGGACTGCTCGCATGGCTGCTCATGCCGCGCGTATCCTCTTCGGTCACCGGTTCGATCCAATTGTTGGCGAGCCCGAGGAATCCGTGCCGGACGAAGTGAACATCCAGGCCGAATCGGGCCCCCTGCACGTGCAACTCCTTCAATGCGGCACCGGCGCCGGCGAAGTCTCCCCCCGAGACCAGCGCCACGATCCGTTTGATCTGTCGAGGTTTCAGCGTCACCCGGTCTTTGCGCACCCGCTCGACCGCCATCCATGAATCCCGCGAGGCCCGTTCCCGCTCCGACAGTCCGACCGCCGTGGAATAGCCCGACAAGTGCCCTTTCTCATACGTCAGCAGCACGACATTGTCCTGACTCTCTTTGTAGTCGCTGAATTCGGTGAAGGCTTCGTGAAACGGGCGCGGGTCGAGATAAATCATGAGAGCCCGCAACGTCGAACTGTGCGTATACAGGCAGGCCACCTGGCCCTGATGCGCGTCCCCTAATCGATGGAGCCCATCGATCACATCGACGTAGAGGTCAAAAAACGAATTCCCGCCGGGATAGCAGTACAGAGGATCTTTGATCAGACGTTTCGCGGTGGGCACATCGACGCCAAAAACCTTGGCAAGCTCCTGGACCTCCACCGTTTTTTCGACGCCGGTGATCCACCCAAAATCCGACGACTCTAACGCGGGCGCATACACCGCGTCCGTTGGAGGGAGCGGATCACGCACCAGCGCGGCCCCCACGCGCTCAAAGAGTTGGCGGGTGTTGGGACTCCGGCTGATGAAGTGGAGAAACCTGCTCGGATCCAGGTAATTGGACAAACGGAGAAAATCCAGTTGCTGACCGACCACGCCGACCATCCGGGCCAGTGCGGCCCCTACGGCGTCGGCCCGTGGCACGCCCCGTTCCGGATCCAGCTGATTCGCCAACCGGCGACCGACCCGGTGCGTTTTACTCTCCACGCGAGAAATGCCATGGCGCATGGTAAAGAGCAGCGTGCGACCGGACAATTCGCGAGGCAGGAGCCAGAATCGTTCATCGCCCAAATCGAGCACGATACGCCCGTCCGCCAGCGGCGGCGTGAGCTGCGCACGCGGGACGATCGCCACCGGACGCCGCTGAGTCGGTTTCAATACGGATCCGATCGGCGCCCGCATCAAAGGCTGGAGCGCGCCCTCCGCGAGCAAACGATTCCAGGCGGCAAAAAACACCAGCGGGTCACCGGCACAGGCGTCATCAATCACGGATTGCCTGGCCGATCGATAGGCTTCGGCATCGGAAAATCCAGCGTGAGCGCGGTCGACAAAGGCCTTGATCGGCGCCATCGCCCGGCGCGATCGCGCGGCCCGGTCGTTCGATGGAGCCGGAGCGGTCGGCGCCGACACGCCGTCGATGGCCGGCTGTCGCGCGAACTGCTCTCCGTAGGCCAGCAGGCCTTCAATCGTCACGAAATCGAGCGAATCTGTGGTACTCTGCATGCCCCTCTCCTTCACCTCCGGGTAGTTGGCCCGACCACCGGTGGGTGGCACACATCGCCGGGCGTGAACGAGCGCATCATTGGGTGTCCGCCTATTCTTGTCAAGGGCTGAGGAGCGTCACATGCGAAAAGCAAAGATCATCTGTACGATCGGGCCCGCCAGCAGTTCGCTGACGATGTTGGACCGGCTCATTGAATCTGGAATGGATGCCGCCAGGCTGAACTTCTCCCATGGGGCCCATGACACCCATGCGGCCGCCATCGCGACAATTCGCCAGGCGGCGGAGCGCCGCCAGGCAGCAGTCGCAATTATCCAGGACCTCCAAGGACCCAGGATTCGCGTGGGTGAGTTACCCGATGAGGGGCTCGAGGTGAGCACGGGCCAATCGGTGCGGATGCAGACGATGCTGGCGCGGTCCGGCGGTCAACTCGGCGCCCAGTCCGTTGCCAGGGCGCACTCCACCATCCCCGAAATCCCGGTCACCTACCCCTACCTTGCCCGCGACCTCAGACCCGGCGCGCGAGTCTTGATCAACGACGGGCTGATTGAACTTATGGTCGATCGCATCGTCGGCGGGGCCGTCGAATGCACCGTCGCCACCGGCGGGATGATCACCTCGCACAAGGGCATCAATTTACCGGGCACCCTCGTCAGCGCACCCACCCTTACCGACAAAGATCGCGAAGACATCCGGTTCGGCATCGCCCACGGCGTCGACTATCTGGCGCTCTCCTTCGTCAGAGGGCCTGAAGACATCGTGGCCGCACGGGCAGTAGTTACCGAATGCGGCGGAACGGTGCCGATCATTGCCAAGATCGAACGGGCCGAAGCCGTGACCGCCTTGGACTCGATCTTGGAAGAAGCGGACGGGGTCATGATTGCGCGGGGGGATCTGGGCGTTGAGCTGAGTCCTGAAGCCGTGCCGTTGTTGCAGAAACGTATTATCATGGAAGCCAACCGCCGCCGCCGCCTCGTCATCACCGCCACGCAAATGCTGGAGTCGATGACACAGGCCCTGCGTCCGACCAGAGCGGAAGCCTCGGATGTCGCCAATGCCGTGTTCGACGGCACCGACGCGGTGATGCTGTCGGCTGAAACGGCCATCGGCGCGCATCCGATTGAAACCGTCCAGGTCATGGATCGCATCATTCGCGCGGCGGAGGAAGGTCCCGAGCCGGGCGTGAGACCCAAGCGTCACACCGATTGGGGAGAGATGGCCTTCCCCGAAGCGATCTGTACCGCAGCGGCCTCGGCCGCCAAAGCGATCGCGGCCGGCGTGATCGTCGCCTTCAGCGAGCGGGGAACGACGGCGCACCTCATCTCGAAGCAGCGACCGGCCGCACCGATCATCGCCTTCACCCCGTTTGAGCCGGTCAGAAAACGCATGGCCCTCTATTGGGGCGTGCGCCCCTACACCATGCAACAGATCGAGCAGACTGATGCCAGGGTGGACGAGGCCGAGCGACGGCTGAAAGCGGAGGGGCTGGCCAAGACCGGAGAACGGATTGTGATCCTCTCCGGGACCCGCATCGGGCAACCGGGGGGCACGAATCTGATCAAACTGCACGTCATAGGATAAGTGGCATGCCGCACGATCGGAAGACTGCCGCGCATAGAAGCAGCCTGCCTTCGTACGTTCAAACCCGTCTCTTTAAGCATACCGGGAGAACGCTACCAGCGTTGGGCCCAGGGAGGCGCCGGGGTGGGATTCGGTTCGAGGCCAGAGAGATCCACTTCAGACACGATGTCGGAGCGGCCATCGTCAAGACGTCGCACTTGCAGCTGACCGGCTCGCGTCGCGACGAGCAAATGCCCCTCGCGGCTCCAATCCGCCCATTGCAGATCGTCGAGCAATTCAAGGTCGCCGTTGGCCTCCAATGAATAGCGAACGCGCAAACCATCCACCGCCTGTTCAACACCGAATTCCCCGCCCGCCCATCCGACACTTTCCACACGCAAGACACGGGTGCCGTGGGGCTGCGGCTTCCGCATACGGGCATTGCGACGTTCATCCCACCTATCCGCCGGATCGCGCACAGGAGAATCTGGCGCTTCCGTCCATCCGCGGCGTCGCTCAGTGGCAAATTGGATCGCTGGGATGGAACGCAACCCGTAGGGAATAGGCAGCGCAACACCCTGCGGGGAGTCGGTCTCTCCGGCTTCCGTGAAGCAGTACCCGCGCGTCCAGGTGCCGCAGGTCGGAAACGAATGCAGGGCCGTCAGCCAGGGCAATTTTGAGATCGCCACGTAGGCGTCGCCATGCTCCCACGTGGCACTGGGTTTGTGGGCGAAGTAGCAGAGATACCGCCCGTCAGGAGACAGATCGGATCGCCGCGGGAAGAGCCGCCCGCCGAGCCAGGCCCCAGGCTCATAACGGCCGGCAGCCGGATCCCACCGTCCGACATGCGCCCAATTCGATGGCCCCCGACGAAAGACCGCCACGACCGGTGCCTCAGTCGCAGGAATGCAGTAGATTCTGGGAGGAACGTGCGTTTCCATTTGGAGCGACTCCCAACCTCGCGTGATTTCCGCTACGGAGAGAACTGCCCGATCGACAACCCCGCGATCGCGGCGATGCCGCCCACACAGCAGAGAACGAATCCAACCGCACCTGCCACAAACCAGGGACGAACCGGCGCGAACTCGATCGGCGTGAGCCGATCATGCAACTCAACCGGTCTCCGCCACCACCATCTCGGCGGCGCCATCCGCCGCTTCAGTGTTCGATACAAGACCACGTGATACCAGAGCCCCGATGGAATCCCAATCAGCAAACCTCCGACTAGAATCCACAATCCAAACTCAATCATGATCTCGGGCGTGATCGCCTTCCCGATGAAACCGATCACGACCACCCCGATCAAACTGGCCAGCACCAGCAAAAACTCATGCATAGGACGGATTGTACCGGAATGGCACGGAAGAGGAGAAGATTCGTTCAGAAACAGGTTATCGGCTTATCGCTTCTCCGGCGGGATCGTTCTGAGCTTGGCCAAAAATCGCGCATGCGTGGCCGGATCGACCGACCGATGCTTGACCTTCGTACTCGCCGGATCTTTTCCCAGAAAGTTATCACCATGCCAATTCGTCGCAGGCCTGATCGGTCGCGGAGCAAATCCGCCGCCGCAGTTGGGACAGACATTTTCCAGAACCAGTTCGACGCACGCCACACAGAAGGTGCACTCATACGAACAGATCCGCGCCTCAAGCGACTCAGGAGGCAACGCCTTATTGCAATGCTCACATGCTGGTCGGAGTTCAAGCATGGAATCCTCGACATGAGGTTACCGATAACGGGCAATCAACGGTTCCTGAAATATTTTCCAGCGCAGCTCGCTACCGAGATTCCACTTGCCCAGTAGCACGACCTCAATAAATCAGAATGAGCTAGCCCCACTTTCGTGGACACCTCAAAAAGGGGACAATGCGTCCCCGGGAGGTGTTCGATGGCGAAGCGACAATCATTCACCAAAGAGTTCAAACTTGAAGCGGTCCGGCTGTGGAAATCTTCCGGGAAACCTGCCGCCGCCATAGCCCGCGAGTTAGGGTTGCGCCGCAACCACTTGTACAAGTGGCAGTTGGAGCTCGAGACGCACGGCGAAGCCGCGTTCCCCGGCAAGGGGGGCCGCGCCCACAGCACAGACGAGCTCACGCGCTTACGGCGGGAGAATGCGCGCCTCCGCGAGGAGCGCGACATTTTAAAAAAAGCCGCGGCGTTCTTTGCGCGGGAGTCACCATGAAGTATCAGTTCATTCAAACCCATCAGCACCAGCATCGGATTGGGCGGCTCTGTCAGGTGCTGGCCGTCAGTCGGAGCGGGTACTATGCCTGGCGCCACCGTCCGGCGAGTCCGCGCACCCGGGCCAACGCTCGGTTGGTGGAACGGATCATCCAGCTCCATCGGCAGCTGAAGGAGCGGTACGGCGCGCTCAAGCTGTGGCGGACGTTGGTGGCCACGGGCGTGCCGTGTGGGCGTCATCGGGTGGCGCGCCTGCGTCGTCAGCAGGGATTGATCGCCCAGCGGACTCGGCGCTTCCGTGTGATGTACGAGCGCCATGAGTTCGCGCCCCCGGCGCCCAACCGGCTGCAACAGCGATTTGTGGCCGCGGCCCCCAATCGTATCTGGGCGGGCGATCTGACCGCCATTGCGACGCGGGCGGGCTGGGTGTATTTGGCCGTGATCCTGGACCTGTACTCGCGCCGCGTGATCGGCTGGGCCATGAGTCGCAAGCCGGATCAGCACGTGGCCTTGACGGCGTTGCAGATGGCGCTCACCCACCGACGCCCACGACCGGGACTGATCCATCACACGGACCAGGGGGCCACGTACACGAGTCTGGCCTACCAACGGCAGTTGACGCAGACCGGGCTCGTGGCCAGCATGAGTCGCAAGGGCAATTGCTATGACAATGCGGTGGTCGAAAGCTTCTTCAGTACGCTGAAGAATGAGCTGGTTCATGATCAGGACTTCCTGACCCGCGAGGAGGCGCAGGCGGCAGTGTTTGAATTCATCGAAGTGTTCTACAATCGACAGCGGCTCCATCAGACCCTGGGCTATGTCAGCCCGGTGCAGTTTGAAGCCGCACAGGTGCCCTAACTCGGTGTCCATGAAATCGGGGGCAGCTCAGAATGTCCCCCTTTATTCTTCCTTCCCCCTTTATTCTTCCTTTATTCTTACCCGGATCGGTCATGGCATCGTACCTCCGGCGTGACGACATAACAATAAAGCTGGACTAGCGCGCCTTCCGCGACAGCCTGGGACGTGACTAGCTCAAGTGAATGGCAAGCCTGCCCCGGCCTTCCCATCACTTTCTCTTTCTCGTTCTTGTTTTATCACTCAGCTTCTGAATCTCCTGGGTGAGACATGAATCGTCCACGCTCTCTAACTCAGGAAACTTTTCAAGGGCATATGCCCGCATACCGCGTTGCGTGGGGATGCGACAAAACTCTGAGTCGTCCAAAAGACTCCGGGTCTTGGCAAGCACGCCCTCCTCCTTCTTCAACCGCTGCGCCTCCATCTTTTTGCGGATCGCCTCCCGATCTTCAGCAACCTTCTCCATAGCCTTTTGTTGTTGCTCCTCAAACGAATTCCACCAAGTCTCAGATAAAGAAAAGCCAAGTGCAGCCAATTGGCTCTTTGCGATCAATAGGAACTGACACTCCTGTCCTAGATGCTTCCTGAAATCTGCCAATGACGGCAATGCAACCGTCAAATCAAAACTCTCTGTACTTCCCGCAGACTCATCCGAATTCAATCCTTCCTCATCTAAGTCTTCACCACCATCCTTGTAGTCGTAATCCAAATCATAATTAAAGTCTTCTTCGCCGAGCTTCGAGACGAAGAAAAACATCACCGTCGCCCCCAACGCCTTTGCCGCCTCAAAAAACTCCTCCAGCGAGCCGGAAAACATCAAATCCGTCGACTCATCACGGCTGGCACCTCCCTCAACAGAGATGGGATAGAAACCTGCCGACTTGATACATTGCGTGAGCTCCGATGTAAGCATGGTAGACCTACCCCTTATACGTGTATTGACCAACAAATGGAGTCTCAAGGGATTCGCCCCCTTTGATTTTCCACACCACCAATTCGTCACCATCAAAGTTCTCGGGCGGCAATCGGCATCGCGTTCACATTCCCCTCACGTTGCTCAGCGTATGGCAGGCGAAAGGATCACCCTGAGGGAGGTTAAGTGGGACATTCTGAATTTCTTGGAGCCATCAATGATTCCTGAAACCTTTTTCTGTTTAAACTGTCCGCTGAAGCGCAGTGTTAGGGCGCGGTTGTTGGGGTTGCACCAAATCGACCGCTCATTCTTATGCCATCGCGGATATTCATGCCCATAAGCGTGAGATTTACAGCTCCGGCGAGAAGCTCCATACCCTGAACCAGGTAGAAGATCGTGTCGAATGCACCAGCCGAAGCCCAGCGATCAAGAACAATGGCACATGGCAACAACACCAGCAAGCCGTTCGCAGCAATGAAGAGCATTCGCCTTTTCTTCGCGTCAACGAGCCTCCCCTTGCGAGACTTCGCGATTGCGAAGCCACTTCCACCAGTAGTCGCAATGGCTGGAATCAGAATAAACGGACCGGGCATGACGATTAGCGCCTTTACGGTTGCCACTGCCTCATGAGCCCCAAACAGCTCCACGGCTACAGAGGACAGAAAAAATGTGGCAATTGTTAGCGCCGCCAGTAACCCCGCCACAAGATGTATTATCTTTGGCATTGCAAATACTCCTGCCCCCCTACGGGCCGACACAAAGGTTTGGAACCGTCAGGCGCGTGAAATATTAACGGGGACATTCTGAATTTCTTGTCCGATAAACGCACGCACCCCTGGAGAAACTTAGAATGGGCCCATTTACTGCCCTACCCGCCCTACGCTAACCGGCTTGACGGCCAGTCCAATATCCGGGGCGACGATGATAGTGGGCTACCGCGAGAATCAATGCGCTATCTCGTTCAAGCGAATAGATGAGCGAATACCGAAAGGTCCGAAGCGTCCGCTTCCGAATCCCAGTCCGGATTTCCACGGCGGATTCAGGAAATTGCGCAATGCGATTTTCAGCGCGCCGAATCTCATTAAAAATCGTCTCCCCAGCCCTTGCGCCTGCAGTTCAAGATAGCCGATCTCACTCAGCAACTCTTCTTCCGCCGCCTCATGGTACCGGAGCGGCATCATCGAAAGAGTTTGTCGACCTTCCCGTGGACCACATCCGACGAAACCGCCTTGGCGCGGCCTGATCGATACTCGTCCAATCGCCGTTGCGCTTCTTCCGCCCAAAGACGCTCGGCTTCTTCTTCACTCAATTCCTCCAGACTTGCCAACAGTTTTTCCGCGAGAACAGCCCGATCACGCGTACCCAAACTCATCGCGCCTTTGATCACCTCAACTAGGTTCGACATCTCAACCTCCTATTTCAATACACTCTGTCGAGCATGCCCCACAGACCTGCGATTCTTGCGCGTGCCCAGGCACTTGTCAACGCTCATTGCCGGTTCACTGCCGAGACTACGTCACCAAACAGGGACATTCTACGTTTCCCCAATCATCACGTCGATCTCTGCCTTCAGCTAGAACAAGCCAAGACTCCTGGAAACATGTTCCGCCTCCAAGAAACAAAACGTCACGGTTTCGTTTTCACAGTTGCGACCGAAGACGGCGCCTACGGGGCGCGTTCAGCCCGCGCCTGTGATGCCGCAACGTCCGGCAGTGGCTGCCCCACGAGCCCCCGCACATAGTCCTTGTCCACTGCGTCGAACAACGCCTGCCGGGCCGGGCCTTCCGGACCCTCGACAAGCACCACCACGTTGTGCACGCGCAACCCCTCGCTACGCCGCGCGCTCGCGACGCCGAACGTCGCCGTCGTCGGGCCGGCCTCCGGAAAGCGCTCCACATTCATCGCGAGACGCACAGTGAGCTCCTGGGGAAACGTCTCAAGCCGCTTGGCCTGTGCGCGCAGGAGATCGCTCTGCGGTTTCACGCTGGCCTTGTGATCGGCGACAAACTTATTGGCCGCCTCCTCAAGCTTTCGGCCCTCGGCATTCGCGCGGTCCGCTTGCGCCTGTTGCTCCGCCGTGAAGGGAGGGTCTTTGCGAGAACGCCGCGGCGCGGCGTCGTAGGCGGCGCGCATTTGCGCGAGTAGCTGCTTGTGCTGCCCCTCTTTCTCCGGCGGGAGCTTCTCTGATTCTTCAATTTGCTTTTCAAGGCTCTTGCGCTCGGCATACATGCGATCGGCCTCGGCCTTCGGGAATTTGTACAGATAGCCGCCGATGGCACTGGACGAAAACGCGCCTTCCCCTGCACCACGGCAGAACGACAGGCGCGGCTGGCGTGAAAAGTCGTAGGGAGCACCACGCCGCTCGCTATTGGCAACCGGGGCTGGCAATGCCGCCGCCAACGCCGCGTCCGCTCGAGCCGCGAATCCGAGTTCGGCCGGCGTCGGATCGCGCACTCCGTCCACACAGTCGGCCCACACAGCACCGGGCGCTCCAAATAACGCCATAGCAGCCATCGCAGCAACAGCAAAGCGAGTCCTCGTCCTGATCATCATGGTCCTCCAATCCTGGCACGGCATGAAACAGACTTGTTGAGTCAGCCCCTTTTGTTTTTCCGTCACCATCTTGCGACTCAAGCGATAACCGGCGTCCTACTCACAGCTCATCTCCTGGCTCAGAAAATGGCTGGTGAAGGATCACCCTGAGCTGATTGCGATTGAAGAATCTGCAATTGAGTTCGCGCCACGTTGACGTCGAGACCCAGCCAGGTACAGGCGATATCGAGCGAGCTGAAGACGATCACCTTCACGCCATAGCCCTCCACGTCTTTCAAGAACACCAGGGCCCGTTCGTACGTCTCCTTGTTCACCAGGAGCGCCATCCGGCTCACCTTGAGCTTGCCGATCACTTGGCCATAGAGATCGACGATGTCTTTAATCTCCTCAACCGTCGTGCCGAACTGTGCCCTTTCGGCGTCAATCAGTACGGACGCGCCGGCCTTCACCGCCGGATCACTCAAATGCAGCCGTTCATGAGCAAGCACTTCTTCCTGGGTAACCTGTCCCGTCCAGAACTCCACCACCACGCTCCCGTCATTTGACACAGCATAGTTATTGGGCATATGTCCTCCGACCGATGTCGGATAACCAGGTCAACCCGCATTTTCCAGACATTTACCACCCAGGATTCACGGAACCCTAACGATTCCGATTCCCGCCTGTCAATCATTCCCCTCTGCAGCATCGCTGGCCGCCCGAGTTATGGAGAGAGACCATTTCTCCAACTAGGTGTTTTCGTTGAAATTCCGTTAAAGCAGCCTGTGAATCACACACCTCCCCTTTCCCTGAAAGGATTCCATTCCTCGCGCCATATCGTGGGTAGAAGGCAGCGCCACTCTATCCACGAGGTGCCGAATGGACCTAGATCGAATCAAGACTCAGCTTTTAGCGCTGGATCCCCGTCTCTATCAGATCGCCAGTCTGAGCACACTGCTGCTCTATGGACTTGCCTGGCTGCACTTTGATGTCTCCGTCACCCAGATCGCCGTCACGATCGGCACAGCGCTGCTCACGCAATATGCCGGCACCAGGTACTTCAAGCTGCCCTCGTGCGATCCCAAAAGCCCGCTGATTTCCTCCCTCTCTCTCTGTCTGCTGCTCCGCACCGATCATGTCGCCGTTGCTGCACTCGCGTCGTTCGTTGCCATCGGCAGCAAGTTCGTTATCCGCTGGAACGACAAGCATGTCTTCAATCCGACTAATCTGGCCCTGGTCGTCATGATCGGAAGCGGACTCGGGTGGATCTCACCGGGGCAATGGGGACAGGTCGCCTGGCTTGGGTTTCTGATCGCCTGTCTCGGCAGCCTCGTGGTCACCCGTGCAGCGCGGGCAGATGTGACGCTCGCCTTTCTTTCCTTCTATGTCGGCCTCCTCATTGCACGGGCATTCTGGCTCGGCGATCCGCTGACGATCCCGCTGCATCAGATCGAAAGCGGGGCGCTGCTGATCTTTTCCTTCTTCATGATTTCGGACCCGAAGACGACTCCCGATTCCAGAGCAGGCAGGATTATCTACGCCCTCATCGTCACACTAGCGGCTCTCTACGCGCAGTTCGGCCTGTTTCGCCCCAACGGCCCGCTCTGGGGATTGATAACGTGCGCTCCTTTCGTTCCGTTGATTGACCGGCTACTTCCCGCTGTCCGCTACGACTGGTCCTGGCCGACGACCGGGCAGCCGTCTGTGCCTGTGCCTTTTGCCCTGTCACTTCACCCACAAAGGAGGTTTTCATGAGACGCATCATCATTCCCATACTCACGTTGTTCCTTGGCCTCTGCTCCTGGAGCGGCGAGGCGTCCGCCTTCTGCGGCTTCTATGTCGGCAAAGCCGATACGAAGCTGCTCAACAAAGCGTCGGAAGTCGCCATCGCCCGCCACGACAACAAGACCGTCATCACGATGGCCAACGATTTCAAAGGCGACGTGAAAGAGTTTGCGATGGTGGTCCCGGTGCCGATGGTGCTGGAAAAGGAACAGATCCACATCGGCGATCCGGCCGTACTCAAACATCTGGCCGACTATTCGGCCCCCCGGCTGGTGGAATACTTCGACGA
>FRDC01003442.1_pt1 | contig 19632 bp, 14 predicted proteins | sample 1106171 | NCBI WGS metagenome assembly FRDC01 (sample SAMEA3930566, study PRJEB13176) | freshwater metagenome | biome: Drinking water system; feature: drinking water; material: water | place: Singapore | collected 2014-12-20 | reverse complement strand
CCGTTAAAACATGAAATAGGCCGCGGCGCCGATCGATTCGATCTTCTGGTTGATCACAAAGAGCCCATAAGGATTATAACCATGGAAATAGGTTGCCATGATTCGAAACCGTCTGAGAGAGCCCGTTCGCGACCATTCGAAACCGCCGAGCACATTGGTGTCAATGATCCAATCGTGCGCCTCGATCGACTTAAAATCTGCCGACAGCAAGGGTGTCACGACCAGCCGATCAAGGAACGGCCCCAAGATCCTGGTCCGCATCGACGGAGCTCGGGCTTCGAATCCCCATTGGATCTTCCCAGGGTCAAACGTGGCCGGTTCACGATGCACGAGATACCCGCCGCCTCCATAAACACGCAGCCATCGGTAGTCATAGGACAGAATCGCGTCCACTTCCTCAAGGATAAACGTGATCGCCTTGAATCCCGGATTGGCGACCAAAAATTCGTCGCCGATGTGGCTGCTTTGATGATAATAACGTAATCGTGCGGACCAATTTCCAGAACGCCAGGTAATCGGGATCCCGACATTAAAGTCCGTGTTGATCAGCTGGGCATTCTTTTCATCTAAGTCGAATTGCGCAAAAATGCCGGTGAGCAGGCTGATCTGCCACCCATTGCACCCATCCCTCCTCGTGTAAAAGCCGAAGTTTTCTCCGATCCCGACCGACCCGATGTTGGAGGTGGTGCCGTCGTTGCGCGATCGCGTCGATCGCCAGTTCGCAAAGAACTGCGGTTGTTTGGGATCCGCCATCAGGGGGCGGAAGATATCGTCGGAAGGAAACGCTTCTCCGACGGTTTCCCCATCGGTTTTCTCATAGGTGTGCCCATACCGACATTCGAGTGGAACCTTGAGCATCGTGGCGTCTTGCTTCTTATCATCAGAGTCAGCCGCATGGGCAGATCCTGCCAATAAAAAGATCAGAGCACCTATTCCGATAATCGATCGATCGTACCGCACCATCCGGCCCATTCCGCTCCTCCCCTCTGACATTCCTGGATGATCCCAACTGGATACCCATCATAGGCCTATTTCGATAGCATATTTATGGTGGAAATTCATGCGTTTTTGGAGGGTTACGGCTGGGCTCAGGAGTTCTTTTTCACACGACGACGTACAGGATGGACCTCTTTCATGTTTATCTGCCTGCCTTGTTAAGAGACTTCTTGCTCCCACTCCATTTCCACTGGCTGATCTCCGGCATGTCTTCACCGTGCTCGGCAATGTACTGCTTGTGTTCGATGCGTTTGTCCCGAAGGGCCTGCTTGGCATAGTCAGCCTGCGAGCCGCGCAGGGGGATCCGGTCGATGACATCGTTGACCAGATGAAACCGATCGAGATCGTTCATCACCGCCATGTCGAAGGGGGTCGTCGTCGTCCCTTCTTCCTTATATCCCCGCACATGCAGGTTCTTGTGATTGGTCCGCCGGTAGGTCAATCGGTGGATCAGCCAAGGATAGCCGTGGAAGGCGAAGATGATAGGTTTGTCGATCGTGAACAGGGCATCGAAGTCCTTGTCGGACAATCCGTTCGGATGTTCTGCGGATGGTTGCAGCTTCATCAGATCCACTACATTGACGACTCGCATTTTCACATCCGGCAGGTACTTTCGTAACAAGGAAACGGCCGCCAAGGTTTCCATCGTCGGCACATCACCACAACAGGCCATGACGACGTCCGGCTCCCCATTCCGATCGTTGCTGGCCCATTCCCAGATGCCGATGCCGGCCGTGCAATGCTTCACGGCGGCATCCATATCGAGCCATTGCGGCGCCGACTGCTTGCCCGCCACGATGACGTTCACGTGGTTGCGGCTGCGCAGGCAATGGTCGGTGACCGACAACAGGGTGTTGGCATCGGGTGGGAGATAGACCCGGATGACCTCCGCCTTCTTATTAACCACGTGATCGATAAAACCAGGATCTTGATGACTGAACCCATTGTGATCCTGTCGCCACACGTGGGAGGACAACAAATAATTCAGCGAGGCAATCGGTCGTCGCCACGGAATGTGGTTGCAGACCTTGAGCCACTTGGCATGTTGGTTAAACATCGAGTCGATAATGTGGATGAAGGCTTCGTAGCAGGAAAAGAAGCCGTGCCGACCCGTCAACAGATAGCCCTCCAGCCACCCTTGGCATTGGTGCTCACTCAACATCTCCATCACCCGGCCATCCGGTGCCAGGTGATCGTCGTAGGGATGGCGCTCCGCGATCCACGCTCGGTTCGTCACTTCCAACACATCCTGCCAGCGGTTGGAGTTGTTCTCGTCTGGACTGAAGAGGCGGAAGTTCCGGCTTTCCAGATTGAGTTTCATTGTATCCCGCAGAAACGCCCCCATGATGCGGGTTGCCTCGGCCTCGGCAGCACCCGGGTTCCTCACAGCAACAGCATAGCGGCGGAAATCCGGTAACCGTAAATCTTTCAGCAGCATCCCCCCGTTTGCATGGGGATTGGCGCTCATGCGTCGGTCTCCCTTGGGCGCCAATTCTGTGAGTTCGAGCTTCAATCGTCCGCTCTCGTCGAACAGGTCCTGCGGCTTGTAGCTCTTCATCCATTGTTCAAGAATTTTGACATGGGCCGGCTTGTCCATATCCCCCATCGGCACTTGATGGGACCGCCAATAGTCTTCCGTCCGCTTACCGTCGATCTGTGTTGGGCAAGTCCAGCCTTTGGGTGTCCGGAGCACGATCATAGGCCAACGCGGCCGCTGCGTCGCACCGTTTCTGCGCGCCGCGGTCTTGATCCGTTGAATATCTCTCACGACGGTATCAAGCGTCGAAGCCATGAGGCGATGCATCGTCCGAGGATCGTGGCCTTCGACGAAATAGGGAACGTATCCGTATCCTCGAAACAGCTGCTCCAGTTCACCATGGCTGATCCGAGCGAGGATTGTAGGATTGGCAATCTTGTAGCCGTTCAAATGGAGAATGGGGAGAACCACCCCATCGGTGACAGGGTTGAGAAATTTGCTGGAATGCCAGCTGGTGGCGAGCGGGCCGGTTTCCGCTTCGCCGTCGCCCACCACACAGGCCGCGATCAGATCCGGATTATCGAATACTGCACCATAGGCGTGTGAGAGGGAGTAGCCCAGCTCACCACCTTCATGAATGGAACCAGGCGTCTCCGGCGCCACGTGGCTGGGAATGCCGCCGGGAAACGAAAACTGTTTGAACAAGCGCTTCATCCCCTGTTCGTCCTGTGACACATCGGGATAGACTTCGCTGTAGGTGCCTTCCAGATAGGCATTGGCGACAAGCCCAGGCCCTCCGTGGCCTGGCCCGGCGATATAGATCATGTTCAGATCATGTCGGGTGATGATGCGGTTCAGATGCACGTAGATAAAATTCAAACCCGGTGTCGTGCCCCAATGCCCGAGCAGGCGAGGCTTGATGTGCGCGCGAGTCAGCGGCTTGTTCAGCAACGGGTTGTCGTAAAGATAAATCTGCCCGACGGACAGATAATTCGCGGCTCGCCAATAGGCATCCATCCGCTCGAGTAGTTTCGGACTCCGTGTTGTCCTCTTCGTTCGTGTCATGAGCTCCTCGTTCATCGTTTCGGTTCGCCGAGCAATCGACTGACAGACCGCGCGATCTCATGTTCTTCATCGGTGTGCATCACTCTTACCGTCACCTTGCTGTCGTCAGTAGAGATCACGGGTTCACCGGCCTCGTTACGCGCTTGATCGAGCGCGACGCCGAGAAATTCCAGGCCGTCGCAGATTCGGGCGCGAATAACCGGCGAGTGTTCGCCGATGCCCGCCGTGAAGACGAGGGTGTCCAATCCTCCTAGCGCCGCTGTGAAGGCTCCAATCCATTTTTTCGCCTGATAACAGAACAGCGCGACAGCTTCGGCCGCCCGTGGATCATGCGGCTCGTGCTTGAGGAGGTCTCGCATGTCAGAGCTGATCTCCGAGATGCCGAGCAGGCCCGATTCCGTATTCACCATCTTGTGAAACTGATCCGCGCCCATGCCTTCCGTGCGAGCCAGATACGCCACGAGCCCCGGGTCGAGATCTCCCGATCGGCGGCTCATCGGCAGACCGGAGGTGGGCGTGAAACCCATCGTCGTATCGACCGCCTTTCCATCCTTGACCGCCGCCATGCTCGCGCCATTGCCAAGATGGGCCAGGATGATGCGGCCTTTGACCTCGTGAGAAGTACCGACCCGCTCCAGTTCCCTCATCAGAAACGCATAGGACAAGCCATGAAACCCGTACCGTTGGAGACCGAGTTGTTCGTAACGTCGTGGGATCGGCAGGAGGCGAGCCACTCGCGGTATGTCGGCGTGGAACGCCGTATCGAAACAGGCGACTTGCGGGAGGCGAGGATACCGCTGAGCGAATTCGTGAATCAATTCGATCTCAGCAGGAAGATGTTCCGGATCATACACGCTCAATCGTCGCAGCTCTTCCATGACAGCCGGTGTCACGAGCTGCGGTTCACGATACCGACCGCCATGCACGACTCGATGTCCAATTGCCACGAGCGGATTCTGTGAAAGATGGTCTTTGATGCAGGCGAACAGCGACTCAATACAAGCAACATGGTCGGACACCGTGATCGTCCGGCGCTCAATGGTACTGGTTCCTTCGCGTGCCCAGCTCAACGTTGCTTCCGTTGTTCCGATGCGATCGATTGACCCTGACAGATCACGGATAGGAGTGACGCCGGCCTGAAAGAGCGCGAATTTCAGCGACGACGATCCTCCATTGATCGCCAAGATTGAGCCGGCACGAGAAGCTGAAGCGGACTGGGTCATGATCGTTGGATCTTCAGCTTTTTGATGACATCACCCTCGACGAACATACTCTCCGACCAGCCTGTAGGCATTGTGGAGGTACTGCGCCATCATCCGTTGAGTATTGAAGAAGCCGCCGTTCAATGCAATGGCCTGCCGCATGATCTCGATAAAATGTTCACGATCCTTGTAAAAACATGGAATGACTTTTTGTTCCAGTTTCTCATACAGCGCCGCCGCATGGCAGGCATCCATGTCCCCGCTTGACTCCTGGCAGGTTTCGATCCGATCGCCGATGGACCAACCGGTCACGTTTTCCACATGTCCTTCGATCCACCAGCCGTCGAGCACACTCAGACTCGGCACGCCATTCACCGCCGCCTTCATGCCACTGGTTCCTGAAGCCTCCATCGGTGGGAGCGGCGTGTTGAGCCACACATCGACGCCGGCACAGAGAATCTTCGCCAGCATCATGTCATAGTTCGTCACATAGGCGACCCTGACCTTGCCACGCAGGGTGTCACGAAGCTCGTGGATTCGGTGGATCATGTTCTTTCCATCCTGATCGCGCGGATGCGCCTTGCCGCCAAAGACGATTTGTAGAGAGCCATGCTTTTCTGCAATCTTGGCGAGTCGCTCAACGTCATGAAAGATCAAGGTCACCCGTTTGTATGTTGCGGCTCGTCTGGCGAATCCAATCGTCAGTACATCCCGATCAAACCCGACATTCGTCTCACGATTCACATAGTCGACGAGCGCCCGCTTCGCAACCATGTGCGTATCCCAAATCTCTTGCATCGGAATACTGATCGCGTACCGAAGTGACAGTTGATCATGTCGCCAGTCCGGAAGGTGTCGATCATAGAGCGCTTGAAATGAGGGCGCAGTCCAGGCGACGGCGTGGACTCCGTTGGTAATCGAGTGAATCGGATAGCCGGGGAACAGACTGTGGGACACTTCGCCATGCTTCATGGCCACACCATTAACGAACCGCGAACCGCGTAGCGCGAGCTGGGTCATGTTTAGGCTATGGTCATGACCGCAGGCCTTGAGCCATGCACAGCGCCGGTCGCCGAGCACGCGATGCGCCAGATCAGGAGAAAATTGGTCATGCCCCGCCGGCACCGGCGTATGGGTCGTAAACACACATTGATCTCGGACGGCCTCGATGAGATCGGTGGGAATCGACGCTTCTTGGGCGCGGGAAGCTAGTTTCTCCTCCAGTAAAGCGAGCACCAGCAATGCCGCATGCCCTTCATTCATATGAAACCGGCGAATGTGGTTGTGTCCGAGCGCCCGCAACAAACGGTACCCGCCGTAGCCCAGCACTATCTCCTGGCACAGCCGATAGTAGTCGTCGCCACCGTAGAGCAGGTCGGTCAGAGTTCGATCCCAAGACTGGTTTTCAGGAAGATCCGTATCGAGCAAGTAGACGGGGACCTCCGCACCTGATTCCCCCCTTATCCGATACTGCCAGGCCCCGACATGCACCGTCCGATTTTCAATGTCGACCGTGACGCGCTGCACCACCGGCTTGCAGAAATCATTGATCGGCCAGGCCACCGCCTCTTCATGCTGCCACCCCTGTTCGTCCAGCCGTTGATAAAAATAGCCTCGCCGGTGCAACAGCGTCACCGCCACCATGGGGATTTCGAGATCGGCAGCCGATCGAATGGTGTCCCCTGCCAACACCCCTAGACCACCGGCATAGGTCGGCATGCCCGGATCCAAGCCGATCTCCATGGAGAAATAGGCGACCAGTGCGTTGTCCGAGCGGTCTGTCATGTGGCCTGCACCACGTGTTTGATGAGTCGCAATTCGTCCCGTATCAGTCGTGGCAACAGAAAATTCCGGCGCACGTGCTCGCGCCCGGCCCGGCCGAACTCTCCACGTTCTCCCGGCCGCTTGAGCAGGTCGAGCACCCGCGCTGCACAATCTTCCACGCTGGTGACGAGGTTTTTGTGATAGGGTTCAGGAAACTGCATTGGAATACCTCCGGCCTTTCCGGCCACCACTGGCTTTTCCTTCCACAAGGCTTCGGATACGACCAACCCAAATCCCTCTCGGAGTGATTTCTGGATCACGACATCCGCCCCACGTTGGAACACGTTGACCTCCATGCTGCCCACACCCGCGAGATTCGTGAAGACAAAGAGATCCGAGTCGTTCGCCGCCTGCTCTTCTACGCGATCCAGGATCTCCCATCCTTCCGGATCATCCCCCGCCATCGCTCCGATCAGCACCAATTGAACGGTAGGTATTTCTTCTTTGATCAGACGATAGGCGCGCACCACCCCCAAGGGATCCTTCCATGGATCGAATCGCGATACCTGGAGAAGTACCGGCCTTGTCGGATCGACGCCGGAATCGGCGATTGCGCGTCGGCACAAGTCTTCCGGCAACTCCATGTTCTTCGTAGCCAAGGGATCGATGGCCGGCGCAATAATGGCCATGTGCTTGGCAGCCAACTCGGGCAACAGGAATTCCGCCATCGTAAAGACGACGGCATCGTACTCCTCGATAAACGGCCGCAGGAACAGACTGACATCTTTGTCGGGGGCCGAACTGTCGATATGACAGCGCCAGATCCACTTGGCATCGCGCGGCCCGGTAAAGTGCCGAATCGCGGCGGGCTGCGGATCATGCACGATATAGACATCGTAGTCGTTCCCCAGCGCTTTGGCGCTGCGTTCGTTTACGCGGAGGTAGAGCTCCTGTTCAGGTTCCTGTAGATCGTAGTGCCCGCCCTGCAGGGCATTGTGAAACGCCTTAGTGATGGCAAAGAACTGAGGCTCGCCATGGATGAGGCGCCAATCGGCCTGAATCCCGAGCGCCTGCAGCATGGGCACATATCGCGCCAACAATTCCGCCACGCCTCCACCGGCCGCCGTCGAATTGAGGTGGCAAATCTTGACCCCCGCAAGTTCTTTCCCAAGTGCGATGAGTTCTTCGTACAACTCATCGCTCATCAGCGCGCGATAGCGATTGACGTTCGCCTGAATGGCCCCACAACGCCGCCCGATTCCTACTTTCGGCAACATTGTCTTTTCTCCTATCATTCCGTGTTCCTCCCACTACGTATGGAAGCCCGGACGTACTGCAATCTACACATGGCACATTCCCGCCTTAAGCTAGCAAAGAGCCATGCCGGCAAATACGAGGACCCATCATCCAGCAGACCCGGTCCTTCTCGACGATGAACGTGCCACCATCACACACTCGCTACGCCGAGGATTATGGAACAAGTTGCAAGGAGAGAGCCGTTAACACACCCAGTCGTAGCAACATCCTTACAGGCCGGACAATTCATGAAGAGAGATGTGAAGTGGGGAACTTTCGCGCCCGCTGAGTGGAATCCTGCTACAGAAGTCGGTTTGTGTCTGTCGCAGAAAGCGACAATGAGGACGTCGGCTGATTCGTGGACAACAAGACAAGAAATCTCAGCAATCAGTACGGACCATCTGTTCGGTCAGCACAAATCATTGAGCGTATGGTAAGCGAGGGTGTTAAGAATTCGGCCGGAGTGCAGGGTATCTGACAACTAGTCGTTTATGCTGTCTCCTCCACTTGATTCTGCAGAACCAATGTCTAAATCGACACTCATCGTTCCGCATATTGCCACCTCAGTGTGCCCTCACACGCTCCCGCTACTTTCTGCAGAATTGACATGACCGATAGAAACATCATCTTCTCTGGTTCCCAAAAATCGCGAGAGAGTCTCGAAGAGTTCCTGAAGTGTGACGAGCACTCCCCCAACCATTTGGCGAAGTTCCCGCTCCGTATATGGCAGAGGAACCAATCGCCGCCGCTGCCACCCTCGGAGAAAAAACTTCTGCCCAATCTGAGAGTAGGGCCGCTCACACCCCAACACAAATTCCCTTCCCTGATCGTCTTCGATGATGAATCCCTTGACATGCATTGTGGTTTTCCTTCCTATTCTCCGAGGTACAAGTACGGACCTTACTCTCCTGCAGTACCACACACGTCCCTTGCCCCACAGCTCAGACGGCATCGAATAGCGTTGGAAGGAGCTCGATTGTGGCAACTATTCACTCTCGAAGAATCCATTCGTTTTACTCCCACACCATTCATACCAAAGGCCGTGGCCATTGACTGACGGGATCCGATATGCCGGGATCAAGATTTTCTGCCGATTCGGCACACCGACCTTTCAAACATCTTAGTCAACCGCTGCTGCACGATACACACAGTCGATCGGCGATCCCTTTGTTTCAACTCCCAGCCCATCAGGTTCATGGCATCCGGGCTGACCTGAGTTTTTGGTTGGAGTGTAGAGCGCTTCAAGTACGGCCCGCACGACAGCAGGAGGTTGAACTGTGAGGATGACGCCGTCCACACCGTAGGCAAAGACGTTGTGCAGACATGGGGTGTCTTCGACCCCGCTCAATAGGACAATTTTGCTTGTGGGGGCCAATTTCCGAATCTGTCGGATCATGTCGATGGCGCCTTGAGCAGTCTCTAGATCAAGTACGAACAGATCTGGCTGCCGCTCGGTCCGTAACACCTCAGACACCACCTGAGGGGGCAGGTGTACGACCGTTCCTACGCCCTCAAGGATGCTCTGGAACCCCAGATAGATGAGATAGTGACGACTGATTACCGCGAGGGTGAGCGATGGCAGCACAGGGCCGTCGCCTATCATAGTGCCTCCTTGCTACGTCGGACGATCGGGTAATTGACAGGGTTAGGGAATCCTGCGTCATCTCGGATGTCCACACAGCGGTCCTCAACGATCGAGCCATATTCGAGGCAGCAACCCTGGCCAGTCCGCTTCCCCCGTTTTGTCAGAATCTCATCGATGACTTGTTCCTGCATACCAGGTGGCCACCGGTACGATGTTGCTCCGAGGCTGAACCGCTTGGTCACTCTGTGCGGTTCCATTGATGCCTGACGCCTTCATCGACTGTCTTGCCACTTCATCATCCTCGGCAGGAGCATGTGAGTCACCCTCTTGAGGCTCTCGTTCCGCCTATGGCAGTTCGGAAAGTCACGCATTGATAGCAGATCCCACGTCTCGTCCACAGGCACTAGGCCCGGACCCAATACGTTCTGTTGACATCCAGGGTCAGCCGTACCTGACCGTTCCGAGTGAGGTAGTCGACCGCCACAATCACCTGTTCATCCGTCAGGTCGGGACAGAGCTGCGTCACCTCTTCCAGGAGATAGCGCTTCCTCCGCCGTTGCAACGCAGTCAGAACCCGATTAATTTGCGCCCGATCAACGGTGAATGTCCTGTTCACGCGTCACACCACTTGGAGATTTTGGCGCCACCCTAGAGCAGCGATCAGTCCATGTATACTCTCGCATGACCCAGGTCACGGAACGAAAATTACCTGGGCGCATTCGATCAGAGGGCTACGTGTGGCTGGCTGCGATGGAGTGAGAGCCAACAATATCCCTGGAGACGACCTCAATAACAGTACGGCACCTCGAGGTCGTACCAATCTCAGAGAGTCGAAGCCAACTACAGCTGGTCACAGGTAAAGCCGTGTCCGATTGCGTAACGCATCAACTCGGCCGTCGTGTGGATGTCCAACTCTTGCATCAGACACGCTTTATGGAATTGGACTGTCTTCACCGACACATTCAGCATGGTGGCAATCTCCTTGGTGCCTTTCCCTTCCCCGATCAGTTGCAAGATTTCACGTTGACGGGGCGTCAACTCCGCAACACCTTCCTTGATATCCGGTATCACCTTGGCATTCAGCGCTTGGTCGATCACCGGTTTGACGATTGAGGGGGTGAGATAGTGTTTTCCCTGTAAGACGGCCTCAATGGCCTGGGGCAACTCGGACACGGCCGACTGTTTCAGCAGAAACCCGTGCGCGCCCGCTTTGAACGCTTCCGTGGCATAGCGGGGGCTCGCATGCATCGTCAGAAAGAGCAGTTTCGTCTCGGGCAGGGCTTTCTTGAGTTGCCGGGCGGCTTCCAGGCCATTCAACAGAGGCATGGAAATATCGAGGAGAATGAGCTCCGGTTTGACCCGACCAGCCGCTTCGAGCAAGGCGCGGCCATCCTCCACGGTCTCCACGACCTCACATTGATCTTCGATCAGCTTACGCACCCCGGCCAGGAGGATGGAATGGTCGTCGGCCATCAGCACTCGCGATTTACGCACCTGATTCATGGTCCCACTCCTCCATTCCATGACACCTCATGCGGGTCAAAGGGCAACCAGACATGGACTACCGTCCCATGACCGGGCTCTGTCCTGATGCGAAAAGTCCCGTGCAGCGCCCCCACTCGTTCTTGGATGCTGATGAGTCCCAAGCCCTTCCGTCCTCGTGACACCTCCTGCACGACGTCGAACCCCCGCCCATCGTCGTGAATACACAGTCCCACCCCTTGCTTCGTGCCCAAGAGCCGAACTAAGACATGGCTCGCATTGGCATGTTTACGGACGTTCTGAAGACTTTCCTGCAACACTCGATAGAGACAGGTGGCTCGGACGAGGGACAACGTAGGGGGAAGGTTACGCACCACGATCTGCGTCTTCAAACCCGTCCTTCCCTCGAATTCCTCCGCGTGCTCATGAACCGCCGCTTCCAATCCGACATGTTCGAGCAGGGCCGGATGCAACTGATGCGCCAAATGCTGCAGATCCGTGGCAATCTGCTCCGCCATCTTGCCTGACCGATGAACGTGAGCAACCAACGCCGCCTCGAATCCTGGCGAGACGGAACGAATGCTCTGCAGATCGATTGCCAACGCGGCGATCCGCTGCGTGATATCGTCGTGCAGATCCTGCGCAAGTCTCCGCCGTTCAGTCTCTTGAGCCATGAGCAGCTTCGTGGCTAGGTCCTCCAGTCGTGCTCGCTGCCGTCGCAGTTCTTCTTCATCTCGTTTGCGCTGAGTGATATCCTCCGTAAAAATAACGATGCCGCCTACTTGACCGTCGTTCATTCGCCAAGGTCGCACTTCCCACTGGAGCCACTGCTCGGCACCAGTCGCTCGCACGAATCGATCTTCTTCTACCCGCATAATGTCCCCGGCCAATCCACGCCGATGCACCTCTTTCCACCGTTCAGGAACTTCGGGAAACAGTTCGTAGTACGACCGTCCGATCACATCTCTTGGGGTCCCATAATCGGTCATCCACCTCCGGCTTAGGGCTAGATACCGCATGTCCCGGTCGAACATGGCAAGGGCTACCGGCGCATAGTTGATGAATAGGCGCAGCCGCTCCTCGCTTTCATCCCTAGCCTGTTGCATCACGGCGATATGTCGTGCCGATTGCTTTTGGATGAGCAAGAGGCCAGCAACGACGAGCAGCAATGCCGAGGCAATGGCCCGGTCTGCTGCGGCTGCGATGGTGAGCTCACCTGGGGAAAGGACGATTCCCAACATTGTCAGAAGTATGGAACAGCCAGTTATGATGGCAGTGACTCTCGAGTCTGGCACTAACCAGGTGAGTACTATCGGGATAACATACAGCGTCGGCACCGCGATACCGACTGGAGTGAACACGTCAAGAACAAAAATCACCGCTGCTGCTACCCCTGCCATAATCCAGCCGCGTGACGATGGGGTCATCACTTCAGCCTCTCATCGGGCAGGATGATCCAAGCACCAACCATCGTGAACCCTTGACTGCCTTTTGGGTAGATTGAAGAATTCGCTTCTTACTCCTGCTTACCCGAAAGATTCTACGTGGTAATAAAAGGTGTTTGATTCTAAGTTTCTGGGTATAGAGCTAGCAAGGGCGCGCCCTGCCCAATCCTCTGAAAGTGTCAAACCTGGGTCATTCTGTGACGTAACCTAGTCATATGCCTAGGTGTTCACTGGGCTCTCCTGTGCTTCGGACAGCATCCCTCGAACTGCTTGTAACCGGTGTTTCCTCACCTGCCTGCCATCTCCTGCAGCAGGTTTTCCAAGACTAGGTTAGGACAACTTCCTCACGATCGTCTCAATCCCTCCAATATTTGCTCTGAACACAAACATCGATAACCTACTCTCCTTGCTTCAGCTTCCGTTCTTTCCCTAACTTGCACTGAGCTGGCACACCCACTGCTCAAGCTGCTGCTCAATACCCATTCGAAGCAAACGAGGTATTGGAGCTGTTGTCCTCGTTAGCCTTCAGCCAAGGAGGACCAGCATCTGAGAACAGAGAGGCGTGCGTGCCATTGATGTCACGGTTTGATCGTGGAAGCCTGCTCAGATGTCAGGAATACGGACAACATGGGCAGGAGGTAATCGGACAGCGCTGCATCAATTGTGGGGAATACGTCGATCAGCTGGTACGCTGAACCGGCGGGTGAAACAAGCATGGCCCCACTCCGCCTACAGCTGGTAAGAGAGCTATCGGCGCCGCGCTGTTCAGCATTGCCGAACAAACCGTGCGAAGCTGTCATGGGAACCAATTCCAGCGTGCGCAATCTCGAGTTTCTAGTTCATGTCCGTTCACTCGCAGCAGAAGCCTGTCGCAGCAACACGACGATTGAGCGTGCCTTCACCTGATAGTGAAGAGATTGGACGACTTGCTCTTGTCCTGGGTCACAAACATCCTCCGGGCTTGGTAGGCTTGTATCGATGACTCGCCACCAGTCCGGTACCGCCCCCTCTTGGACCGTAAAGGAGAGATTTTCCCAATAGGCGTTGATCATCACGTAAAGATCATCGTCCTGTTGTGAAGCCCCAGAGAGGAAGAACGCCAGGCTATGTGAGTCGTGTGATAAATCGACATCCGGTCCAACTCCATACCAATGAACGTCCTCGCGCCAGAAACGGCTGCGCCCAAGAGATGGGTGAGCTTTACGAAAGGCGATCATACGTTTGAAAAAGCGAAAGATGTCCTGGTGACGGTGCAGGAGATCCCAGTTCAACCAGGTTGTCTCGCTATCCTGATTGTAAGGGTTGTTATTCCCTCCTTGTGTATTCATGAACTCATCGCCCGCGCAGAACATCGGTGTTCCGTTTGAGAGGAAAAGGAGACAGCAGAAATTCTTGATCTGTCTCCTGCGGAGTGCCATCACGGCATCCGGCACGCCTTCGTCGCCTTCCCATCCGCAGTTCCAGCTATAGTTGGCGTCGTTGCCGTCTTGATTCTGATGGCCGTTGGCCCAGTTCTGTTTGTGGTTGTACGCAACCAGGTCATAGAGGCAGAACCCATCATGACAGGTGACGAAATTGATACTTTGATAGGGGTGGTACGCATGGAGAAGCTGATCAGGAAAAAGGTCATCACTGCCGTACAGCCTGGTCATGAGGGCCGGTACAGTTCCAAGATCTCCCTTCACAAACGCACGAACATCGTCGCGGAACCGCCCATTCCACTGGAGCCAGTTCAGCCCAGGAAAACTTCGGCCGAGCTGATAGGAGGACAGGTCCCAGGCCTCCGCAATGAGGCGAATCCGCTTCAGCTCCGCGAGCCCGCTGATTTCGGCAATGATCGGCGGATCATCCAAATTGATCGAGCCATCCGCATTTCGCGTAAACAGCGACGCCAGATCGAAACGAAACCCATCAATATGCATTGTTTCCGTCCAATACAACAGGCTCTCGACGACCATGCGTCGAACGTAGCGGTTGGCCGCATGGATGACGTTGCCAGTTCCCGTATCGTTGCGATACCAACGCCGGTCCTGCTCCAGGAGATAGTACGTGGTGTTGTCGATGCCTCGATAGGAATAGGTGGGACCGTTCTGATTGCCTTCGGTCGTATGGTTGTAGGCCACATCAAGAATGACTTCGATGCCGGCTTGGTGCAGCGCATCGACCATCGCGCGGAACTCGTGGAGTTGAGCGGTGCTGGCGAGGTTGGATGCATAGCCGTGGTGCGGTGAAAAGAAATTCAGCGGCATGTAACCCCAGTAGTTTATGTCTTGGGGGTCGCGCTGATGGATCGGCAGCAGTTCGACCGCGGTTACACCGAGCTCCTTGAGGTAGGGAATTTTTTCGATCACGCCGGCATAGGTCCCACGTCTGTCGAGAGGAACACCAGAGTTCGGTCTCATGGTGAATCCCTTCACGTGCATTTCGTAGATGATCAAGTCGTGGGTATGGCGCGGCGAGGAGGTGCCGCTCCGCTCCACTGGCTGCATGGAGTGACGAATGACCCCAAGCGGCGCCCGGCCAGCATTCGACCCAACCTGCCGGGCTGCCTCTCGATCAAACCCCTGGGGGAAGAAGACCGCCTTGGCATAGGGATCGAGGAGGATTTTCTCTGGATCGAAACGGTGTCCATGCTCCGGTTCAAAGGGACCTTCAACCTGATAGGCATAGTAGACCACGTTGCGCATCTGGGATGCGGGAATCCGGCAATGCCAGACTCTCCCCGACTTGTTAGTCAGGTAGTTCAGCTGATGCCGGATGGCAGGGTTCACCGTATCCTCGGATGTGTAGAGCAACAGGACGACCCCGGAGGCATGTTTCGAATAGAGCGCAAAATTAAAAGCCTGTTCTACTTCCACCCACGTCACGCCCAATGGGGACTGAGTGCCTTCTTGTGCTGCCCATCTGTCCATAGCATCACCGTCCTTCCAAGACTGACTCCACTCGTACATGGACTGTTCGCGAAAGCCAGGAGGGTCAGTACGAGCCTAGGCACAATGACGACGCTGTTTAGCTACGAGCATCGTCAGGAGTATTCACGGTTCACCGGTCCCTCAATACACCTCCATCGGCCCTCCGTCACATCTTTCTTTACTGGAATTGCCGCCGGAACCGCCACATGCCGAAGCCGAACAAAGAACCGCCTAACCCAAGCATGGCCAAGATGGACGGCCAGAGAATATCGAGCCCCACGCCTTTTAATTGGATGCCGTAGCTGATTGTTACGAAGTGATAGAGCGGCGACAGCTGCATGAGATCGCGCAGGAGAACCGGCATAGCCTCCGGGGGAGTCCAGGTTCCGGAAAGATTGATCATGGGAGCCACAACCAGAATGGTCATGAGACTGACTTGCGCCTGATTCGTTGCGATCGTGGCGGCCACGAGACCAAGCCCCGCCGTGGTAAAGACATAGAGGGTGGTCATCACAAAATAGAGCAGCAGACTGCCCTTCATCGGGACATCAAAGATCCCATGCAAGATCCCGAACAGACTCATCGCGGTTCCGGCGAGAATGACGAGCGTCATGGCAATCACTTTTGGAACCATGATCTGGAACGGTGTCAACGGCGACACGAGCAACTGCTCAACCGTCCCGCGTTCTCGTTCCCGGACGAGCGCTGCAGCCGGCAGCAAGACGGAAAAGATCGTGGTGATCGTGAGTACCTCCGAGATCGACATAAACCACGACTCATCCTGATTCGGGTTGTACCAGACACGATGATCGCTGCGGACCACAGGCAGTGCGGCCCCTCCCTCCATCGAGATCCCCACCCGTCGGAAGGAGGACTCGAGACCGAATTCCCCGACGATCCTGGCTCCGTAACTGGCCGCCGAGAGTCCCTGCGGAGAGTGGGTCGCCGCCACCTGCATCTGCACCGACGTGGGTTCCCCGTTCACCAGCATTTCGTGAAACCGAGGAGGAATGTCCAGGAGGACAACGTCGTGGCCGAAATCCAGGTGCCGGAGGCCGTCCTTGGGATGCATCACTTCGCCGTCGAATCGAAAATAGGGAGGATGAAACCGACCAATCAGTTCACGAGAGGAGGCGCTGCGATCGGTATCGTGCACGACGAACCCGGCATTCGTCAGCTGCATGCTTGTTCCGCTGCCGGCCAGATAGACGTCCATGATGAAGGCCCAAAAGAAGAACCCGATGAGTGCCTTGTCGCGGCTCAACTGGCGTAACTCTTTCATGACCATCACAAGTATGCGTCGCCACCAGACTCGTTGAAGCATCGCCGTCAGAAACGCGTTCATCATGTGACCGGCCTCTTCCGGAAGAGCCAATATCCGATGCTCAAGAGTGCGACAGCATAGGCCGTCAGCACGAGCACCTCTTGCCATAACACTTCGATTCCGACTCCTTTGAGGAACGTGCCGTGCACGATGTTCGTGAAGTACATCGCAGGAAAGAGGTGCGCGATGATCTTCGTTTCAGGCCCCAGCGCCGAAACCGGGATCAAGAGCCCGCCATAGAGAATCGTCGGCACGATGCTGAGCACCACGGTGATGATTGCCGCCGCTTGTTGGGTGTTGACGACAAGACTCACAATAAGCCCCTGGCCTGTCGTGATGAACACAAACAGGAGCGCCGTGGCGTAGAAGAACAGGCCGTTACCTTTAAACGGAGCTCCGAACAGGTACACCGCCATGAGCCAGAGGAGGACGACGTTGAAGGCCGAGATTGCAACATAGGGTGCCAACTTACCGACCAAGAACTCCAACCGACTAACCGTGGAACTATAGATGTTATAGATCGACCCACGTTCCTTCTCTCGGACAACGCCCAGCGCGGTCAGCAAGGGCGGAGCCAATGTCAGGACAAACATCACGAGCGCAGGCGCGATCGTCCACGCGCTCTTGACCTCCTGATTGTAGAGATACCGCACCTCGAGTTTGATGGGTTGGAGGAGCTGTCGTGCTCGATCTGGGGCGAGACTCTTTATCCTCGCAATATAGGCAGCCAGCAGCTCTTCGCTGAAGGCGCTATTGATGGCGATGATATAGCCTTTCGTAATGTCGCTGCGGAGCGGGAAGGTCCCGTCGACCAGCGTCTGAACATTCACGGCCTGCCCGGCATTCAGCCGTTCTTGAAACTTCTCGGGAACGATGATCGCGGCTCGGATGCGGCTTGAGGCGAGCAACGGCTCAACCTCTCGTTCGTCCGACAACGTTCCTTTGAAGTTGAAATAGCGTGATTGTTGAAACCGATACAGATAATCGCGACTGAGCGCACTGTGATCACGGTCCAAGACCGCGTATGGGATGTTCTCCACGTCGAGCACCATCCCGTAGCCGAACACCAACATCCACAGGATTGGAATCAGAAAGGCAAGGGACAGGAACATGCGGTCCCTGACCGTCTCACGCCATTCTTTCGAGGCGACGGCGACAATGCGTCGGAGATTCATGCGGCTGCCTCTCGTTGTGTCGCTTGCTCTTGCCGCTCCAGCGTCATGACACGATGCACGAACACATCCTCGAGGCTGAGGGGACGAGTAGCGATGCTCAAGATCTGGACGCCGTCAGCTGTCAGGGCCTTGCGAAGCCACACCTCATCTTGAGAAGGATTATGCGACAGCAGATGGATTTTCGTTCCAAAAAGCGCCGCTCCGGGGATCCCCTCCTGCATCACCCGCCGCAAGGCCGTCCCCGGCTGATCCGTCGAGACTTCGAGCAGCTGTCCCGCTTCCTTCTCGACCCGGCCCTTCATATCCGCCGGAGATCCTTCCGCCACGATCCGGCCTGCGTACATCAGCGCCAGGTGGTCGCAATGTTCGGCTTCGCTCATGTAATGGGTGGTCACGAGGATCGCGACTCCTTCTTCCCGAGCAAGCTTCGATAAGATGTCCCAGAAATGCCGACGGCCGATCGGATCAACCCCGGAGGTTGGTTCATCGAGAAACAACACTCGAGGTTGATGCACCAGCGCACACCCCAACGCCAACCGCTGACGGACACCCATCGGCAATCGACCGGTCAAGCTCGACTCATATCCTTTCAAACCGGCCATCGACACAATCCATTGAAGCCGCTGGTCTGTCGCCTTCCCGTCCAGTCCGTAGATCCCGGCGAACAGACGAATGTTTTCTGCGACGGTCAGATCGAGATAGAGCGAGAAGGCTTGGGACATATAGCCGATCCGTTCCTTGATGGTACTGCCCGCGGTCTTCATATCCGCCCCTGCCACCCAACCTTCTCCGCCGGTCGGCGGCAGTATGCCGTTCAACATTTTGATCACGGTCGTCTTGCCTGCTCCATTGGCGCCCAACAATCCGAAGATCTCACCTTGCTTGACCTGAAAGCTCACATGATCCACGGCTCGGAACGACCCGAAGTCCCGCATAAGTTCGCGGGCCTCGATCGCGAGCTCGTGATTCTTGATCCGTTTCGCTGCAGACGGAATTGCCGACACTTGTTGATTCTCAGTCTGTCGAAGCAGGAGAGAGACGAAGACGTCTTCTAATTCCGGATCGTCTATCTGCACCTGATCGGGCTTGATGTCTCCGAGGCTGGCCTCAATGTGTGTCATGGCCTGGGCGTGGTCGAGATCTTTGGTAAATACATGGAGTCGAGGACCTAACGCCTCGACCTGTTGGTACGCTTGCTTGAGTCGTGCGATCGCCTCCAGCTGTGGCGTGGCTTCAAAGGTCACCATCGATCCAGGAGCTAGTGCTTGCACTTCAGCGGGAGTCCCGGAGACCAGCACCTTTCCGTTCGAGAGGAACGAGAGCCGGTGAAACCGTGCCGCCTCGTCCATGTAGGCCGTAGAGACCAGAGCGGTCATGCCCTTCTCTTGCAGCAACTCCGCCAGGATGGCCCAGAAATCTCGCCGCGACACAGGATCCACGCCGGTCGTCGGCTCATCCAAGATGGCCAGCTCCGGCTCGTGGATCAAGGTGCAGATCAGCCCGAGTTTTTGCTTCATGCCGCCTGATAGGTTCTTCATCGCTCGATCACGGAACTTGTCGAGTCTTGTCATGGCCAGGAGCCTGGCCTTCCGCTCAATAAGATCGCGCTCCGGCACCAGCCTGAGTCGCGCAAAGAAGTCGATGTTCTCCTCGACGGAGAGGTCGGGGTACAGATTCAGCCCGAGCCCTTGCGGCAGAAAGCCGATTCGTTGCTTCACTCGTTCCGCAGCCCGTTCCGAATCGACCTTTGTCCCGAAGACTTCCACTGTGCCCTCGTCATAGGTCAGCACGCCCGCAATCGCCTTCATCAGGCTGCTCTTGCCGGCTCCGTCCGGACCGATCAGGCCATAGATCTCGCCCTTGCGAATTTCAACATCAACACCTTGTACCGCCACTTGCTTCTTGTAGC
>FRDC01002879.1_pt1 | contig 19638 bp, 14 predicted proteins | sample 1106171 | NCBI WGS metagenome assembly FRDC01 (sample SAMEA3930566, study PRJEB13176) | freshwater metagenome | biome: Drinking water system; feature: drinking water; material: water | place: Singapore | collected 2014-12-20 | reverse complement strand
TGCTCGAAGGGATAGGCCGAGCCGGGAGCGCGGGGATGAACGATGGCGAACCCCTCGGGCAGCGGCTCGCCCGTGGCGGGGGGGTTGTGATGGTCGGTGATGATGAGGTCGAGGCCGGCGCGCTTGGCCGCCGCGGCGGGTTGCACTGCCGTAATGCCGCAATCGACCGAAACCACGACTCGTGCGCCCTCCGCGGCGAGCCGCTCGAGGGCGGACGACGACAGGCCGTAACCCTCGTCGCGGTGCGGAATGTGGGTGGCCAGGTCGGCCTGTGGGGCGATATTGCGGAAGACGTGGAAGAGGATCGCGGTGGCCGTGATGCCGTCCACGTCGTAGTCGCCGTAGATGACGATGCGTTCCCCGTTGCGAAGCGCGGCGAGCAGCCGGGTGGCCGCGGCGTCGATGCCGGGGAGGAGCCGCGGGTCGTGCAGGTCGGTGAGTTTGGGGTGCAGGAGTGCCTGAACGGCCGCGGCGTCGGTGTAGCCACGTGCCGCGAGAATGCGGGTGAGCAGCGGCGTGCCCGGCTGAGCGGCGGGGTGCGAGCGAAAGGCCCAGCGACGGGTGAGGCCGCGCGGCTGGGTCTCTGCTGGACCGCGTGCCGTCGGGCTCGACGCGGCCCGGTACACTGCGCTGGGTGTCGGGCGGTCGGGGGATGGAGGGGTGGCGGGTGGCGGGTGCACGGTCAAGCGAGGGTACTCCGATGGTGAAACTGAACCGGATATACACCAAGACCGGCGACAACGGCACCACCGGGCTGGGTGATGGGAAGCGCGTGGGCAAAGACCACCTGCGAGTGGAGGCGTACGGCACCGTGGATGAGGCCAACGCCGCGCTGAGTGTTGCCGTGGTGCTGGCGGAGCGGGGCGTTCGTGGTTCGGGGAAGCGGGCGGCGTTCTTGCAGCGACTGGCCGTGCTGCTGCGGGGCCTTCAGCACGACCTGTTCGATGTGGGTGCGGACCTGTGCTGTCCGATCGCTGGCCGGGAGCGGGCGGGTGAGAAGCTGCGGGTCGCGGCGGCCCAAACCGTGCGGCTCGAGAAGGCCATTGACATGTACAACCACGGCCTGCGGCCCCTGGAGAGCTTTGTGCTGCCCGGCGGCACCGAACTGGCCGCGGCTATGCACGTTGCGCGAACCGTGGTGCGGCGGGCGGAGCGGTGCGTCGTGTCGCTGCACCGCGCCGAACCTGCGGCCACGAATCCCGAGGCCGTGAAGTACCTCAATCGTTTGAGCGACCTGCTTTTCGTGCTGTCGCGTGCGGTGAATCAGGGTGCCGGGGGCGACGTGCTGTGGGTGCCGGGCGCGAATCGCACCGGGAAGGTGCCGTGAACGGGTGTGCGTCAGGCCCGCGCGAGCGGGCGCGGCACCTACGCTCACGCGATGAGCATTCCTGTCGCCATTCTCGGCCCCACCGGTTACACCGGCCTTGAGCTGATCGAGTGGCTGCTGCGGCATCCGTCGCTTCGTGTCGCCTACCTCGGCACGGCCCGCGAGAAACAGCCGCGCATTGATGAAGAGTTTCCGCGGCTGGCGGGTCGGCTTGACGCCGCGAGCGCGCAGTGCCGGCCGATTGATGCGGACGCGATCCGGGCCGCGGGCGTCCGGCTGGCGTTTTTGTGCCTGCCGCACGATGCCGCCATGCGGCACGCCGGTCCGCTGCTCGCGCGGGGGATCAAGGTGGTCGATCTGTCGGCGGCCTACCGCCTGCGCGACGCCAAGGTGTACGAGGCCGCCTATGGCCACCCCCACACGGATGCTGCGAACCTGGCGCACGCGGTCTATGGGCTGCCGGAGCTGAACCGCCAGGCGGTTCGCGGCGCGACGCTGGTGGCCAACCCCGGGTGCTATCCGACTGCCGCGGCGTTGGCGCTGGTGCCGCTGGTGCGCCGCGGGATCGTTGACGCTTCGAGCGTGATCGTGAGCGCGGCGAGCGGCGCGAGCGGCGCGGGGCGCGAGGCCAAGCCCCACCTCACCGTCGTGGAGGCGGGCGACAACTTCTCGGCCTACGGAGTTGGCGTGCACCGCCACCAGCCCGAGATCGAGCAATCGCTGGCGGTGTTTGGCGGCGAGGGCGTCGAAAAGCAGGCGGGCGCGGGGCACCGACCCGCTGCGCGGGTCGGTGGCACCTGCGGGCCGGGGCTGTTGTTCGTGCCGCACCTGCTCCCTGTGGAACGGGGGATTCTGGAGACGATCTACGCGGTGCCGCGCGTGGCGTACCGCACGCCCGACCTGTTGAACGAGCTGCGGGACTTCTACGACGGCGAGCGGTTTGTGTCGGTGCGGGATGAGGCCCCCACGCTGCGCGATGTGCAGCACACCAACCGGTGCCACGTCAACGTGCGTGCTGTGGGCGAGCGGATCGTGCTGGTAGCGGCGATCGATAACCTCGTGAAGGGGGCGAGCGGGCAGGCGATCCAGAACGCCAACGTGATGCTCGGGCTGGACGAGGCGGCCGGTCTCACATGAAGCGTCGGGCCGGGCACTTCGAGCCGGGAACGGTGTCGGGACGGCTACGGTTCGCCACGTGTCGCGGCGGGCGCGGCGTGGGGCAGGAGCCTGTGCGTGTGGCGTGTTGCGTTGCGGATGTTGCTGGGCGACCGCCCCAAGTACCTCGCGCTGGTGTGCGGCCTGAGCTTCGCCGTGCTGCTGATGAGCCAGCAGGGAGCGTTCTTTCTTGGGCTGATGCTGCGCGCGACGGGGCCGCTCCAGAACGTGGAGCAGCCCGACCTCTGGGTGGCGGACCCGTATGTGCGCTACATCTCCGAAACGCGGTTCCTCAGCGACGACGACCTCAACCGCGTGCGCAGCGTGAACGGCGTGCTGTGGGCGGAGCCTTTCTTCAGCGTGCGCACCAACGCGGAACTCCCCAGCGGCAACTTCCGGGCCGTGAACCTGGTGGGGATTGATCGCTCAACCATGGTGGGTCAGCCCCCCGAGGTAACGGCCGGGAGGCTGCACGACCTGCGCATCCCCGACGCGGTGCTGGTGGAGGAGACCGCGCGGGCCAAGCTTGAGAATGTGAGGATCGGCGAGACGCTCAAGCTCAACGACCGGCGTGCGGTCGTGGTGGGGTATTGCCGCGCCAAGCCGGGGTTCGATTCGCCCGCCGTGATCTACACCAGCTACGCGAACGCGATCCGCTTCACGCCGCTGGGCCGCAAGAACCTGTCGTACATCCTGGTGAAGGTGCGGCCCGACGCGGACGCGCGGGCCGTGCAGGCCGCGATCAGCCGCATCCCGGATGTGAAGGCCTTCACACGCCAGGAGATGATCGACGTGACCGTGAACTTCATCATGAAGGAGACGGGCATCGGCATCAACTTCGGGTTCACCGTGCTGCTGGGCATGGTGGTGGGGTTGGCGCTGTCGTCGGCGATTTTCTATCAGTTCACGATGGAGAACAGCCGCCATTACGCGCTGCTGAAGGCCCTGGGCGCATCGCGGCGCACGCTGCTGAGCATGGTGCTGCTTCAGGCGGCGTGGCTGGGGTTGATCGGCTTCGGCATAGGCGTGGGCCTCACCGCCCTGTTCACGCTCAAGAGCCGCGAGCCGGGCATGGAGCTCGCGGCCTTCCTTCCCTGGCAACTCGTGGTGGGCACGTTTGTCGGCACGTTCGCGTGCATCAGCCTGGGGAGCCTCCTGTCGCTGCGGAAAGTGCTCGCGCTGGACCCCGCAGTGGTGTTCAAGTAGGCGCGGGTGCGGTGCGTGGGGCGGCCAAGCCTGAATACGCTCCCCGCACGGTTCGTGTCGCAAACCTCCGAGCCGGGGCGCCTCTCATGACCAAGTGGATCACGATCATGCTGGCGTTGGTGGGCACCGCCGTTGCGGCGTACACGGTCGCCACCAACGGCAAAGACAAAGCACCCAGCCCGCCGCCCGCGACGCCGCCCGGCGTCAACCCGTTTCCGAGGGGGATCGCCTGTGCCGGCAGCGTCGAGGCCGCGACCCGCAACATCGCGGTGGGTTCACCCGAGGGAGCGCTGGTTGCAGAGGTGTTTGTCGAGGTGGGGCAGAAAGTGAGCAAGGGCTCGGCGCTCTTCTCGCTCGACACGCGGCTGCTGGAGGCTGAGTTGCTGCGCACCGAGGCGACGCTGAAGGTCGCCCGAGCCGAGGCTGAAGCGCTGGAGGCACAGCCGCGGCAGGAGGAGTTGCCGCCCCTGCTCGCGGCGTGGGAGGCGGCCAAGGTGCAGGAGGCCGATGCCCGCGACATGCTCTCGGACATGCAAGACGCCGACCGCCACAGCGCCATGTCGCGCAGCGAGATGGCCCGCCGCCGCTTCGCGGTCGATCAGGCCGCGGCGCAGGCCGCCCGGGCCAAGGCCCAGTACGACCTCGCCGCGGCCGGCGCGTGGCGGCCGCTCCTGGGCGTGGCGCGCGCGCGGGTGGCCGCGGGCGAGGCCGACATCAGCGCGATCAGGCTGCGCATCGAACGGCTTACGGTGCGGTCGCCCATTGACGGCTCGGTGCTCAAGCGGAACGTGGAGCCGGGTCAGTTCGCAGGCGCTGCGGGCATGGGCGGGCCTAACGGCGGCGGCGCGCCCGTGCAGGCGGCGATGGTGCTGGGGAACCTGTCGCGGTTGCGCGTGCGTGCGCGAGTGGACGAGGAGGATGCTCCCCTCCTGCGCGAGGGTGCCAAGGCCATCGCCAGGGTGCGGGGGGTGGCTCCCGAAGCCCTGGAACTGCGGATGGTGCGCGTGGAGCCGCTCGCGCAACCCAAGGTGGACCTGACCGGCTCGACGGTGGAGCGGGTGGATACGCGCGTGATCGAGGCGGTGTTCGATGTGGCAGGGGTACCGACCAACCCGCTCTATCCCGGGCAGGCGGTGGATGTGTTCATCGAAGTCGCCGCGATAGTCGGTATTCGATAGGTGCGGCCGACATTTTCTACCCTGCTCCGGTCCGCTGCGGTTCGTTGAAATCCGTGGGAACTCGCAACCCTGCACGGCGTCTGACTCGAATGGATGGTCGGCCTCCCAACCCGTGGTTTTTCAAGGGGTTGCGAACGGCCCCGAAGGGGTGATATGCTCCAGCGTCCGTGCAAGGGGTCGCGGTCGCGCGACACGGCCCGAGCGGTGCAGAGTTGGTGCGACCGGCGCTGGCTGGTCAAGGAGTTTCACATGGTGCGCAGCCTGTTTGTTGGTGTCTCGGCTTCGGTGCTCGTATCGGTCGTGGGGCTGGCTCTCGCGCAGGGCGACGCGCCTGACGCGAAGGGTTCCCCCGCACCGTCGGCCAAGGCCACCGACAGCGGCCCGCCCTCGATTCGGCCCAGCGGCAACGCCTCACGCGACACGCTGATGCGGATGCAACGCGTCGTGAACATCGAGCTGAACGAGACGCGCCTTGAGGATGTGATGAAGTTCATCATCGAGCAGGCCGGGATCGAGACCGAAGTGCTCTGGAAGACCGACAGCGGCGACGGCCTCGACAAGGAGATGCTCATCACGCTCTCGATCAAGAGCCTCACCGCCCTCGAGATGCTCGACAAGGTGCTCGAGAAGGCTGCCGACGGCAGCGTCGAGAACACCTGGCAGATGACGCCGCGCGGCGTGATGCAGATCGGCCCCAAGAGCCGCCTGAACAAGTTCAAGCGGGTCGAGATCTACGACATCAACGACCTGTTGCTGATCGTGCCCACGCACGACAACGCCCCGCAGGTCGATCTGGCCAGGGTGCTCCAGGCCTCCGCTCGCGGCGGCGGCAGCGGCGGCGGCTCGCCCTTCACGAACGTTGACACCACCAGGCGGAAGCGCGAGGATGCCGACTACCGCGCCCAGCGCGCCAAGGCCATCGTCGACATCATCCAGCAACTGGTCGAGCGCGACCAGTGGGTCGACGGCGGTGGCGACGGGGGCACCATCACCTACCAGGAGGCCTTCTCGGGCCAGATCATTGTGAACGCGGCGGACTACATGCACCGCGGCATGAGCGGCTACCGCTGGTGGCCCGCCACACGCACCGGCAACGAGGGCGGCCGCAGCAAGCGCTACGTGTCGTTGAACCTCGACACGAGCAACTCCGGCGTCGACCTGCCCATCCGCACGTTGCCCGTCACGGCCACGGTCGGCGGCGGCCGCTGAGCGTGGTGCGGCGGGCACGGCACCGCCGCTAGACTCGCTCCGCATGAGCGACACCACGCCTCTCTCGATCGTCGCGCTCGATGACGATGCGGATTTTCGCTCGTTCGTTTCCACCATGCTCGCCTCCGACGAGGGCGGCGGCCATGACGTGCGCGCGGTGGGCACGCCCGAAGAGTTGTTTGCCGCGTGCGAGGGACGGCTCCCCGACGTGGTCCTGCTCGACATGAAGATGGGCCGCTTCTCCGGCGAGCGCGTGCTGGAAGAAGTGCGCGGCCGCTGGCCCAGGCTCTGCGTGATCGTGGTCACCGGCTACCCGTCCATGGACTCGATGCGTGAGACGTTCAAGCGCGATGTTTTCGACTATCTCGCCAAGCCGTTCTCGCTGGCGGAGATTCGCAAGACCCTCGCCCAGGCCGCCGCGGCCCTGGGGCTCGGACAACGCCCGCAAGACAGGCTGCGGGCCGAACTGGGCAGGCAGGTGAAACTGGCCCGCACCCAGCGCGATTGGACACTCAAAGACCTGTCCGAAGCATCCGGCCTCTCGATCAGCCAGCTCTCGTCGATCGAGCGGGGGGCCCACCTGCCCAGTGTGGAGTCGATGGTGGCGATCGCCACAGCCCTGGGCCGGCAGCCCAGCGCGTGGCTGGCCGCGGCGGGGTTGTGAGCGTGCTGCGCCGTCCCCGCCCATCCTTGCGAAAGCCGAACATCGGGCCGGGAAGGTGGACTGGGCAGGGCAGCACGCTTATGGTTGCGGCCCCGTTTCGTGCCCCGGAAGTGGCGGCCGGCGGGGTCAATCGGTCCGCACACCCAGCCGAGTTTTCACCATGTCGCTCCAAGCCATTCTCGATTCCGTCAACACGGCCACGCTCAAGAGCGACATCCCCCGCATGGACATCGGCGACACCATCGCCGTGCACTGCCGCATTGTCGAGGGCGACAAGGAGCGCGTGCAGGTGTTCACGGGCGTGCTCATCTCCCGCGCCGGTGGCGGGATCAACGAGATGATCACGGTGCGCCGCATCGTGGAGGAGATGGGCGTGGAGCGCTGCTTCCCCATCAACTCGCCGCGCGTGGCCAAGTACGACATCATCCGGCGCGGCAACTCGCGCCGAGCCAAGCTCTACTTCCTGCGTGAGCGCACCGGCAAGAGCCGCCGGCTCTCCGATCGTCGCCGCGCCATGCAGCACGTGAAGGGCTTGGCCACCACCGGCGGCCAGGCCGCTGTTGCTGCCCACATCCCCGGCCCCAAGGCCGAGGCGCCCGCGGCCTGACCTGCCCTGCTTGCACGGATCACTCTGAAACCTGCAAGGCCCCGGCGTTTCGTCGGGGCCTTGTCATTCGCGGCCGCGATCGGCCGCTACGCTCAGGGCCGTATGAACGCGCTGGTCATCACCGCTCCCGACAAGTCGCTCGCTGGCAACGTGCGCTTCGCCACCGACTGGCCCGACCCCGGCCCGGCCGTGCCCGCGGGCGAGGTGCGCGTGCGCACGCTCTGCTCGGCGATGAACCACCTCGACGTGTGGCTTGCGATCGGTGCGATGGGCAAACTCGATTACCCGCGTGTGTCCGGCTGCGATGCCTGCGGGGTGGTGGAATCAGTCGGCGCTGGCGTGGACAGCGGGTGGGTTGGCCGGCGCGTGGTGCTGAACGCAGTGCAGTACGCACCCGATGTCCCCCGCCCCTTCGACGGACCGCCCGCGAGGTACACCGCTCACGCCCTGCTGGGCGAGCAGACGCACGGCACCCACCGTGCCGCGTTCAACGCCCCCGTGGCGAGCCTTCAGGCCGTGGCCGACGACGCCGATCCCGTGGAGGCTGCCGCCTTCGGCCTCACGAGCCTGACGGCGTGGTCGATGTTCTGCAAGGCCCAACTGCGCCCGGGCCAGAGCGTGCTCATCACGGGCATCGGCGGGGGCGTGGCGCTGGCCGCGCTCCGGCTGGCCAAGCACCTGGGCTGCACCCTGGCCGTCACCAGCCGCCACCAGGCCAAGCTCGACCGCGCCAGGGCACTGGGCGCCGACCTGTGCGTGCTGGACGCCGGCGCCGACTGGTCCGGCGAGGTTCGAGCGTGGACCCGCAAGCGAGGCGTTGACGTGGCGATCGATTCCACCGGCAAGGCCACGCACCTCTGGGCCCTCAAGAGCCTGTGCCGCGGCGGCGCGTTTGTCGCCTGCGGTGCCACCAGCGGCGGCGACGCCACCACCGATCTGTCCGCTGTCTTCTGGCGGCAGTTGCGGATCATCGGTTCCACGATGGGCTCCGCAGTCGAGTTTGCAAGCGTGGCCGCGCTGTTCAGGGCCGGGGCGATCCGGCCAGTGGTGGACGTGGTGGTCCCGGCCGCCCGCGGCATGGAGGCCTACCGCCGCCTGCACGCAGGCGAGCAGTTCGGCAAGATCGTGATCGACTGGCGCTGATGCGGCTCAGGCGGCCGGTGAAGCCTCGCTGCGGATGCGGCGGAGTGTGGTGGTGGTGCTGCGCCCTTCGACCACGCTGAGCAGTTCCACCCTTCCGCCGATCGACTCGACGAACGCCGCGCCGGGGATCGCGGCCTTCTCGTACTGCGCCCCCTTCACCAGCACATCGGGACGGATGGCCCGCACCAGCCGCTCGGGCGTCTCGTCGGCGAAGGCGATCACCGCGCCCACGCACTCCAACTCGCCCAGCAACTGGGCGCGATCGCTGAGCGTGTAGACGGGCCGATCGGCCCCCTTGAGCTTGCGCACCGATTCGTCGGTGTTGATGGCCACGACCAGAAAATCGCCCAGGGCCGCGGCCCGGCGCAGCAGCGAGACGTGCCCGGCGTGCAGCACATCGAAGCACCCGTTCGCGAAGACCACGCTCGCGGGCTTGCCGGACGCTCCCTTCACGCTCCGCACGGCGGCCAGTTCCACCAGCAGCTCGTCCAGCTCGCGGAACTTGCCGCGCGTGGTGCGCTCGCGCGAGAGCAGGTCGGCGTGGATGCGTTCGAGCGGGATGGGCACCACGCCGAACTCTTCGATCTCCAGTCCCGCCGCGGCGTTGGCGAAGCGCACCGCGTCGTACCAGTCGATGTTGTTCGCCCGCGCGGCGGCGAGCGCGGCGAGCACCATGTCGCCCGCCCCGGTCACGTCGTACACACGGCGCGCCAGCGTGGGCACCACCCGGGCCTCGCCCCGGGCCTCCAAGAGGAGTGCCCCCTGACGGTCGAGCGTGATGACCGCCGCGTCGAGGCCCAGTTGATCGCACAACGCCGCGGCGACCGGGGCGAAGCCCTCGGCCGGTGCGTCGTCGCTCACGTGGATGCCGGTGGCCCGCTGCGCCTCGCTGCGGTTGGGCGTGATGGCCGAGCACCCCGCGTACTTGCTGTAGTCGGCGATCGGGGCCGGATCGACGAACACCGGCACGCCCGCCTTGCGGCACGCCGCGATCACGGCCTGGCACACCTGCGGCGTGCATACGCCCTTGTTGTAGTCCTCGATGCACACCACGTCGCTGCCGTCCGGGCCGCCACGGCCGGGGCGAAGCTCACGCGTGAGCGCGGCCACAACGGCCTCAGCCGTCCGCGGGTCCAGAGGCGCGGTGGACTCGTAGTCAAGCCGGAACATCTTCTGGGCGTGGCGGTGCTGCGCCAGGCCGATCAGGCTCTTCTTCCGCGTGGTCGGGCGCGAGCCGTCGGCCGTGAGCCCCTTGGGGCTCACGCCGCTGCGCTCCAGCAGCGAGCGGAGCGTGTCGCCGTGCCCGTCGTCGCCGACCACGCCAAAGCCGTGCACGCCCGCCCGCATCGCGGCCAGGTCCAGGGCCACGTTGGCCGCCCCGCCCGGGCGTTCCTCCACGCGCTGCACGTGCAGGACGGGCACGGGGGCGTCGTTGCTCAGCCGATCCGCGTGCCCGTACTCCAACTGGTCGAGCATGAAGTCGCCGACGATCAGGGCCCGGAAGGGCCGCCACGAGGCCAGTTGCTCCATCAGTTTGGACATAACCGGGGAGTGTAGAGAGGGCCGGGCGGTGCCGGTGCTTGCCTGCGGGTGCCGCGCACCGCCGCATACGCTCCGCGCATGCCGCCTCCGAAGGAACGAACGACCATCAAGGTGCAGGCCGAGCGCACGGTGCTGGCCGCAGTGCGCTTGCCCGACTCTCAGTACGACCAGCGCGACCCGTTCGGCGAGTTGGCAAGCCTGGCCCAGCAGGCCGGCGGCGTGGTGGCGGGCACGCTCGAGCAACGGCTCGACAAGCCCAACGCGGGGACGTACATCGGCTCGGGCAAGCTGGCCGAGCTCAAGGCCCTGTGCGAGGAACTGCGAGCCACGCTGGTGATCTTCGACCACGAACTCTCGCCGCGCCAGATCGCCAACATCGAGGAGGTGATCGAGCGCAAGGTGCTGGACCGCAGCGAGCTGATCCTCGACATTTTCGCCGGCCGCGCCACCACCACCGAGGCCCAGTTGCAGGTCGAGCTCGCGCAGCTCGAATACACCTATCCGAGGCTGCGGGCCATGTGGAGCCACCTGGAGCGCATCGTCGGCGCGGGCGGGCTGTCGGGCATCGGCACGCGCGGCCCCGGCGAGCAGCAACTCGAGATCGACCGGCGGCTGGCCCAGCGCAAGCAGGTGCTGCTGAAGCGGCGGCTTGAGGAAATCGAAGACCGCAAGCGCCGCATGGTGGCCAAGCGGAATCTCGACCACTTCACGGTCGGCATCGTGGGCTACACCAACGCCGGCAAGAGCACTCTGTTCAACACCCTGACGGCCGGCGGCGCCTACGCCGACGACCGGCTGTTCGCCACGCTCACGACGCGCACCCGCCAGTGGGACCTGGGCGGGGGCTCATCAGCCATGCTGTCGGACACGGTCGGCTTCGTGCGCGACCTGCCCCACAACCTGGTCGCGTCGTTTCGGGCCACGCTCGAAGAGGCGACGCACGCCCACCTGCTGCTGGTGGTGCTCGACGTGGCGGACCCCGCGGCCGAGCTGCAGTACGACACCGTGATGAAGACCCTCGACGAGCTTTTCAAGGAGCAGAAAGAGCGCGAGCACACGCGCAGCCGCGCACGCGGCGTGGAGGGCGATGCACGCTGGAAGCCCCCGCCCCGGCTCGTGCTGCTCAACAAGGCGGACAAACTTCGCAACAACGGCCCGCTCCTGGCTTGGCAGCGCCGCGTGCCCGGCGGCATGAGCATCCCGATCGTGGCGATGCAGGCCGGTGGCCTGGGGCACGCCGAGCTGCTCGCGCGCGTGAGCGAACTGGCACGGGGCGGCGACCACGAGGTGCTGGTCACGCTGCCGCTGGCTTCGGGCCGCGCGGTGGACATGCTCGAGAAACGGTCGATCGTGCTGGCGCGCGGGTACTCGAACGACGCGGCGACGTTTCACGTGCAGATCGGCCAGCGCCAGTTGGACCAGATCAGGAGCGTGGAACCACGCGTGGTGGTGCAGGACGCGCCAGCTGCCAAGCCGCCGCGGACGGTGGCGGCGCGCAAGCCCCGCAAGGCGGGTGGCACGCCGCCACGCCGAAAGTCGCGCTGAAGGCGGGCACCGCACGAGCCAATCAGGCCGGGTCGCGGCGATACGTGCATTGGCAGTGGACAAGGCAAGAGCCCGTGCCGATACTTCCGGCCTGTCTTGCCACTTTAGCTCAGCGGTAGAGCGATGCTTTCGTAAAGCATAGGTCCAGGGTTCAAATCCCTGAAGTGGCTTTGGTGTCGCCGCGGGCCCTTACACTCCCGATCATGGGCCGCGCCGTTCTCCTCCTTCACAACGCCGACAAGCCCGAGGTGGCCGATGCGCTCCCCGAGGTGCGCCGCCTCGTCGCCTCGGCCGGCGGCCGCGTGGTGGCCGAGCACGCGGCGATGGTCGATGGCGCGCTCACAGATTCGCGCGGGGCCGAACTCGTGGTGGTGCTTGGGGGCGACGGCACGCTGCTCACGCAGGCGCAGCGGTGCGCAGCTCTCGACCTGCCCATGCTGGGCGTGAACCTCGGGCACGTGGGTTACCTCGCGGAGTTCGACCTGCCTGCTCTGCGCGAGCAGGCCGGCGACCTTTTCTGCTCCGGGCCGCTGCGGCTGGTGGAGCGCGCGATGTTGGTTGCGAGTGTCGCACGGGGGAGCCCCTCAAGCCCGCCCATCGGGGCACGCACAGGTTTGAACGACTGCGTGGTCACGGCGGGGCCGCCGTTCCGCATGATCGCTCTCAGCATCTCCATCGATGCTCAGCCGGGGCCAACCGTGAGCGGCGACGGGCTCATCGTGGCGACCCCCGTGGGCACCACGGCGTACAACGCCTCGGCGGGCGGCCCCATCATCGCGCCCGATGTGCGGGCCCTCGCCATCACGCCCATCGCGGCGCATTCCCTCTCGTTCCGGCCCGTGGTCGTGTCGGGGTCGAGCACCGTTGACCTGACCCTGCTGCGGGTGAACTCGGCACCCACGCGTGAGGGCGGGGCCCAGCCGGGCGGGCAGGGCGAGGGCACCACGCTGGTCGTGGATGGTCAACTCGTCGGCCGCCTCTTCCAGGGCGATCGAGTCGCGATCCGGCTCGCCGAGCGACCCCTGCGCTTCGTGCAGAACCCGCGCTCGCAGTACTGGCAGACGCTGATCCGCAAAATGAACTGGGCCACGCCGCCCCAGTCCCGCACCGCGTGAGCGACGGCCCCTCCATCCCGCTCGATGCGATCGTGATCGGAGGCGGAGTTGCCGGCCTCTGGACGCTCCACACGCTGAGACGCTCCGGCCGAAGCGCGGTGCTCATCGAACATCGCGCCCTGGGCACTGGCCAGACCATCTGGTCGCAGGGCATCATTCACGGCGGCATCAAGTACGCGCTCAGCGGCGCGGCGACCGACGCCGCACGTGCCATCGCACGCATGCCCGAGGTGTGGCACGCCTGCCTGACCGGTGCGGGCGAGGTGAATCTCGCCGGTGTCAAGCCTCTGAGCCGTTCGCAGGTGCTGTGGACCACGCCCGGTGTCATTTCGCGGGTGGCTGGCGCGGTAGCCAGCCGTGCGATCCGTACGGGCGTCCGCACGCTGGGCAGGGCCGAACATCCGACGGCGTTTGCCGGTGCCCCGGCCGGAATCGATGTGTACGAAGTGGATGAGCCCGTGCTGCCGCTGGCACCCGTGCTTGCCGCGCTGGCCGATGCGAACGCGGGATCGATCTGCGGGGTCGCGGCTGTTACGCGCATCGACCAGCACGCGGCCCTGGGCGATGCGGAAGTGGTGCGGGTTGATGCCACGCGGGCCGACGGCACGCCGGTGCGTCTGGATGCCGGATGTGTGGTGCTTGCTGCTGGCGAGGGCAATGAGGCTCTCGCGCGGCTGGCTGGCTTTCCCAACGCCGAAACGATCATGCAGCGACGCCCGCTGCACATGGTGATGGCCCGTGGGCCGCTCCCCGAGGTGTTCGGCCACTGCCTCAGCGCCTCCACCACGCCGCGCCTGACGATCACGACGGTGGCCGCACGCGACGGCGAGCGCACGTGGCTCATCGGCGGGGCGATTGCTGAGATGGGCGTGCCGCGCGATGAGGCCGCGCAGGTCCGCGCCGCGGCCGCCGAACTGCGCGCCTGCCTGCCGTGGGTGGACTTTGGGTCCGTGCGTCTTGCCACCGGCAGAATCAACCGTGCCGAGGGCCGCACGCCCGGCGGGGCAAGGCCCGATGGGCCCGTCATCGCCCAGCACGGCCGCGTGCTGGCGGCGTGGCCCACCAAACTGGCCCTGGCCCCCGTGCTCGCCGAGCGTGTCCGCGAGCGGGTGCAGAGCTTGGGCAGGAATCCCCGTACGACTCAGGGGTCGTCGCCGGTTTGGCCGTGCGGCGAGGCGGGCGGGATTGCGGGCCTGCCCGTGCCGGGGGTGGCCGCGCCCCCGTGGGATGAGCGAGCCCTGTCGTGGCACCCGTGCTGAACGTGCGTGGTTGGGTGCTGTTCTGTCCGTCGCGCCGTGCGCGGCCGCGACCGTTTCGGTCCGATACCCTTAGCCAATATCGGGCCTGCGGCGATTCGTGAACCGGTGGGGCGATCTTCGCCGAACCGGCTTCAGGAGCGGCACGCCGCGGATCGAAAACACTTCCATGAGACTTGTGAGCACGCTCCCCATGCTGTCGCCGAACCAAGCCCGAATCCAGTCCTTCCGCGTGGTGCCGGCCCTGCCGCCGGAGTTGAAGCCGCTGCTGGACATCGCCCACAACCTGTGGTGGACGTGGAACTACGAGGCCATCAACCTGTTCGCACGCCTCGACCGTGACCTGTGGGAGCGGTGCGGCCACAACCCGGTCGTGCTGCTCGGCAGCATCGCGCAGGACAAGCTCGAACGGGCCGCCAACGACCGTTCGTTCATCCACGCCGTGAACTCCATGCACAGCGAGATGACCTCGCACATGAACTCGCGCGGCTGGTACGCGGGGATGAGCCCGCAACTCTCCGAGACCGGCAAGCCCTTCAAGGTGGCCTATTTCTGCGCCGAGTTCGGCATCACCGAGTGTTTCCAGATTTATTCGGGCGGACTGGGGCTGCTCGCGGGCGACCACCTGAAGGCCGCCGCGGAACTGGGCATCCCGCTCGTGGCCGTGGGCCTGTTGTACCGTCGCGGGTACTTCCACCAGTACCTGAACCCGGATGGCTTGCAGCAGGAAACCTACCCCGATCTGGACGCGCCCAACCAGCCGATCCATCGTGTGCTGGACCCCAAGACCAAGCAGCCCCTTCGCGTGAGTGTGGAGTTGCCCGGTCGCACCGTGGGCGTGGGTGTGTGGGTCTGCAACGTGGGGCGTGTGCCGCTCTATCTGCTCGATACGAATCTGCCCGAGAACAGCCGCGAGGACCGCGACATCACCGACCGTCTCTACGGGGGCGACATCGAGCACCGCATCAAGCAGGAGATGATCCTGGGCGTGGGCGGCGTGCGTGCGCTGAAGGCCGCGGGCGAGGAGCCCACGGTGTTCCACATCAACGAGGGGCACGCCGCGTTCCTCAGCCTGGAGCGCATCGCCAACGTGCGCAAGGGCACCGACCTGTCGTTCGACCAGGCACGCGAGGCCGTGGCCTCGGCCCAGGTGTTCACCACGCACACGCCGGTGCCGGCGGGCATCGACCGTTTCCCGCCTTCGCTCGTCGAGCAGTACACCAGCCACATGCTGCCGGCCTTGGCGCTCGACAACGACGGCCTGCTCGCGCTGGGGCGAGAGAACACCGCCGACCGCAAGGAGTTCTTCTCGATGGCCGTGATGGCCATCCGCACCAGCCGCTTCTGCAACGGCGTGAGCATGCTGCACGGGCAGGTGAGCCGCGGCATGTGGAAGAACATGTGGCCGGGCACGCCCGAACCCGAGATTCCCATCGGGCACGTGACCAACGGCGTGCACTCGCGCTCGTGGGTGAGCGGCGAGCTGGTGCGCCTCTTTGATCGCTACCTCGGCGATGAGTGGCACGATTCGCCGCAAGACCCCAAGGTGTGGGCGCCCATCGACGAGATTCCCGATGAGGAACTCTGGGCGGCCCACTGCCGCAGGCGCGAGCATCTGGTGGCCTGGGTGCGCCGCAAGATCCGCTCGCAGCTCACGGCCCGCGGCGCGGGCACCGTCGAGATCGACGCCGCGGCGTCGGCCCTCGACACCGATGCGCTCACCATCGGCTTCGCGCGGCGCTTCGCCGAGTACAAGCGCGGCACGCTGCTCTTCCGCGATCAGGAGCGGCTGCACAAGCTGCTCACCGCGGACAAGCCCATCCAGCTGCTCATCGCGGGCAAGAGCCACCCCGCCGACGGCGGCGGCAAGCGGCTCATCCGCGAGATCGTGGAGTTCTGCCGGCGCAGCAAGCACGGCATGCGCGTGGTCTTCCTTGAAGACTACGACATCCACGTCGCCCGCCGGCTCGTGCAAGGGTGCGATGTGTGGCTCAACACGCCCATCCGCGGGCTCGAGGCTAGCGGCACCAGCGGCATGAAGGCCGCCATGAACGGCTGCATCCACTGCTCCGTGCTCGACGGCTGGTGGGTCGAAGGCTTCAACCCCGAGTCGGGCTTCGCCATCGGGCGCGGCGAGCACTACGCCGACAACGACCCCGACCGCGACGCCATTGAGAGCCGCGCGCTCTACCAGACGCTCGAGAGCCAGATCATCCCCGAGTTCTACGACCGCGACAACGGGGGCGTGCCGCGCCGCTGGGTGCAGCGCATGAAGAAGTGCATCCGCGAACTTGCGCCCTTCTTCACCACGCACCGCATGCTGACCGAGTACGCGAAGAAGTACTACTTCCCCGCGCACACGGCCTCCGTGCGGCTGGCCGATTCCAACGCCGTCGCCGCCAAGGACCTCTCCGACCACATCGACCGCTACCGCCAGCTCTGGCACCAGGTGCGCGTGCAAGACGTGGTCACGCAGGTCGGCCCCAACAGCACCGTGCCCGTGCGCGGCAGCGTGGAGGTGGGCGCCAAGGTCGCGCTCGGAGACCTCAAGCCCATCGAGGTGCAGGTGCAGCTCTATCACGGCGAGCTCAACTCGCTGGGCGAACTCACGGACGCGCAGGCCGTCCCGATGGCGTACAAGCGCGATCTGGGCAACGGGCTTCACCTCTTCGGAGGCACGTTCGTGCCGCGCACCAGCGGCCAGCACGGCTTCAGCGTGCGCGTGCTGCCCAACGACGACCGCCTGGTCACGCCCTTTGTCCCGGGCCTAATCACCTGGGACACAGGGCTGCCCGAGGTGGCGGCTGAGCCGCTGCCGGTGCCGATGGCGCGTGCCGGCGCGGCGTGAGCGCGACACCTACCGACGCAGCATCGGCCCGAGATACCTGCCCGTGTAGCTCTCCTTGACCTTGGCGACCTGCTCGGGCGTGCCCGCGGCCACGATCCGGCCGCCGTCGTCGCCCCCCTCGGGGCCCAGGTCGATCAGCCAGTCGGCGCACTTGATCACATCAAGATTGTGTTCGATCACCACCAGCGTGTTGCCCGCGTCGGCGAGGCGGTTGAGCACGCCCACCAACTTGCGGATGTCCTCGAAATGCAGGCCGGTGGTGGGCTCATCCAGCACGTACAGCGTGTGCTCGCGGTTGACGGGCGCCGGAGGTGAACCCTCGCCTGTCGCCCGGTTCGGGCGGCCGACGGTGCGGCCGTCATCCTTCGCGGCGGTGTCGCCCACCGCCGTGGCCGTGGCTTCAACGATCCCCACGCCCTTGGCCAGTTCGGTGGCGAGTTTCACCCGCTGGGCCTCGCCGCCCGAGAGTTGGGTGCTGGGCTGGCCGAGGGTGATGTAGTCGAGCCCCACATCGCGCAGCGCGAGCAGGTGGCGCACGATCTTGCCGTGGTTCTCGAAGAAGGCGACGCCCGCTTCGACGGTCATGTCGAGCACGTCGGCGATCGACTTGCCGCGGTACTTCACCTCGAGCGTCTCGCGGTTGTAGCGGCGGCCGTCGCACACCTCGCAGTTCACGTACACGTCGGGGAGGAAGTGCATCTCGATGCGCTTGAGGCCCTGGCCCTCGCAGGCCTCGCAGCGGCCGCCGCCGTGCTTGGCGGTGACGTTGAACGAGAAGCGGCCGGGTTTGTAGCCGCGCACTTTGGATTCCTTGGTCTCCGTGAACACCTTGCGGATGTCGTCGAACATGCCGGTGTAGGTGGCGGGGTTGGAGCGCGGCGTGCGCCCGATGGGGCTCTGGTCAACCTCGATGACCCGATCCACGAGCTTGGTGCCGATGATCTTGTCGTGGGCGCCGATGCGGTCCTTGGTGCCGTGCAGCTCGCGTTTCAGGGCCGTGAGCAGGATGTCGTTTACCAGCGTGCTCTTGCCCGAGCCGCTCACGCCGGTGATGCAGACAAACCCGCCTAGAGGAATGGTGGCGTCGATCCCCTTGAGGTTGTTCTGGCGCGCCCCCTTCACGACCAGCGCGCGCTTCTCGTTCACGCGCCGGCGCTGCGCCGGAGCGGGGGTCTCGATCCGCTTGATCCCCGCGAGGTACTGGCCTGTCAGGCTCGCGGGCTCCGCGATGAGGTCGGGCACCGTGCCCCGGGCCACGATGCGCCCGCCGTGAACACCGGGCCCCGGGCCGACATCGACGACGTAGTCGGCACGCCGGATCATGTCCTCGTCGTGTTCCACCACGAGCACGGTGTTGCCGATGTCGGTCAGGTGGCGCAGCGTGGCGATGAGGCGGTGGTTGTCGCGTTGGTGCAGGCCGATCGTCGGCTCGTCCAGCACATAGCACGCGCCCACCAGCCCCGAGCCCACCTGCGTGGCCAGGCGGATGCGCTGCGCCTCGCCGCCCGAGAGCGTGCTGGTGCGCCGATCGAGCGAGAGGTATTCGAGACCGACGCTCGAAAGGAACTTCAGGCGCGCCGAAATCTCCTTGATCACCGGCTCGGCGATCTTCGTCTGCTCGCCCGTCAGCCTCAGCCCGGCGATGAAGTCGGTGCAATCGCGGATGTTGAGGCGGGTCATGCCCGCGATGTTGTGCGTGCCGGCGTCGGACGCGAGACGCACGCAGAGGCTCTCGATCCGCAGCCGGTCGCCGCGGCAGGTGGGGCAGGTGCGCTCCTGCATGAACTGGCCCAGCCACTCGCGCATCCACGCGCTCTCGGTCTTCTCGTGCCACGCGCGCAGGCTCTTGGCGACGCCGTCGAACTTGGCCCCGAACTTCTTCTCCTGAGCGAGCGTGGCCCCGTGGATGAGGATGCGCCGCAGCTCCTCGCTCAGCGCGCTCACGGGGCTGCTGGCGCTGACCCCGAAGTGCTCGCAGAAGAGCCGCAGACGCTTGCGGTAGATGCGGCCCATCGGCGGGGGCACACGCCACGGCGCCACCGCCCCCTCCGCCAGGCTCTTCTCCGGCTTGGGAATGATCAGTTCTTCGCTGAACTCCATGATCACGCCCAGCCCGTGGCATTCCGGGCAGGCCCCCTGCGGAGAGTTGAAGCTGAACAGGCGCGGCGACATCTCGCTCAGCGCACACTGCGGGTGCTCGGCACACGCGAAGCGGTCACTGAAGACGCGGTCGGCCCACTTCTCGGGAGCCTCTTCGGTGGCGACGACCACCGTGCCGTCCGCCAGCCGCAGCGCGGCCTCAACACTCTCGGCCAGCCGCTGGCGAGACTCGGGCGCAAGCGTCAGGCGGTCGATCACCGCGTCCACGTCGTGCTTCTCGTAGCGGGCCAGTTTCAAGGGGTTCTCGCCGCCCTCCTTCAGCACCTCGCGAATCTCGACCAGACTGCCATTGACGCGGGCACGCCCCCAGCCCTGTTTCTGCAGGTCTTCGATCGTGTCTTTGTGAAAGCCCTTCTGGGCGCGAACCACGGGGGCCAGCACCAGTGCCCGCAGCGGTGCCTTCGCTCTTTCAGCACCCGCCAGCACCGCATCCACAATCTGCGTCGCGGCGGTGGCCTGAATGGGCTTGCCGCAGCGTTCCACCACCGTGCCGTCCTTCTTCACCTTGGTCGGGTGCCAGCACGTCGGGCTGCCGCAGCGGGCGAAGAGCAGCCGCAGATAGTCGTAGATTTCGGTGCTGGTGGCGACGGTGGAGCGGGGGTTGTGGCCGCTGGAGCGTTGCTCGATCGCGATGGTGGGGGGGAGGCCTTGGATGTCCTCCACGTCGGGCTTCTTGAGCTGGT
>FRDC01005050.1_pt1 | contig 19652 bp, 25 predicted proteins | sample 1106171 | NCBI WGS metagenome assembly FRDC01 (sample SAMEA3930566, study PRJEB13176) | freshwater metagenome | biome: Drinking water system; feature: drinking water; material: water | place: Singapore | collected 2014-12-20 | reverse complement strand
TGATGGCCGGAGGTGCGCCCCCACCTGCTGCGCCCTCTCGTATGGCCACTGTCGCACCTGTTGCCCCTGTCGCAGCCGTCGTGCCAGTAACCCCCACCCAGTCCACCCCTGCACCCGCTCCCATCGCAGAGGTTTCTCTGGATGCCGAACCGGTCACTACCCCTGCCACTTCCAAGCCTGACCTTGAACCCTCGCCCTCATGGTCTATGTCCGGCTGGCTCAACGCTGAGAGTGTAACTGACCCCACACTATCCGCTGCTACCGCTGCCACCGCCGCGCCCGTCGTAGCTCCTGTCACGCCTTCTGTCCCGGCTGTCGGAGAGCTTGCCCCTGAACCTCTGCCCACCGTCACCAAGGTCTTCCCGCATCACCTCAACACTATGCGGGGGTTCAAGGAACCCGTCCCTCTCTCTGAGGTCCGGCTGACGGAGGCACCCACCTCTTAGGTAGACTCCGTCCATGGCAATCCAAGCCGATAAGAAGTACCATCTCGTCTACACTGCCCTGGCTTTCGGTAGGAACGAACAGTTCCTCCGGAAGATTCAGGCGCAGTACGGTCTCGAAATCCCCTTCATCGACTATGACTTGCCGGTCGAACTCAAGGAAGCTCTGGACACCTACATCTACGTCAGCGAAGACGGCGGCTTCCAAACCGTCTTCAACAAGCTCAGACGTCAGTACTCGCAGGTCAACTTCACCCACCTCGGTCTAGTCCCTGGTACCGAGATCCTCAAGCTTATGCAGTCCTGTGAGGCCACGATCCAGCGTCACATCGCCATCGGTTCCTTCTACCGCATCATCCAAGGCGACCTCCGCAACCTCCAGGTTCAGCTGCTCAGCCATGACGAGAATGAAGGTAAGGTCGGTTTCCAACTGCTCGGAGAGCAGAAAGAACTCGATATCCCTCTAGCGGCGCTTGAGTTGATCGACGCCCCCTTGAACCCCTGGGCAGGCTTTCGGAACCTCATGACCACTGAATTCGACCGCGACAACAAGAACGCCGTTATCGTAGACGGTAGCTACGCGCTGCACCGAGCCATGTTCGGCAACGACAAGCTCTACACCAAGAAGAAGCGCTTCGTCGGCGGCTGCTCCGGCTTCTACTTCGAACTCCTCCGGCTCAAGGAACTCTACCCCGAGTACGAGCTGCACGTCGTCTTCGACGGCTACGATAAGCGCAAGTTCGAGGACAACCCCGAATACAAATCCCAGCGCGTCACTTATACCGACAAGTGGTACAAAGCCTACGCCGATAACCTCGACTGGTGCAAGCGCCTCACCCAGGCCCTCGGTTTCCATCTCCACGTCCCGACCGACAAGGAAGGTGACGACGTTGTCGGTTCCCTCGCCACCCGCTTGACGCAGGGCTTCAACTACCAGCACGTCGTCATCTTCTCGCTCGACACCGACTTCTATCAGCTCGTGGACGAGCGCATCCACCTGCTCCTCCCCAAGCTCTCGTTCCGAGGCAACTCCGTCATCGTCACGCCGGAACGGGCTCGCGAATACTTCGGCTTCGAGAAGCCCGACCCCGAAGACAAGAGCCAGAAGATCCTGACCTGCGTCAATCGCAACGATAAGATCAACTGGTTCCGGGCTCTCGCCGGTGACTCCTCGGACAACATCAAGTCCATCAACAAGTTCATGTTCGAGTACACCAACGGCACCAAGACGATGTACGGTGCCCAGCATTATCTGCCGATCATCAACGCCGCCGACACCATCGAGGACTGCCGCGACGCCCTCCGCGACGACCCTCGTTTCAACGACTTCGTGGAACAGGGACAGTTCGAGGCCAACCTCAAGCTCCTCACCATCCGTCGCGACTACTTCGACACCTATACCTCCCTCGCGGAGTTCAAAGGTGAGTTCAACTATCAGCAGCTTGAAGGGATGTTGGCTGAGGTTTCCTTCTTCAAGGAGATCGAAATGCTACCGCGTGTTGCGAGGATCTTCCAGTCCATATGGTAAAGAAGGTCCGCATCCGACTCAACAAGAACGCGTATCGCGAAACCCCTGAGGGGCGAGAGAAATGGCTCGCCTCTCAAAAGCGTTATCGCGAGTCTGCGAAAGCTAAGGCTACGCGGGCTGCTTATCACGCAAATCGTTATTCCGAGGATCAGGCGTACAAACTGGAGTTCAGCATGCGNNAGCATGCGGAACCGTATCCGCAACGCCCTCCGGCGATACAAGAATGGTCAGCGTGGCGGGTCGGCAATTCGAGACCTCGGGTGTTCCCTGCCAGAGTTTATTGCGTACATCGAAAGTCTCTGGCAACCCGGCATGTCCTGGGAGAACTACTACACGGACTGGCAGATCGATCATATTCGGGCTATTTCCCTGTTTGATATCACGGACCCCGAGCAGTTCAAGCAGGCGGTCCACTACACCAATCAACAGCCTCTCTTCACCGCTGAGCACCTCGCTAAGACTCGGCTGGATCGAGAGCTGATCCGACAGAAGGCTGCCTAACATGCACATTTCTTATGACGAGCATCCCGAACTCTTCTCCCTGATCAACAAGCGCACCGGTCAGTACGCCCAGGCGCGGACGTCCATGCGCGACATGATCGCGGAGTCGCAGAACTTCATGCTGCGTTACTTCATGATGTTGCCGCAGATCGACTACACCATCGCGCGGCTCTACTACATCGAGCGCCTGTCGCAAGATCAAATCAGCGATCTCCTGAATATCACGCAAGCGGCGGTCTCTCGCCGCTTGAAGTTTATCCTCGTCCGCGTCAAGTTCCTCCTCAAGATGCCCTATCTGGACCCGATCCAGATCCGGAAGGACTTCGAGGAGCTCTTCCCCGAGGAACTGTTCGAGTTCGCCTATTTCTTCTACTGGGAGAACGCGCAGAACCGCGTCAAGTACTTCATCAAGACTTCCCAGTCGGGAGCCGCCAACAAGTTCGCCCGCGTCATGGACTATCTCGAGCAGCTCGCCGCCCTTGATGACGACCGTATCGCGGAAGACTACGACCTCCAGGCCAAGAAAGGTCTGGCGCTGATCTACCTCGATTACTTCCGGTACACCCGCTCCAAGTCCAACATCATCACCTTCCTCTACAAGAAGAACGATGCGCTCCGGACCAAGGCGCTGATCCAAGATGAATCGATCTTTGAACCCGAGGTGGCTGTAGCCTAACCTCTCACACTTCTGGACAGCTGATCATAGCCCTAGGGCTCTCAGTACAGTCCCTCGGGAGCACCCATGATGGCCAAGACGCCTGACCAACTTTTCGAAGAGTCGTTCTTCGCCGGAGCCAACCCGGTTGGACACACTGCATCCGCCCCTGCTATTACGCCTGCCGCTGAGTTCGATCGGCTCGCCAGCGGTCAGGCCGCCCTTCGTTTCACTACGGCCAAGGCCAAGTTCCGGGGCCTCAGCGTCGAAGCTACCGAGAAGGGCTACATCCTGCGTGGTGCGGCTATCCGTCGCGAGGCTTTCAATCTGCGCCAGTACCTTATGGCCGACAACCAAGTGCAGCTCAAATTCTCCGAAGAACTCCTTAACTACGAGCCGGAGGAAGAGCTGGTCAAGAAGTCCCAGGTCCCGCTCTGGGTAATCCGTCCTGTCCGCGACGGCGCTGTCATGATCGAGAGGGTCTGGAAGTCCTAAGTGCAGATCGTTTCGCGCCAAGAAGCTATCGCAGCAGGGTCTGATCGGTATTACACCGGCCAGCCGTGCAAGCGTGGCCATCTGGCGCTACGGAACACTAAGACCAAGGTATGCTGTGATTGCCTCGCCCACTACAACTCGGTCCATGGCCCAGCCGCTCGACGTAAGTACAATGCCTCTGAGCAAGGTAAGGCGGCACGATCTGCTCAGACTCGCCGCTATCTGGATAAGCCAGAAGCCCGAGTAGTCCGAGAGAAGCGTCGCAAGGAGCGTCTGGCAACTGATCCTCAGTTCGCCATCGCTACCTCGCTCCGTTCGCGCCTGAAAGCTGCCATCCAGCGCGGCTTCGTGGATAAGAAGGGCTCGGCAGTTTCCGATCTCGGCATGACTCTCCCAGAGTTCAAGGCCTATTGCGAGGCTCACCCTAACTGGCAACCAGATTGGACCTGGGCTGGCCTTGGTACGGTCTTTCAGCTTGACCATATCAAGCCTCTGGGTCTCTTTGATCTAACTGATGCCGCCCAGTTGAAGAAAGCGGTACACTATACCAATCTCCAGCCTTTGTCGGTCGCTGACCACAAGGTCAAGACTGCAACTGATGTTCAAATGATCCAGGCTCGGGCGCAAGTCCAAAGCCTTAGCCTGTGAGGAAGGCCTAACATGTCGGGAAACGAGTTTGATTTCGGAGGCGCTGCGGGCCTCGACATGACGTCAGCCATCGCTGACGATCTACTCGACTTTGACCCGCTGCCGGATCTTACTCCGGAACTGCCCGTCAACGACGTCGGAGACCTCCAGGCGGCTGCCCCCGTTCGGGAGAAGACCGAAGAGGAAATCGTTCTCGAAGTCGAAGACGCTCTGCTCGACCTGCTGGCTCAAGAGCGCCGTCAGGACCTCCTTGTTCTCACTGGCGAACTCCCTGACACTTCATCGGCCATTGAGGACGATGTCTCCGAGGAGTTCGGTTCGCTCTACACTCAGGCCCTGCTGGTCAATCCCGCTTTGAAGTGGTACGCCAAGCTCATCAAGATGCTCAAGCCCGAGCAGTTCCATCTGGATGGCGAGCAGCTCCACCTCCGCATTTCCAAGGAACTTTTCAAGAAAGTCCTCGCTCCCTTTGTTTCCGACTTCTCGGCCGAGTTCGAGGAAGACTCGCCCATCGTGGCCGTCGTCCGCTCCCTGGCGCGCAACGCCGGTGAGCTCGAAGCCAAGGAATCGGAAGCCCGCATCGAAGCCGATGTCAGCCGTCGCACCCACGGTGAGTCCGGCCAGTTCGACCCTTCCAAAGTGGACTTCGACACCGATGACGGCTTCCAAGCCTTCATGTCGGAAGCAGACCTCTCCATCGAAGACGATCTCTTCGGTAACCCGCAGGAAGTCGAGAGCGAACTCAAGATCTCTCTGCTCGACCTCTCCAACAAGGCTGTCGCGGAATACTGCGACTCCGAGAAGTGGGACACTAGCGAAATCACGGCCAAGCTCCAGGAGGAAGGTTTCTCCCGCGCCCAGGCCAACGAGATCGCTGGTATCGTCAAGTTCATGCGTCTTGACCGTTCGCTCAAGAAGCGTCCGGACGGTAACTTCGGCGGGGACGTGGACCTGGGCTTCAACCCCGGTATCTAACGCTCTCCTAGATCGGTAGCGAACTCGCGAGCAGATAGTAACCGATCGCGAGGATCTGTCTCGCTACTACCTAGGTTACCCATGTCTGAACCCCACGACCTCATTGCTGGCGACTACCCCGTCAAGTCCTCCGAAGAACTCCGGGCTCAAGGTGAGCTAGCCGCAATGGACGACGACGCGGGTTCCGGCCCCAGTCAGGTCCGGAATCAGATCCTCAAGAAGGCGCGGGAAGAGCTTCCCGACTTCCTCAACGTTCAGCTCTCCAAGATCAACGACAAGGATCTGTCGCTCCCGGCCAAGCTCGACACGCTGGCGGAGACGCTCTCCGCTATCGTTCCTCTCCAGATCGGGGAATCCCTTGCCAAGGTCCCTTCCGAGGCTCGCTCCGTCGCCTTGTCCCGAGCCATGGCTGGTCTCCGGGAAATCACCAATGTCCTCAAGACGAAGCGTGACGTCGAGAACAGCGACGAGATCAACCCCTACAGCCCCAAGTTCCAAATCGTCTTCGGTTGGTTCTTCGACGTCTTCCACCACACCCTCACCGAGCAGGGTCTGGACGAGATCGCGATCAACAACATCTTCGCCAAACTCAGCGTCGAGCTAGTCGGGTGGGAGGAGAAGATCGAGAAGCGGCTGCGCGGTGTCGCTGGTCGTGCGCTTGAGAACCTAACTAATCCTCTTATTAAAGATTTCAAAGACAGCATACGCGCTCAGACTAATGCCGCTAACATCTCAACAAATTCAGACGTTAGTTGAACCCTATGGGGTTCAAGTTCTTGCGACCTCTTCTGTCAAGTGGGGTGATCACATCTCATTCCAGTGTGCTTGCGGTCAACCCTGTTCGTCAACTTACCATTCTGTAGTTCGGAACAAGGCTCAGCCGCGTTGTTCTTCCTGTCTAGCTAAACACAAGTCTGCTACTCAAATAGCCGTAGCTCAGAGGGAGGGTGTTCAGACTCTCTCTGAGCTACGGCAGAAGTTTGAGTCACAAGGGGCTCAGCTTCTGACGGCGAAATATCAGACGAATAGGCAGAAACTAGATTTTATCTGTAGTTGTGGTCAACCTGACACCATTCATAGTACTACGGTACTCTACCACTCCTGTCGTATTGTTTGTAAAACTTGTCTTTACGCTTATTGGCCCTCTGGTTCTGAGCACGCTAATTGGAAGCCTGACAAGACTGATTATGAACGTCGTCATGACCGCCCCAGCTGAAGTTCAGCGTTGGTATGAGGAAGTGTTTCGGCGAGATGACTTTACTTGCGCGGTTACTGGGATTTGCGGAGGCAAGTTGTCGGCCCACCATCTCTATAACTGGGCTGATTATCCAGATCATCGTTTTGATGTATCCAATGGCGTAACTATCTTGCGAGACCTGCATACCCTCTTCCACTCTAAGGAGTGTTATGGTATTCGACACAACACTCCGGCTCAGTTTGTAGAGTTTACTCGCCGGTATCATACCGTGGAATTTAATGTCTAGCTCCTTCAACAGCCGTATGTCGCTGGCGNNCTGGCGGATCGCGCCCGTAAGTTCAGCGTCACCAAGACCGGCCTCTCCATTATTGAGTTCGCAGAGCTACCTTCCGGTCTCAACCAGAAGCTCCTCCCCGCACAGAAGTTCCTCCTCAAGGTCTTCGAGAAAGAAGACCTGGACGACACTATCGCGTACATCCCGGTGCGCGACCAGTTCAACGAGAAGACCCTCTACACTCTCACCGAGGCTGGTTTCTACGAGTTCCTCCGGGCTGAAGGCCGCTTCTCTCTCAAGTACGCGGAATACCAGCAGTCCGACATCGTGCAGATCAACCTCTGTATGGGTCGTCGTGCCTCCAAGACCACCGTGATCACGGTCTGGATTGCCTACAAGCTCTACCAGCTCCTCAACATCTACCATCCGCAAGACTACTTCGGGATCATGAAGCGTGACCCGATGAATATCACCATGACCGCGCTCGGTCAGGACAACGCAGAAAAGCTCTTCAAGCGCTTTGTCTCCTTGCTCCAGGGTTCGCCCTTCTTCCGACCCTTTATGCTCGAAGCCGCGACGACTGACCAGATCAAGATCTGGACGCAGTACGACCTCGACCAGCTCGAGAACATCACCAAGCCGCCGCTCCACTCCCACTCCATCACGATCACTGCTGCCGCGAACAGCTCCGGTGTCCGTGGTGAGAACAATATGTTCGTGATTGCGGACGAGTTCGCCCACTTCAACCGCAGCGCCAAGTCCACGCGTGACAAGCCACTGGATGAAGCCATTTACGAGGCCCTGACGCCGTCTACCTCGGGTTTCACCATGCCGCCTGAGCCTGGCGAGGAGCGCGGCAAGCCGTGGGGTAAGTCCCTCTTCCTGTCCTCGCCTAACGGCCCCGGTGGCAAGTTCTGGCAGGACTGCCAGGATGCCAACGAGAAGGGCGCGCGCTCCGGTACGCTGTTCATCCAGGCCGCGACCTGGGAAATCAACCCCATCGTTCACTCCGCCTTCCTCCGCAAGGAGTACAACAAGAACCCCGCTTCCTACGAACAGGAATACGGCGGCAAGTTCATCACTGGCGGTATGAACTGGCTCTCCGATCTGCCGACCTTCTACACCAGCTTCGACAACCGGCTCAACCCACTCCAACCCACTGGACGCCGGGACCGTGTTTACTTCCTCGGTATCGACTTCGCGCTCTCGAACGACGGCACCGCCTGCTCCATCTGCCACTTCGAGCCGGACTACGACGAACCTGTGGACTCCTTTATCCCTGAGGCTTTCGCCTACTGGCAGGACCCCCGCCTGAACGACCCTGAGTTCCTGGCCACTCTGGACCCCCAGCTCATGGAGCGGGACGCCTACGACAACGAGGGTGATCTGATCCCCTACCTCCAGCGGGTCGACAAGGAGGTCATGAAGCGCTTCAACGAGTTCGCGGACCTCAAGAACCCTGAGTACCTGGCCACCCTCAAGCGGCCACGCGGGCGCTTCGTCGTGGACTACTCCGAGGTCCGCTACGCCGGAAAGCCGCCCTACGCTCACCGCAAGACTCTGCTCCTTGATGATGTCCTCGACTGGGTCCAGGATCTCTACTGGCGCTGGCCGATCAAGTACGGTGTCTTCGACCAGTGGTCCGGTGAAATCATTTCCCAGATGGTCGAGAAGCGAGGCCTCGCGACCCGCCTCGAAATGATCAAGTTCAACGAGCACAGCAACGACTCCATGTACAAGCTGTTCTCGTCGCTCCTTCATCAGAATGACCTCAAGCTCCCACCTGACCCCACCTTGATCCGGGAATTGCTGGCGCTGCGCGTTGAGCTACGCTCCCACGGTATGATCAAGGTCGAAGTCCCGGCTTCGGCTGGTCACGACGACCGGTTCGACTCTATAATCCNNTCTCGCCTATGCCCACCAGAACAAGAACCTCGCCCTCGCGGGCCACAACCTCCAGAACCTCTTCAATGCCCGCGACCCCGTTTCCACGACGGGCGACCTTCGGGGTGTCTCTGATCCCAAGCTGCACGAGAAACTGAAACAGACGTATCATCAGACTCAGTATTCAATTCGGTCCCCCAACGTCCGGACGAATATGCTCAAGATAATGCCCAAGGGGCGCGGACGCTAAAGGAGTTGGGTCTTGTCTAATAAGTCACGTCGCCGTCGCAATCGGTCGAACCAGTCGCAAGCCAACACCGCTGCCAATGAAGCGGCGAAGCGCCCGACTGTGGCCCAGCGCTCCGCCCCCAATCTGACGACCGCTTCTATGGCGCAGAATGGCTCTATCGACACCACCACGCGCCGCTTCAATTCTCTCCACGGTGGGCAGGCGCGTTCCGAACCCGATCTCGGGGAAGCCAACGTCCGCACCGCCTCCTGGACCAGCGAGAACGGCAAGCAGCTGGCAGTCTCGGCCACTTCATTCACGAAGCAAGCCGCCACCGCCGCGATGTCGGACCTGATCGGCTCCTACACCTCCATCGGTCTCGACCCCGAGCAGGACAACTTCGACGCCCTCGACTTGATGGCTCAGCGGATCATCGATCTGCTGACCTCCAACGTCTACACCTTCGCCAACCTCACCCGGTTCGAGCGGAACCTGCTTTTCCGATATTTCTACAAGACGAACCCAGTCATCGGCCGTCTGATCGACCTGCACACCGATCTCCCGCTTTCCAAGACTCGCCTCCAGGCTCCTTCGGATCTGCCGGATATCGCCAAAGACTACATCATGCAGTTCTACGAGCGTCTGCTCGACCGGCTTAACTTCGCTTCCTTTCTGCGCGACCTCGTCCTCACTCACTGCATCTACGGCGAGTCCGTCGCTCTGGTGGACGACTACTACAAGGATTTTGACCGCGTACTCCAGGACATCCACGTCCTGGAAGAGCACGTCTTCAACTACTCCGACGAAGACGCCAAGTTCATGGAGACGGTCGAGTCCGTCTACGAGAAGAACCCCAAGGACGTCAAGGTCCAGGACCGGATCAAGTACATCAAACTCAAGTTCTCGAACTTCTTCGAGCCGGACTACACCGGACCTGATCGGCTGTCCGTGCTGCCGTTCTACAAGATCCAGGAATATCTCGAGAATGACGACGTTGACTACCTCGCCGTCAAGTATCAGCTCTCCGAATCCCTCAACCAACTCCTCGCCGCTAAGGTCGATGATAGCTTCCTCCACGAAGTTGGCTACAGCGAAGGCATGACGGCGATGCTCGCGGACCCTGAGCTGCACCAAGACAAGACTGTCGTGATCGACTCCGACAGCTACGACGGCTACCCCTTCGTCTTTCAGCTCAAGCGTCCCGAAGGTTCCTCTATCATCCTCCGCACAATCAACGAGGCGTTGGAGTGGGAAGCTGCCAAGCGGGCTATGCGGGCGAAAATCGAGTCCATCGGTAAGGTGGGGCGTGTTATCACGGCTCCCGGCCTCTCCGAAGGTCAGATCAACATGCTCCGGGCCGAAGTTCAGTTGATGCTGGACGACCCCGGCTACGCCATCGTCTCCAACTTCGACATCAACTGGCAGGAAGTCAACGCCGAACTGCGGCAGCAGCTGGACGATCTTACCGGCGCTGCCGAGCGGATCACCGAGACTCTGGCTTTGGGTGGCGGTATGCCCCTCACGCTGATCTCGGGGGACTCCCAGTACAGCGGCGGCAGTATCAAGCTCGAAATCCTGAACGTCGAATACCACTCCTTCAAGCAGCGCCTCCAGTCCCTGATCGAGGAACGTCTGTTCAAGCCGATCGCGCTCCGGAAGGGCTTCGTCTCCGTCGATGACTGGGGTAACCCGGTGGTCTGCTATCCGCGCCTTACCTTCTCCCGCGTCTCCCTCCGTGACGAGTCGGTCTTCGACATCCTCTTCTCGCTCTACCAGAAGGGCTCGATGCCGGTGTCGATCATCTACGACATCCTCAACCTCGATCCTGACGATGTCAAGCGCGGTATCGAAACCGACCTCTGGACCGTCAACGATCCGAACTTCAACGAGCTTACCCGTGGTATGCTCTCCACGGCTATCGATGACGTCTACCAGAACACCGATCTCACTCAGCGCCTTATTGACGAGCTGGGCCTCAATCCCATCCAGCAGGACGCCCAGGAAGTTATGGAAGACGGAGTCTACGACCCCGACATCGATGACTTCCAGCACCCCGGCCTTCCCTCGTCGGATGACGCTCCCGCCGAGGACGAGGGTGATCCCGACAAGAACAATGACGACGAGGTGGACGACTCTCAGCCGATCCCCCCGGAGCAACTCCAGCCCAAGGACGCGCCGACATTTAATAATGTCGAGGATCAGGAACGCTGGCAGGCCCCGGATGTCCCGGACCCTTCCAAGCCTGCGGACTTCGATTGGGGTGACAAGTAATGTTCAAGCGTCTCGCACTTCGTCCTATCGCGGAACGTCTGGAGCGCCTCCAAGCTCGGCGCTCCGACTCCTTCCACGCCGACCTCCGGAAAGCCCTGGGACAAGACACTCCCAAGGATGTCACTAACGCCCGCCTCTTCACGGAGGTGGAACTGCGCGAGCTCGGTCGACAGGCGGCAAAGGAGGCTGGTTTCGACTCCGCTGCTGATTACCTGGCCAAGATCTACCGCCGTCAGGAAGCGGAGTTCGCCTCTCCTACGGACGCTCCGGAGTACCTCGCCAACGAACTCTTTCATGCACCGACCACAGAGCGCCCTCCTTCTCCCAATCGGAACATGCGGACGCTGAGCGACCCTGATACCTCCGCCGACCCGGATCTCTCCGGTGGCAACGACTCCGACCCGGATCTTTCCCTCGACTAGTTCTGGCTCTTACGTCATCCCCCCAAGCCCTCGTTACCCCTAAGTGACGAGGGCTTGTCCGTTGTATCGTATCGCTGCCGCCACAACTAAGAAGGCCCGCGCCACTGCCGACGAAGGTAAGGGTGCCGTCCGGCTTTCCCTTCCTGGCAAGGACTTTATCTTCGCCCAGGTGTCTATCGTCTCCTCGGTGAAGACGGAAGGCGAAAGCCACCTCATCACTCCGGAGACCTCCAAGTTCGTTAACGCCAACGGCGACTCCTGGACGAACGAAGCTCTCAAGGCGAACTACACCTCCTTTATCGGCGGCTTCAACTACATCAACCACATTCAGGAGCCCGAGCTGGCTGTCGGCTTCCTTGCTGACGCCGCCCTCCGTCGCCTCCTCGTGGACAAAGAACAGAACCTCTTCGTTTACTACGTCGATCTGCTCGTCGCCACCCACCGCGACTCCCACCCCGAATTGACCCGCAAGATTCTGTCGAACAAGGTCAAATACCTGTCGATGGGTTGTGAGTCCTTTGTTTCCACCTGCTCCGCCTGCGGCCATCAGGCCGAAGACGAGACTAACTTCTGTACACACTTGAGCTTCCAGAAGGGTAAGTACTTCATCGACAAGTGGGGCAAGAAGCGGGTCACCGCTGAACTGCTCGGCACGTCACAACCCGGCACCGTGAACTTCTACGAAGCCTCCTGGCTTTCAGAAGTTCCCGCATTCGGCGGGGCAACTAAGCGAAATCTGCTGCCAATCGGCAAGGATCAGCAAGTGGATATTAACATGGAACAGCGCTTCGCTGTCAAGCCTGCTGTCCAGCGCTTCGTGGACGTCTAATGGCTCTGGCGATCTCCCAGGAAGTGAAGGTGGAGCGGCTGCGTGAGGTAGCTGCTCCTCTAGCTTTGCTCTCTGGGCCTTCGTCAGCTAAGCAGCCTCATACCTTCCGCTGCAACCACTGCCAGCAGACCTTCGAACGTGCCTTTGAAAAAGTTTATCTACGTAAGCAGTTCTGCTGCTATACTCCCGGATGCGTCAACTCCGTTGCTGTGGTAGGCGTCAAGCCGATCTCTACAGAAGATAAGGCTCGAGAAGCCTATGCCAAATACGGTGCGGAACTAATCCTTCCTTACTTGGGCTCGAAAGTAAAACAGCCCTTTAAGTGCTCTTGTGGCACTGTTTCCGAGATGCGCCCTCAGGACGTTTGGCATAAGAATAAGTACGGCAATCCTAATCAATATCCGCGCTGTCCTGACTGTGCCTACAAGCTATCCTACTTGCACGGCGAGCGCCACCCCAGCTACGACCCCGATCGAGACCAGAAAGCCCGCGTTCGTCAACAGATGGAACGTAAGGACGGCTTCTACCAGCAGGTCAAGCTCTTCCACAACTTCACCTGTGTCCTCACCGGCATCAAGGCTACTCGTAAGACACCTGTAGCCTCCCACCACCTCGATAACGCCGCGCATCATCTGGATCGGGCGGAGGACGTTCATAACGGCGTCTGCATTCTCCATAGCCTCCACAAAGAGTTCCACGACACCTACGGCTACGGTAATAACACCGCCGAACAATTTTCCGAGTTCTACTTCTCCAAAACAGGTCATCTGTTTTCCGAGGTCTACGACCTTTCTTTGCGTCGCTGGAAGTCTGGCGGCTCGAACCTGCAAACCAACTGATACCCATTGCTGCCTGTCTTCACTGCGCTGAGACAGGACCAAACAGCTTCCTAGCGCAATGATAAAGAGATTGTCCTCTCTTCCGTGTCATCCTCAAGGAGAGCCGTAATGCCGGTCCAAAAGCTCAGCGATACTCAGCGCCCCTCCGCCCAGCGGACCGCTGCGGTTCAGAAGGTAGCGACTTCCAAGCTCGTTGCCGCCGCCAAGCAGCGTGCCGACGCCATTTCTTCCTTCGACTCCACTCTGAACAAGCTGTCGAAGGCTTTCAACTCCAACCGTCAGTTCACCGCTGAGCAGGTCAACAAGGTCAAGGCCTCGTTGAACGTTATGGCCAAGCAGATCGCTACCGAGCAGCAGGCTGCTCTGGGCCACCTCAACACCGCTCTGCGTCTCGATATCGCCACCTCCAAGCTCGTCGCCCAGACTGAAGACCTCGCTGCCCTCCAGGGCAAGGTCGCCGTTCTGCGTCAGGTTGCTACTGCTACCGTCGCCGGTGAAGGTGATGACCTCATCCAGATCGATGACTCCGGCTATGTCGTGGATGACTCCGTCGATGTCATTGACGAGCTGCCCGACGCTCCGGAAGTGACCGACGAAGTCGCTGCCACCAAGACCGCCGCTGGCGAAGAAACCAACAACCTTTCTGAGCAGGGTGTGGACGGCGAGCCCGTCGGCGTGCCCCAGGAAGACACTCCCGAGAACCGCGCTTTCGAGCCTGAGACCAAGGCTCAGCCGCGTGGCGCTCCGGCCGAGACCAAGGTCAACCTGACCGAAGCCAAGACCAAGAAGGCTTCCGAAGGCATCGACGGCGAGCCCGTCGGCGTACCGCAGGAAGATGGTCAGGGTGGCGCTGAATCGCCTTCGTACTCGAAGGAAGATCCGTCCACTTCGGCCCCGGACACCACTCTCGCCAAAAAGCGTAAGGCTGCTGGCAACGACGGCGACCCCAACTACGCCGATGTCGAGCCGGCTGGTCCCGAGACCACGGTGAAGACCTCCAAGCGCACCAAGGCTGACGAAAACGGTTTCGATCCGGCCAACGGTCAGGATCTCGAGAAGGACACCATTTCGGCCGAAGAAGACGACGTCGTTGTCGATCCCACGATTGACCCGACTCTCGACTCCGACCCTGTTGACGACTCCGAGCTGGACATCCCGGTTGAGGATGGTCTGGGCGACGAGGAGTTTGACGACCTCGCAGCCGATGAAGACGACGGCCTCGATCTCGAGCTGCCCGAAACCGGCTTCGATGACATCCTCCAGGACGAAATCCTGGCAGGTGACGAGTTCCTCGACGGCGACGACCTCGCTGACCCCGAGGTGGCTCCTCAGACTGACGAGCTGACGGCCTCTGCCCGCACTGCCCGGCGGATGACGGCGTCTCGTTCTTCTGGCTCGACACCGGCCAAAGAGGCCGATGTGCTCAAGGCCATCGTCGACGCTGACTTCCGGTAAGTCAGCGTCACCCACCCCTAGCTAACCGGATAGCGATCCAGGAGAATATCCAAATGCTTAAGATCCAACACAAGGGCATCCAGGCTTCCATCGACCTGAACCAGACTGGTTTCACTGGCGATGTGGCCGAAGATTCCAAGCTCGCCTACGTCCAGAGCCTCAAGGCTGGCCGTCTCATCGCCGTCACTCCCGACGGTGCTGCTCTCGCTGACGGTGACCCGGCTGAGGACGCCACGGCAATCGGCTTCCTCATCAACGACGCCGAAGGCTACTTCTACGAGAACAAGCCGGCTCTGGCTTCGGGCAAGGTCGCCATCACCGTTGGCAACTGCGTCGTCGTCACCGACCAGATCGATACCGCTGAGACCTTCGCTCCGGGCGACGCTCTCTACGCTGGTACCGGCGCCAAGGCTGGCCTCGTGACCAAGACGCCGATCACCGATGCTAACACCGCCCCCACGGTCGTGTCGCGTCAGATCGGTATCGCTCTCAGCGCCGCTTCGTCGGCATCGCCGGAGCTCACGATCGCGGTCCTCTAAGGACCGCGGTTTAGATCAACGACTTAGCGGAAGCACAGGAGCAAACTGATATGTCCCGCAAGGTAACTGCCGCACAAAAGCACCAGCTTATGACCAAGCTCCTGGCAACTGCCCAGGGCCGTCAGCGCATCGCCGCTCAGATCCAGGAGCCGCTGCGCAAGCTTCGCGACTACCAGGCTATCGGCCGTCGCGCCTTCTTCGTGGACGAGCTGCCCGATGGCACGCTGCCGGTCTACGACATGGACGTCGACACCCCGGCTTACGTCGTCGGTGAAGAAGCTGACTCCATCCAGACCGTCGTCAAGACGAAGCGTCTGCTGGTGCCGCTCTTCGAGCTGGCGTCCTACCCGAAGGTTCCCTTCACCCAGGTGAAGGAGCGCCGGTTCGACGTCATCCGTCGTATCAAGCAGAAGGCTCGTGACGAACTGTTCCGTCGCGAAGACCAGCTGATCTTCGCCGCCTTCAAGAAGGCTGCCACGGCCAACACCGTCAACACCTCCGTTTCGGTTGCCAAGGCGACCTTCAACGGTACGGTTGGTGCCGGTATCGGCATCCTGGCCGACACCTTCGCCAAGATCGAGACGCACGGCCTGCGCGTCGACAAGATCTTCTTCAACGCCGCCAACTTCCCGGCCTTCCGTAAGGCTGGCCGCGACTACGCCGACTTCGAGACGCAGCGCGAGCTGCTCCGCACCGGCTACGTCGGCTCGCTGTGGGGCGCTTCGCTCTACATGTCGCCGGAAGTCCAGAACGACCGCTTCTACCTGGTCACCGAGCCCGAGTACTTCGGTGTGATCCCGGTCCGGATCGACCTCACGGTCATCCCTGCCGACGATCCGGGCAACCGTGCGTTTGGGTGGTCTATTTTTGAGAACATTGGCGTGGGCATCCATAACGCCAACCTCGGTTTACAGCAGCTCGTTCTGACTGCCTAAGCTCCGGCTTAGTTCCGAAATTAAAGGGGTGGCCTTCGGGCTGCCCCTTTTCTTTGGCCTCAGAATAGTCTATATTGTTCTAGAGGTACACAACTATGCCCGCTCCGCTCACTCTGGAACAAGCTCACACCATTATCCGTCAGGCCGGGGCTGAGCCCGCCTTCGACCAGTTCCAAGGTTCGCCCAAGTCTCACGNNCACTAGCGGCTCAGCTATCTTCGCCACCGTCAACAAGAAGCTGAACAAAGACCCCAACTACCGCCTCCGTTGCACCGACTGCAACCGCGTCGGCAACCCCAAGTACAGTATCGAGGCTGTCCAGCAACTCTTCGAGGAACGCGGAGCCACTCCTCTCTTCGATACCTATACCCGCTACGACAAGCCGCTCGCCTACAAGTGTGCCTGTGGTAACGAGCGCGAGGTTACCCTCGAGTCCGTCATCGAACGCATCCGCCGCAACCCCGAGCACATCATCCGGTGTCAGCCCTGCGCTCACGAAGGCTTTCGTCCCCTCTCTACCCCACCTGTCGCGGACATCCAAGCTCGCCTCGATGCCTTGATGCTCGAACACGAGGCTACCGCTCTCGAGCCATACCCTGGCCGGAATAATCGCCCCATCCGCTTCCGCTGCAAGTGCGGCAACGAGCACTCTATGACTTGGTCGGGCCTCGATACCCATGACTCCCCGCCGCGCTGCCCTAAATGCCATCTGGAAGCTAGGCCAAGAGGCTCCGACCACCCTTCATGGAACCCTAACCTCACCGATGATGACCGCCTCCTGAATAAGTATGGACGCGGAGCTGCATGGCAGCGCTGGAGGTCCGCTATCCTCCGTCGCGACAACTACACCTGCCAGATCACCGGCCAAGTCGGAGGCAAGATCGCCGCCCACCACCTTCATAACTGGGCGCACTTCCCCGACCTCCGCTTCGAGTTGAGCAACGGCGTCACTATCACTAGGGAACTCCATACGCTCTTCCATGAGCGCTACGGCAAGGGTCCCAACACCCCTGAACAGTTCCGCGAGTTCACTTTGGCCTATTGAATCCCTGGATTCAATACATATGCCTTCGTAACCCACGGAGGCTCCCATGCCCAACTATGCTACTGAAACCGAAACCAAGCATGGTACCATTCTCTTTCCTGACGACGACTTCGTCACTTTCGAAGGTCCCAGTGGTGAGACGCTCGAAGAACCTCGCCACTGCCTCGACCTCAATGTCCCGGTCACTGTCCAAGCCGACGCGAAGGGTGAACTCTATGTCCCCTGTCGCTGCGGCTCCCACTACCTCGACGGCCAGCTCGAGAACGGTCACTACATCGGCCTGTCAACTTCTCCGATCCCGACCTGAATACCGCTCCTAAGCAAGGGAGCATTCTATGGCAACTACTTGGCTGAAATCCCATCGTCCCTACGGCCCCCTCTCGCGTTATGATATGGCTGCGGTTCAGTACGCTGCTGCGCGGGAAGCTCGTCGGAGCTGGTATCGGAATCTCCCTGACACTCCCGCCGAAGAGGCTATGATGGAACGTGCCGAGACTGCCTATGTTGCTGCCGAGGCCGAACTCCGCGCCGCTACCGCCACCCGTCACTGAGGATTCCCATGCAGATCACGCGCACTTCCATGCTCACCGGGGTCACCCGGACTCTCGACCTCGACGTCACCGAAGCCCAACTGGCTGACTACCAACGCGGGACGCTCCTCCAGAACGCCTTCCCCCATCTCTCCCCTGCGGACCGGGAGTTCATCAAGTCCGGAGCGACGGACGAGGAATGGCAGGCCGCTTTTCCGCCGGAAGACGACGAGGAGGACTGATAGGGCGACTCTCTTCCGAGAACGCCTCCAGCGCCAATTTTGAGCCCTTCTGAGCCTATTTGGGAGCACTATGCCCTCCACTATTTACGTCGTGCGATACGTCAAAACAGTCAGTAACGGGGATGCCGGAGGTCTGCGCGACGCTCTGGCCCGCTACGTGGATGGAGAGATCCGCGCCTTCACGAAGGACTCCCTCGCCATCGAGTTTGTCGAGGAGTGGAGGGCTTCTTTCGGTGCCCCCGACTCCGTCTGGCAAGCCGAAAAGCTCGTCGGGGAGGACGTCGGAGTTGTCTGGACCTTCGTCTACCCCGAAGGGGGTCTCGGCTCTGCGATCTCCTTGGCCATGATCCCCTTGGTCTAACTGTCCATCAAATCATGTCCGCGCTCCGGCAATCCTTTAGTCGGAGCGCTTCTTCATGTCTGATGCTTTTCTCCGGGATGTAACGGCTTCCGTAGCGGCCCTGACCGATCCCCAACCTGAAATCAAGGTTTCCCCTGAGTCTCTCAAGTCTCTGGCTGGTTTCGCTGGGAAGTTGGTGAAGTCGGCAGCTGGCATCGAAGCCTCCATGGACGAGAGCAAGACAGTGGCCCGCCTCCTGCAAGATGGCTCCATCGCGGTGAAGGTGCCGCTCGGAGCTCAGCCCACGGTGTCCCTCGACACCCTCAAGGAAGTCGGTGGCGACCTCTCCAAAGGTCTCTTCGGCTTCATCAAGACTGTCGGCCTTGGGCACTATTCCAAGGTGGATGGCCTGCATGTCCGCGCCGGTGCTTCCTGCACCCACCCGGAACTCCAAGACTCTGCCTTTGTCGTGGCCTTCACCCTCAAGCCGTAAGGAATTGTTCCCTGTCCACTGAAACTCCCGAGACTCAGACGGTTGCCAAGAGCCGTTTCGCTTATGCCGGTTGGATCGCGCTGCTGGTTGCCTGCCTGGGCGTCATCGGCTCCACGGTCTACTTCTACGTGACCAAGCCGGACGCTACCATCCCCGAAGCTCTGGGCGCGACATTCAATATCGCCGTCCAGGTCATCTTCCAGCTGGTACCCAGTCTGATCGGTTTCTAACCGAGCTATATTCCCGAGAGCAATTTCTCGGGCCATTCTCTGAATACCCAAGGACAGCAACGCCTCGGGTATTTTTATGAGCAATGATCTGACAGTTCCAGACAACTCTGCCAAGGTCACCCGCATCGAGCGGATGGATGATGTTGCCGCCGGTCAGTACTGGCGTACCAAGGCTGAGGTGCCGAAGAAAGTCTCTGTCCGTAAAGTCCCTGATCGTCAGGACGCTCGCCCCGGAGACCCTGAGTACATCGAGGGGCTAAGTGGCCTCACCAAGCTCAGGTCAAGTATGAGCACGAGGAGCGCACCGTTAAGCGTTCATCTCTACCGGGAGACACTGTCTACCTTGTCAAGTCTCTCCGCTACGCCGACAACGAACTGCATACCATCGTCGTCGCACCCCATCCCTCTGAGTTCGCCGGGAAGGATAAGTACAACCAGCCCAAGGATCGGTGGTTCCTGCTCGATGAATTCTTCGAGCTTTTCGAACGTGCGCCCGATGCCGAAATGGTCCGCGAGCGGGAAATGCTCCAAGTTCAGATGAAGGTCGATGACCTTCAGAAGGAACTTCTTGCGGGTCCGCCAGACATCCCACTGCTCCAAGCCCCAGCTACGGCTGTCCCACCGTCCATGACGGCCCTCGTCGCTAAGTCTCA
>FRDC01004639.1_pt1 | contig 19652 bp, 35 predicted proteins | sample 1106171 | NCBI WGS metagenome assembly FRDC01 (sample SAMEA3930566, study PRJEB13176) | freshwater metagenome | biome: Drinking water system; feature: drinking water; material: water | place: Singapore | collected 2014-12-20 | reverse complement strand
GTGAATGTAATTCGGTTGAGCTTCATGTTGTCTCCTTGTGGTTGTTGGTTGTGTCGGTCATTACTCTTCGTTCTCCTCTCGCCTCAGAATCTCGTCAATTGGCAATACCAATTGCCAAAGCATCGTCTGTAGATGCGATAGCGTTTCGGTCGGAATTTCGCCATAAACCCGAAGGCATGCCTCCCGCATCTGATCCACAGTTAGCGAGTCCAACGCCGAGGCACTGTATGTAGTCATTCTCTCAACAAGGTTTCTGATTGCATCATCCGCTGTGTCTTGTGTCATTACTTGCCACCCTCAACGGTGTTAATTGATCTCCACAGCTTGCCAATCGCTTTAGCCACCACACCACGTTCGCTTGCAGTGCACCTTTCGCCGACGTAGTCAATAAGTCGCTTCACCTCACCAACTGTCATGTCGTTTATGGTGACCGACGCAACTACAAGGACGCTGGCACAAAGCTCAACCAGTGACGCCTCAGTGATCAACTCGTTCTCCTCCGTGTCTTCCATTACTCTTCGTTCTCCATTCGTTTCACAATCAAGTCAACGTGATAGGCAATCTTTCTGACGGCACAAGCCACACGCTGTCTTTCCTCGGGCAACAGTGACGTGAGGATAATCTTGCACGTTTTGCTCAACTCGCGTGGATACATGTTGCAGACTGCTATTGCCGCAATTGCAGCGGTACTGGCAATCGGTCCCCTTCGCCATACCCATTTACTCACCTCGGTCAGTTCTTCCTCTGTTCCCGCCATCGCTTCTTGTCCTCTCGTTGTTTCTCGTAAATCGCCGACAGTCTACGCCGACCGTCTTCTACGCTCGCTTCCGCGAGTCGCGGATAATCCTCGACTCGCAAAAATCTAACCTCGCCAAATGGTGGATCTGAATATGCTCTACATCCGGCTTCCTTCTCAGATTCGGAGACAATCTCGGCACGCGAAAAACACAACTCGCATCGCCGAAACGTCCGAGGCTCTCCGTCCCAGATCCCGGAACACATGAGGTAAAATTCCCCCCTGAGGATGTTCCGACCGCACTCGCAACACTTGCGCTTCGGTGCATTTTCGCGACGTGCGAAAAGAACCCGCTCATCACACACCTCTGGAGATTCGCCATCGTCAAAGCACATGTTAGTCGTCCATTCCCGGAAGTATCTTCTGTCTCCCGCGATTCTCTTGACCCTCAAGGAATCTCTTGGCAACCTGAAAATACGATTCCTTCAACTCCGTTCCAACGTACTTCCGTCCGTGCTTCAAGGCACAAACGCCTGTCGATCCGATGCCGTTGAATGGATCGAAAACCACATCTCCCGGATTACTCCAGAGGTCAATGCAACGCTCGATAACGTCAAGCTGCAATGGGCAAATGTGACGCTCGTCCTTGTCGTCTTTCGCTTGCTCGTAACTCAGCACGTTCGTTTGGTTGATATCAAACCAGACCGGACTAGCGTACCTCTGCCAAACCTGAATCGAATAGTCGACAGGACCAACATCTTCACGCATGACTTCAGGCGGTTCGTTTCCGATGTACCCGTCAAATCGATACGGCTGTTCGGCCTTACCGCCCTCCGGGTGTTGAACAGGTTTCGGGAATTCCATCGCCTTCATGTCGTCCCACTTTCGGACCACAATCAAATAGTCCGGCATCCCTTGACGACTCGCCGAGGAGTCCTTGCAAAGCTGCTTGTGCAATAGTCCGTACGAGTTTGTTCTCGCCCGCTCAATCACCGGACACTTCCATATCGTGACACGTGAATGATACTTCCAGCCAGCACTTTTGAAGACCTGCAAACACTGATCAGGGAACTCCCGAAGTCCAGAGTAGTCATCACGGCCAGCATATGCCGGAAGATCCTTGCAATGGATGACACAGAGTCGACCAGGAACAGTCACTCTGTACAACTCACGTGCGAGATAGGCGTAATGCTCCAAGAACTCTTCATCCGACGACGCGTTACCCATGTCGGCCTCAGAGTCTGAATAAACGTATAAGTTACTAAAAGGTGGAGAATGCACCGTCAAATCGATCGAATCGTCTGGCATGTCCTTGACTATCTCGCAACAATCGCCGTGGAACAAAGTCCAATCTTTTCCACTCGCAACATTCAGGCACTCGACTTCAGTTGACACCCGGAATCTCCTTGATGAATTTTTTACTGCGGTTCTTTTTGCTGTGAACCCAGTAGTGGCAGGACTCGCAGAGGTAGACGAGATTCGACACCTCTGCACGCAACTCACGACACTCGAATGGTACGATGTGATGAACATCGAACTCTTCGCCATCACCTTTCGTTTTCTTCTTCCCGCATCTCTGGCATGTGTAGCGATCTCGCTTCTTGACTTTGTAAACCGCCGACTTCCATTCCTGCGTTCCGTAAAACGCCTGTCTTTCAGGCGTAATTCCCCCCTTCCAGTTTGTTGTTTCCGCCCCCTTCTTTCCCTTCATGTATGACCCAACCTTCGGGTCATACGGAACCCGTCCCTGAGCAATTGCAATCAACCGAATCTTGGCCTTCGTCTCTTCAGAGTGCTTCCATCCTGGCGGCCTTCGTGGCTTCACTTTATGGATGTAGGAACCACGTTTTCTTGTTGTTATTCCAAGATCTTTCAACCAGTTCCAAACCGACTTCGGATCTCTTCCGACCTCTCTTGCAATGTCTGTGCAGTCGCGGCCATTCGTAACATACTCTCGCTCCAGCCACTCTTTTGAGACTGGCTTTGCAAGTCGCTGGTAATTCGCTTTGCAAGTCCTATTGCAGAAGTGAAGGACAACATGGGCGACATGCTTCCGCCGTATCCCAGCAGAACAAAACGAGCAAACGCAATCGATGTATGGCATGCGTGAATTATACGCCACCTTTTCGCGATGCCAACCATGCTGGCACATTCACTTTCTTGTTGGGTTTGTAGACTTGACGACTCACGTTCCAGACAACTTCTTCGATCTGAAATTGTCGCATCTGTTGGGCAATCCCGCACTTCATGTCATCATGTTGCGTTGCCTTTTTCTTCAATGCCATCACGATTGACGATTCGTTTTCGCTCGCAATCATCGTGCACGTGACGGTTCGCTTTTGACCGAATCGGTATAGTCGGCGAAGGGCTTGATAAAGTTCCTCGAACGAGTATGTTGGGAACCATGTCGTTCGATTCGCGTGTTGCCAGTTAAGCCCAAAGCCAGCGATGCGGCTCTTGGTGATTATACATTGGGTGGCACCTTTTTGAAACGCCTTCAATCGCTCTTCCTTGATTGATTCTGAATGGCTTCCGCGAACTTCAACCGCTCGATCTCCAAGCGTCTTAATCAGTTCGTCCGCTTCGTAGTCCGTTCCACACCACACGGCAAACTGATCTTGCGAAAACTCACGGACAAGATCGCCAACCGCCGAACACCGAGAGGCAAGGCTCGCCCGCTTCTCTTTGTGGATCTCTGTTGCAGATGCCTTTTTGTTTCCGGCTCCGAACCATGACTCTCCGCATTCAGTCCAGCGTTCATCGACCACGAGCGGCGGAAGCTGAAAGCTAGTCGCATCAAATCCAAGATCCGCTGGCGACGAAAGCGAAACCGCCCACGTCGACAACCATCGCCAGAAGTCTTCCGCTCCGTGATTCTTCAATCGGTACTTGCCGGCATGCATCGGATCGTTGACGAACCAGCGTGCAATCATTTCACGCGAAGGCATCACGTCAAGGAAATCAGCTTGATTCCCGAGTTCAAGCAAGTCATTCGGAGCAGGTGTTGCCGTGCACGATAGCTTGTATGGCGTGTCACGGAACTTGGCGATAATCGCCTGTTTCGTTTTTCCCGTGAACGACTTCAAGATGCTCGATTCATCGAGTACAACGCCACCGAACGACGCTGTGTCAAACAGATGCAATCGCTCGTAATTCGTGATGTTGATTCCGTCGATCACATCGGACTGTTCTCGAGCCTGCTTGACCTGTGCCTGAATCTGGAACTTTCCCGCTTCGTCGACTGTCTGCCATCCGACAAGAATCGGAGCAAGGATCAACACCGGTCGTTTAGTGTGTTCCCACACATGCCGCGACCATTCAAGTTGCTGGATCGTTTTTCCAAGTCCGCATTCCTGAAACAACGCGGCTTTTCCACGCTTGATTGCCCATCGGACAACCTCGGCTTGCCAGTCGAATAGATTCGGATTCAGCGGACCGGGATCGAAGCCGTACCTCTGTGCTGATACTCGCTTGGACGCGATGAACTCTCGGTAACCTCTCATTCTCCGAACTCCCGTAATCGCTTGTCGTGTTCTTTGTTCATTCCGTCACCAGCTTTCCAAAAGGCTTCCAGGACGATGGATCGTCGGGAGTGTTGGACCACATGTAAAGCTCGCACAACTCATCCCAATCCCATACATAGGCCATTTGCATTCCTGCCCAATCGCAGTTAATTGGCCTCACGTACGGTTTACACCCGACAACCGCTCTCGCCTCTTTAGCGTTCGCGAACGGGACGTATTTTGGCTCTGGTGGCTTTTTCGGCTTGCGGGTTGCCAATACGGTGCTATGTTGACTGCGGATCTCGTTCTCATGTATCCGGCAGAACGAATCGATATCTCCATCCTTGTCCCGTATGCAAACCGTATCACAGTATACGAATATCGTCCATCCACGATGCATGAATCGGTCGACAATCTCCCACTGATCGGTTACGTCCTCGAACACAAGTTGACTCGGTTGATCACTCACTTCGCACTCTCGCTTTCTTGAACCTCAACTCCGAACGGAACCCACGAATCCTCTATGTGCGGGGTAAGTGTCATTTGAAATGTCGCCCACACAGTGGAAAATGCCACTGTCCAGTTGGCTGTTTCAATCTCGTAGTCATCCACCTTAATCACCTGCTGGAATGGCAACTCGTCCTTGTGCCGCAACCACACCGGACTTCCCTCAGTCATCTTCAGGAACTCGAAACAATCCACGAACGGTCGGTACTTTTTCGGCTTGGGCTTTGGCGTGGCGAGCACACGACCGCCAACACTGCAAAGCGTTCCGTCGTGATTAACGAAACATCTATCCCACGCTGACCTTTGACCGACCTCATTGATTCCGGAAACGAAAACAGAATCAACATCGGCAAAAACAATGTGCAATACGCACGTGATCTTGCCTCCCGATTCCCACTGGTCAGTCACATCCGTGACAGTGGTTCCGTTGCTCGATGTGTAGACTGGTTGGCTCATGGCTTCTCTCCTGTTGTTGGTTGCTGTGGAAACTGCTCGTGGAACAATTCAATCAAGTCTTGCTCCGGGATGAATGCAATCACTTCTGACTCAATGTATTCGTAAATATGACGACACCAAAAACGCTTGGCTAAACTGCACCAAATAAGTCGCATGACTTTTTTGCCCAGAGAACCGCGAACAAGTGCAATGCACTTCTGATCGTCCTCAAGTTTCTCGAAATCCGTCCGCCACTTGAGGCTACTCATGACTCGCTCTCCTGCTTGCTGAAATGGCTCAAAATCTCTATCACATCCATCACGCTGTCTTCTCCGTACACGCCTCCGCAGCATTCACCCCGTGGCGAACCGTACGAGACGTGCCGACGGTTACCTTCGCTGTCGATCTCCAAGAAATCTGTTTCCGACCAGATCTCGAACGGCGTATCACACCTTTCACAGATGCCGAAGCCGTCGAATCTGCGCTGGAAATATACGACCTTGCCAACTCGAATTTCTTCGTCGCTCATGGTCCGTTCCCCCAAGCTTCGCGAATGGCTTCTTCAATCAAGAAGCGGTTCATTCCATGTGCCGCACGAAATATCAACATCGACGCATGGCAGTCGCAAAAGTCGTGTTCGGTGAACCTAAGAAGTCGCCGCAGTCCTTTGCCATCATCCGTTTCCTTCTCAAGGGTTATCCGAAATTCACTGATGTTAACGCTCTGTCTCCACTCGCTCCATGTTTCGGCAAGATGCATTGCGGTCTTACCTGAACCGCGCAGCATCGCCGACATAGACGCCCCACTGACTATGTCTTGAGAGTCGCTCATGCCAACCTCTCAATCTCGATGCAAAGTCGCCCGTACGTGTCCAGAAAATCCTGCTGATCGATGCCCGTATCCGAATACGATACGCCGCGTTCCCTGTCCGGGTACTCGGCACCAATCACGCGAAGCACTCTGTCTTCCATCTGGCGTTGGAACAGATCGGCACCGATAACGATTGAATTGGTGTCTGGGTTGCAATACTTCGATTGCAAAGCCTTCACTGGCATGAGTCTGTTTTGAATCGCACGCCTGATCCTTTTTGCAGGCTGATTAAATTCCGGAACCAGATCTCTCACAGGTGCAATCACGTCGCCAGTAAAAGCCTCTTCCGCGTCATGAAATAGGGCAAACATTGCCACGCATGTTGACCATGCATCGCCACGAACATAGACACGCTGAACGACGTCTAGACTGTGCCTCGCGACACTGTATCGATGAAACGACTGTCCGGCCCAACGATTAATCCGTGACAATCCCCAGGCAATGTCGTTGATGTCGAACTCTCCGGATTCCGGATTCTTCAGGTCGATCTCGTTTCCGCTGTTGAGCATTCTTACGTAGCTCACTGCTTCACCTCCTTTCGTTCGATTGGCTTCACTCCAAGTTGTGACATGATTTCGTCGTACGACTCAACGGGGTTAACTGTACTAATTGATCCGCCCTCGGTCTGCACATAAATCACGACACCGCTATGGGTTTCTTCAACCCCCCTCACGGCAGGAATGCGAACCGCGGTTCTGTGCTTCTCGATGTAGCAGGTTGTCACCTGTATCCACTCGCTCGGCTCCGGCTTGTTGTGTGTCGACCGCGACTGTTCGCCTTTTTGCTTTATGTGTTCGACAAACAAGTCAATCATTTCTTCGGACCGCATTATTTGCACCCTCCGCAACATGTCCTCGACGCCAACTCAATTTGTTGTCGCAAAACGTCCAGCTCATCAAAGACAAACAGATCGTCAATCCCCTCTCTGCGAATCACGCGATGCGTTTCGCGGTCTTCAATCTCATACACATCATCGACACGAATCACACAAGTCGATTCTTGGTCGTCATCTTCCATCACGGTCACTTGAACAAACGCACTCATCATCAGTCTCCACTCTTGAGGAACTCTCGCCGACCGTATTCGGCAATCAAAAACGCATCAGCGTTCCGATGCGTGATCTTCACCTCGGGGAACAGCTTTTTTGCCAGTTCCTTCGAGTCGTTTTTTCTCTGTGTTCTGGTTTGCTTGCCCATTGGCAAGCCTAATGCCTTTCGCCATTTCTGCGGGGTTACCACAAATATTTTTGTGCCGTTTAAACCATTCCCGCCAAGCATTTCCGCAAACACTTGGCAACGACCGACTGAGACTCCGAAGTTGAACATGGATGTTACTCCCTGTTTTGGCATCGCGTGAACCGACTCTATCACTACTTTGCATATATTATAATCTAGAGCACTAGCAGCATGCATAAACGCATTCACGGAATCGACAACATGGTGCACATCTTCGTCGAGTGTCGCAATCCGCCAAAAACGTCCACCATCGCCAACGGCAACGATTGAGCCGGATGCTCCCGGGTCAATCCCAACAACCCAGTTAATCATTATTTCGCTCCTACGTATATTAATTGGCCACCTAATATTCTCGACGCGATCCGTTGACCGACCATTTCCCGAAGTCGCTCCGGCTTGAGGTTGCTGGTCACTATTAGCGGCTTCCCCTGTCGGGAATTGACGATCTGTAAGAGGGCTTGCATTTGCGGTTGGGTCAATTCGGTCGTTCCGACGTCGTCCAGGCATAATATAGAAGCGGCTTGACACCAATTGAGAATCTGCCACTCGCTGCGGGCAACGAATCCGCCGTCCCATAGGTTGCAATTGGCCTCGCCATTTCGGCGAGCGGTCATGATCTGTTTCAGTAGCTCATCCGCCGCGATCATCCGAGGGACGCTCGCCCGCGAACAGATCAGAGCAGCTAGACACGTTTTCCCGGTTCGTGTCGGTCCCCAAATGTACACTGGAAACCTCTGTTCGACGAACGCGGAAATCGCCGTTTTAAGGGCCTCTCGGTCGCATCCGTCCCATTGGGCCTTTGCGACGTTCGGAGGCCACCAGCGGGCAAAATCAGGGGCTTGAAGTGGCATCTCGGTTCTGTTCCTCACTTCCGTCGAGTAGGTGTTGCGGAATTGGTTTCTTAGAAGTTGTTGCGTTCTTGGTTTGCTTTTGTTCACGCTTGTCAAAACGTCCACCAAGAACTTGTTCGACCCAAGTCGGGTCGCATAAAACATCTTTGATGAAAAAGAATCCGTTGTAAGGTTCGTTTTTGTTCAGGTAGTCGACGGCTTGCGAAAACGAAGAAATCCAACCGGGTTCCGCCATTCGACTACGAAAAAACCGCATGAAATCGGCGGGAATAGAATTCCGATCGCTCGGTCTTAACCACTTCGATTTTCGCCAAATCGCGAAAAATTCGGCAGTCGCTTTGATTTCATCGAAGCCGGGATAGGATTCCGACCAATTTCCCGCTTCCGGCAAAATGGTTGTAGGCTGTTCAGTTGACGGATTTTCACCGATCAATTCGCCTCGCGCGTTGGGGATTTCTTTTTCTTTGTTCTGTTCTGTTCTGTGGTAACGCTCATGTAACGCTTCTGTAACGCTTCGAGCGTTACGAAAGCGTTTCACTCGATCTGCGGTTTGTGCTCGTTTTTTAGCACTTTTGCTCATGTGACGGTCCCAGTTCGGGAAAACCAGTCCGACTTTCGGTGGTTCTAAAGAATCCAACCAACCAACGTCGCGCATCGCTTGCGCAAAACCTGTAACGCTGATGTAACGCTCAAGAAACGCAAATGTAACGCCTGGAGCGTTACCGTCGATGACATTCTTGTCGGCCCATGACCATATTTTCACTAACTTCCCGACAATCAAATCCTCCTCCAAACCGAGAATTGACGCCATCCGAATCACCGCGGAATCGGTCGCAAGATCTGTTCGAATCGGTATCCAATCGCCTGCCATCTGTGCGGTCCTAATAGACGTTGTCCAGCCCCGCGAAATGGGGCATCTCTGGGATTGTCTCAGCCGGCACAGCGTCTTCAAATCGCAAAAACTGGCGTGTAAACGTGAACGGTACTGTTCCCGTCGGTCCCGATCTGTTTTTTGCGACCACGATTTCAGCGATTCCCGGCCTGTCTTCTGGATCGTACATATCTGGACGGTGCAAGAACATGACGATATCGGCGTCTTGCTCGATTGATCCGCTCTCCCGCAGGTCTGAGAGTTTCGGCCGCTTGTCTTCACGATTCTCGACTCCGCGATTCAGTTGGGCCAATGCGAGAATCGGAATCTTCGTCGACTTGGCGAACAGCTTGAGGCGTCTTGCGATTCCCGCAATCTGTTGTTCCCGTGGTTGCTTAGAATCCTCAGGTCTTATAAGTTGCAGGTAATCTATAATAATAAGTGCTAAGCGTTTCCTCGCGATTATCCTCCGGCACTCAGCCTCAATATCTGCAACCCGCGTCCCTCCGAAGTCCGTCACGTAAAGACCGAGTTCCCGCATTTCGTCCAGCGATTCCGTTAGCGATGCGTACTCGTATTCCTCCAAACGTCCCGATCGCAGTCGCGAAAGATCCATCCTCCCGCGAATCGCAATCATTCGCTCGCCGATCTCCGTGTTCGCCATCTCCAGAGAGAAGAACGCAACGACTCCCGTTCCGCTCGCTGCGACGTTGTTCGCGATGTTCAGGGCAAACGCGGTCTTTCCCATGCTTGGGCGGGCGGCCAAAACAATCAAATTCTGTGCCGGTAGTCCGTTAATCTGCTGGTCAAGAACCGGGAAGCCGGTGGAGATCCCGCACGACTGGCCAACGGCTCGTTCGTGAATCAGCTTCACCGCATCATCGGCGATATCGCGAACATGCACCATCTCTGCTTGAGACGTTCCCGATTCGATCTCCGCAAGACACTTCCGAGTTGAATCGGCAATCTCTCCAGCGTCCAGAAGACCACCGCGAACTTGTCCGGCAATGCCAATCGCCATCGCCAGCAGTTCGCGTAACACGGCCTTATCGCGGACGATTTTCGCGTAGTACTCGACATGTGCCGCGTTCGGAACGCTATCGATTAGATCGACCAGTCCATCGAGTCCGCCACAATCGTCAACGTCTCCAGATGACTTCAGTTCGTCAAAAACGATTGTTGCATCGTACGACGTTTGACCACGCTGAAAGAGTCTCTGCACCGCACAGAATACAACGCGATGCGAATCAAGCGTGAAATCGTCCTTGTCGACAATCTGAGAAATCAGACCGAACGATTCGCCATCGACAAGGATTGAACCAATTAGACCGCGTTCTGCTGCAACGTCTCTTGGCGGTTCAGTCACGTGAGAAGCTCCGCTCGCAATTCGCCTACGTCTGCCGCTGCTGTGACAATCACGACTCCCAGCTTGACCGCCAGCTTGACAATCTCCGCTTTAACCGTCGGGTCAAGTCCCTCCCAGGCGGTTTGCGGAATTGTGATCTCTCCGGGCGAGCCAACGACATTGGCACACGCGGTAATCGCGACTCGCCAGCGTTCACCATCAGACAGTTCGTCAAATAGCTCTGTCTCTGAACGATCGGTAGGCAACACGAGTCGACCGTTACGCATTTTCAGGCCTGTGTCAGCTTGATTGACCGAGTCGATCAACACTTCTTCGCATTGCATGGCGGCCTTGCGAAGTCGTTCCGCTGCTTGTTGTCGCTCCCTCTGTCGCTCTCGTGCACGCTCTCGCAACTCGACTTCGGCAAGCATCTCTTTCGCGTTTTCGCACTCCCGCAACCGTACGCGAATACGCTCCTTTCTGTCTTTTGCGACTGAGATAATGTCGTCGCTTACAGGTTCCATTGCTTGCAGAGAAGCCAACCGTAGTGCACTGGTTTCCGCAGATGCGATCGTCTTTTGTCGCTGGATAAGTGTTGACTTTGCGACAGCCAGCGTACGTTCATTTTCACGAATGCTGGCTTCACAACTATCCCTTTGACGCTGTAGACTTTCGATCTTTGCGGATAGATACTCAAGATCATTTCCATGCAACTCTAAGTTTTTCTGGATCGCATCGACGTCCCGTTGCAATCCAGAGATTTCCTGTTGCGTTCTGGGAACCTCATCATTGATGAATCGTCGCAACTCATCAATGATCGGCAACGCTTTTGCGTGTTCCTCCCTTCGCGTTTCCAGCTTGATCAACTCACGATGTGCCTCGTCCAGTGCGGCTTCAATCGCTTTTTGATCGGCTCTTGCTGCTTCGGACGTCTGGTCAAAGTCTCCGATCTTTTCCGTGATCACTTTCCATTCCAGTTCCGCACGGCTTGCATCAGATTCGCATTGCCGGGCAAGCTCCTCGTATTTGCGTTTAGCTTCTGCCGCGACCTTGCACGGATCGGCATCGTCGCGAACCTCGATTTGAAACCCTTCCGCAAGATTCTGAACTGCGGACGGCTCCAGCTTTGATCCGACAAGAGTCGCCAGTTCGCGAACTCGTGCCGCGTCCTTTCGCTCCGGATCGATAATCCCCGGATCGACGATCTTCGACGGGTCGAATTTGCTCGTGATCGTCGATACATCGAGATGGCCTTGGACTGTCTGCCGCTTGCGAAACGTGACGGTAACGCCGAGTCCCTCGACTGTCGCCTTCTGACAGCCATCGCGAACATTCAAATCGGAGTTCCTTCCGACCAGCGTTTCCACCGCGTCAAGTGCACTCGACTTTCCGCATCCATTCGCACCGCGAAGGACAACAACGCCTCCGCCATCAGGAACGGGGAACTCAAAAAACTCAATCGGCCCGTGATCTTGAATTCGAATCGTGCTCATTTCGCTTCCTTTGCCGTTGTCGGCTTCGGTGTCTCGGTTGTCTCGTGAACTACGTTTCCGTCAATGTCGTCTTGTGTCGGCCCACCATCGCCAAACGAGTCGAGAAGTTCCGCCACACGACCATTCCCAGACTGTGGTGGCATCTCCCGCACGGGCTCATGCGTTTCGTCGTCTGCTTCGATCGCCGCGATAACTTCCTGCGTCAACGGCACCCATTTGACCAGTCTGCGGACTGCCGTCTTTTTTGCCATCTCCGTTTCGTTGTCGATCCATGGATGGCTTTTTTTGTAAGTGATTGCTGACTTGTACCCGTGAGAGGAATTGCGAATCGCAAGAACTTCATCCCGGGACATAATCTCCGCCTTGCTGCCGCCGTACTTGTATTCGACAAGAGCATAAACCGCCGTCCATTTTTTGACGTCACGCGGCTTTGTGGCATCCCAGAAATGCCTCTTAATCTCGCCGACGTTAAATTCAAACGTCTCGCCTTCGCACACCACATCGGCATGAACACGGGCAACAATTCCATTCCCGAGAATCAGTTGCACAAATCCTTTGTAATCGATGATCATCGTGCACTTGTCCCCGAACGGAATGAAATGCACGATTCGACCATCTGGATACAAACCGAATGCAGCACAGTCCAACAAGCATTTCATGAATGAGTCGACGGTGCATTTCTGCAACTTCGGGTCTTTCAGGAACGTGTTTAATGCGATGCGTGCAAACCGCTCTCCATTCATGTGTGCGGGAAGTGCGGTTTGAAATCGCTCCCACATTCCGGGAGCGGTAAGGTATCCGTGAACAGTTGGTGGCGTCTTGGCAATCTCGCTCATCTGCGCTTCCTTGTGGCAAGTTGGTAGTAGGTGCTAGGCTCGACTGTGTAGCCTTTGCGGTTGACTTCGCGAATGTAGATTTCAGTTTCTGCGTCAAGAATCACGCTACTTTCCGGAATGGAGCGCATGATTCTTGCCTTGATTTCGTCGCGTGTTTTTTGCAGTCCGGAAATCTCCGTTCCGAGTTCCTTGTAACGAAACCAGTCATTTGCGGTTTCTTCCTCGACAAACTGCTTCCCGCTCGATTTACTCTGATACGACCACCATCGGTCAAGCTCGTCATCGAATGCGTGTTCTCTCGGGGGTGGCACCTTGTCGACAACGTGTTGCCAGAAGTGATTGACCGCGTTGAGCATCTTAGCCCACAAATCACGATCTCTCTGGACGCGAAACGTTATCGGCTCGTTCGCGTCAACAGACACCGCAAACACGCATTCATTCGTGTTAGTCGCGGCCATTTGGCACTGTGCTTGGCAAATCCAGGACATTGGAATCTGATCGGTGTCAGTCTCTCCAATCTCGTTGTTACGCCAAGATGTGTGCTTTGCTTCAAGCACAAATTCATCGTTGCATCCAGTAGTCGCAAGGCAATCGATAGTCGCCCAAATAGGACACGCTTCGTTATCGACTTCGTAAGTCAGTTGCCGACCAAGATCGATCGCGTCGTTGGCATCCAGCCAGTAATCAAGGATCTGATTCTCCAGCAGCGTTCCGACTTTCATTTTCCATGTCGCTTCAATCGGCTTGGCGTTGCCAGTCTTTCGCTCCCAGAGTTCGAACGGAGATTGCCATTTGTTGCATCCAATTGCCGATCCGATCTCGCTGGCACCGATTCCGCGATTTCGTGCAACAACCCATCCAGGCGAGCCGACTGGGTAAACGCTAGTTTGCTGCGTCATGTTCCGCTGTCCTCTGTTCTAGGTATTATCTTGTCGTTCAACATTTTCCCTATTGCCGCCTTGGTTTTTTTGGACTGGTCGATCCTGCTTTCCAGCAGTTTTTTTCGATTATTCATCGAATCTATCTGTTCCGTGAGGTACTCAAGATCGTCTTCAAGGCAGACTAGGTGATCAATCGCTAAATACAGTAGCTCATTTAGAATCCTGCTGGCAAACAAATCGCTAGGTGGAAGAGTCACTTTTCACCCCGCACAGAACAGACATGCAGTTCTTATGTATGCAATCCCAGATGTCGCAACACTCACCCGCATTGTCCATATCGTCTCGCTCGGTGAAACTGAGTCGACGTTTCTTGCTTTGGCGAACAAGCTCACGATGCTTCTGGCGGTTCAGTTCTCGCATGTCGTACGACCATCGGTTTAGCCGTTCGACTTCGGGAATCGTGTATTGACTGAAACGCAATCCGCACAGTCCATCCGATGTTGTTGGTGGCTTAGGCACGTGCATTTTCCTTTCGGTTTGGCTCGTCAACGACCATCTCTTCGAGTTGGTAAATCTCGGCGAGCAAATTAACCCGCTGTTCATGACAAGCGGCTCGCAATTGACCGCATTCAATCTGCGGAATCGGGACTGCCATTAGTGCTCGTGTGTAACGCATAATGGCGTTCCTGTCTCGTTGTTCCTTGGTCATGGCTTCACTCTGTCAAGTTGTCTCGTTCGCGGGGCATGGCTTCGATTTAGGAAAGTGGTTCGGTTGCCAGTTGTGGCTTCGCTTTTCATGAGTGGTTCTCTTACCTGTAATGGCTTCTCAATCGAGCTGGTTCAATCCGACCGGATGGATTCGCTCATGCGGGGTGATTCTCTGTGCGATCATGGCTTCGATCACTCGCTATGGTTCTGTTGGGGCGCTGTGTCTTCGCTTGAGCGAGTTGGTTCGTTTGACTTGGATGGCTTCTCTTACTGAACATGGTTCGTTGATCTGTGATGGATTCGCTTACGCGGAATGGTTCTCTTGCGAAACGTGGCTTCGCTTGCTATTGATGGTCTCTCCTGTTTAATGGCTTCGATTCGGGGCTGTGGTTCTTTTTCGCAGGTTGTCTTCGCTTCGCATCGGTGGTCTCTTGGCCTGATTGGCTTCACTTCAGAACTCTGTGTCAGTCTGGAATTGTGGCTTCGCTTCCTCCAGTTGTGGTTGTTGTTCTCTATGGCTTCGATCCGATGGGTTGGGTCTCTTTTTGACCATGGCTTCGCTCAACGATCATGATTCTCTCAAGCTGTCTGACTTCGCTTTCAAGTTTTGTTTCTCTTCTTGACATTGGCTTCGATCTCACTTGTTGGCTCCATCCGATAAGATGGCTTCGCTTTACCGCGATAGGTCATTCATGTTCAATGGCTATTGGGTGGCACCCTCCCTTTCTCCGAACATCGATCGCATCGAACGACCGGGAAAAAAGTCCTCCGGCAATCCGGGTTCCGTCCATCCTTCGAGCCCAGGTGGAGCGATGTAGTGGCTGTGTCCCTCTTCGCCGAGAATCCACGGCTTGGGCACAGTGGTCCCGTAGTAATCGCGGTACGACACCTCCCAGAGATGCGACACCCACAGCTTGGCGATGTATCGAAGTGCCATGTTGTGGATCTGACCCTTGGGCAGCATGCCTTTTTCGTATGCCCTCCGCGACTCAGTTTCCCTGCCAAAATTCTTCGCCTCAAGGATCGATGCCGCACGATCGGCGAATCCTCCGCTGGCGTTTTTCTCTTCAATTCTGGCCTTGTATTTGTCGTACATTCGACCATAGATCGACTTCCGCTCGCCGTCCGGATTCTCCGCGTTTCTGTGCTTGCATTGGACATCGGCGAACTTCCAGCATAGTACTTTGACCTCCGCGTTCCATGGGAGCATTGACGCGGCCTTGGCGATGTCTGCCGGCTTGTAGCCGTCGACAGAATAATTCCGTCGCATCCAGCCTTCGATAAGGCTTCGCTGTGACGAGAAATTCTGACCAGAAACGTAATCACCGAAACGCAACGCTTCGTCGCCAGTCAACAGCTTGCCGGTATGGTTGATCGATTCGCGAAACGCGGTCATTCCCTTCCGGCAGTCGTCTGCGGAAATCCAGACAGACTTCGGATCCATCCCGGCATATCGCCAGTATGAGCCCGCGTACTTCGATCTCCGAATATCGAAGTAGCTCAACGCTCCCGCAGACAGTACCGGCCCAACGCCATGCATCGCCTGTAGCCATTTGCCGACGCGGAATTCACCAGCGAAGATTTTCAGGGCTGACTGAATATTCCCCTCTAGCGTCCTATCCTGCTTCGCTAACCATTGCAGCATTTGGTTCGGATCGTTTGCCGGTTCTCCGTCCGAGGCCTTTTTGTTGACCTGGTTGGCACTCTGGATGCGATAGTCCTGAAGCTGGTAGTACCGCTGGACAAGGAATCTAGCGTGCTCATAGCTCAACAGTCGGCTAGCGTTTTTCATGTCCCGTGCCCACTTGTCCAAGGGGGTCAAGACTTCGGTTTCGGGGAGTTGTTTGGCTTCGAAAATCTGCATGGTGGCTCTGTTGGTTGGTGGATGGGTGGAACGAAACGAAACGCCAGTGACCAACGATTGCGAAACCGCACTGGCAAGCGGCCCCTATGCTGGCACTCGCTGCGAGTGCGTGCTAACCGGCTCTGTTGGCTTACCGGGCCGAGTCTAACGCGGCCTGTTGGGCGGATAGAGAGTCTGAGAAATCCACTCGTGACCGTGGAAATCCTCAAGCTGTTTGACTCGTGCTTCTATCGAATTGTATCGCAGCCAGGCTACGATAATGGTCAACACGAAGATGATCGCTTGACACGCAATTATGGCGGTTGCGAAAGCTAGCATGGGTGGCACCTAGTTAGAGGGGAGAGAAAACGCGGAGTAGACTCGTTGGGCGAGGTCGGATCTTGCTGCCGACCGCGCTGCCGCCCACGCTGCCGAATCTGCTGCCGCCCACGCTGCCGCCCGCGCTGCCGCCCACGCTGCCGCCCGCGCTGCCGACCGCGCTGCCGCCCACGCTGCCCGCTCTGCCGCAGACCTCAGCGACTCGTCCAGCGTCTCCAGGTACTGCCGCACGACAGCCGGCATATCCCACCGATGCGCCACGCGCAACGCATTATCGGCCGCAAAACGTCGCAACAATTGCGTCGCATCAATCCGCTGAATGATCCGACGACGTCGCCCGACGTGTTTGTCGATCGGCTCGCCGTGCCCGACAATCTCGCCGGCCAACTCCACTCGACAGAGGGTGGCACCGGGAGCGTAAGCCAGTGCGTCGAGCGGATCTGTCGACATGTGTAGGCCTGACTTGCATGGCACTATCGGCCCGTCGTGTATCAGCCATTCTCCGTCGGGGGGGATCGGACGTCCGTCACGGAGCACATCGCCGACAAAATGCCAGCCTAATAATGTTTCGGGTTGCATGGGTGGCACCTAGTTAGAGCGGAGGGGGAGACTATTCGGCCAATTCCGCAGAGTGTCCGTCGAGACACTCCGCCAACTCTGGACACAGTCGCGGATTGGTCGCCCGGCGGAGAGACACGGGGATACTCCCGTGATTCCTGTACGATCGCTCGTTGCCGTCGCGGTCGTACTCGATCTCGATCTCGTCGGGAGGGTAGACTGTGATCGCACGTAGATCGTAGGTCGATAGGTCGGCGTCGTTGTATCGATTCCGCTGAGAGTCGGTCATGTAGGCGACAAGACAGCCGATGCGATGGCGTTTTTTCATGGGTTAGCCATCCTGCGCTTGCGTTTTTCTCCGGTAATTCTGCTATCGACGGACAGTTCATGGCGACACACATCCCAGCGTGCCCCGTCACTGATCTCCACCTGGTAACGGGCCATGCCGGTCACCAGGTTGTCCAGTTTGTCCGTAACCACTGCTCGTTGGCCACGACGACAACCCCTGGCGACGAACACCACAGCCGCGCCTAACGGCACCGCCTTGTAGAATAGCAGTCGCTTGTCGGACTCACCCATTTTCGGCAGCCTTCTTCCTGCATCCGGAATTGTGTCGACAGCATGGGCCGGACACACCGTCCAGACTCCACCAGTCTCCGCAATGTCCAGTATTGCCACATAACACACAGGTTGACACGCTCGGGTATCCAGCCTGCACAAATTGGTCAAGCACACTCGCTACGTCGCCGTGGCGAAGCAGCTTAACACTTTCTGACGCCCAATATTTCCAGCTTCCGATTCCAAGGACTGGTTTGTCTCGAATCCAGCGCACCAACTGCGACAATGCGTATGATGCTGTGCCGCCATGTGGCCATTTGTTGTGCCACACTGGATAGAAGTCCTGCCCACGAGTTACCCATCTTTTTGAGTAGCTCTTGCCCGCGCGAGTGTGCCACACAATCTGCACGTGTCCACCCTGAATTCCAATTGTGGTATCAGGCGCAAACGTCGCCAGCACACGATTTGCAGTCGCGACCCTGTCATGATTAATTGTCGGGACCGTCTTCGGTTGTTCGCTCATGTCGCACTGAAAGCATTTGCATTCGTGGACGTCATTAGGATGGATCAACCCTGCCATCACTCACCCTCCCCGTGTGCCTGTTCACGAATCCGCTTGACTAGATCAGCTACGTAGCTCTTGTACTTCACCTCACTGTCGTCACTCCACACCAACAGAGGATCGCATAGCATTTCCTTTTCACACTGATCTCTGTCGATTTCATCAACGCGATTCATGATTGCCGGGCTAGGTAACGCAACGCCTAGGTGTTGATAGATCGCTTTCAAGATATCTTCTTGAATCCATCGCAGAGGACAACTTATCCAGAGCATCCTTTGCACCGGAGATGTGATATCGCCGGTGAATGCCTCCGGTGCATCATGCAGCAATGCGTACAGCTGCGTGTGCAGACAGTACGGAACCATTGCAGATTTCATGCACCAAATGCAGTGTTGGGCAACGCTAATTGCGAATTTCGTCTGTCCACTGAACCGAACGATTCGACTCAATGACAATGCAATCGCATCCATATTGATCATCGCCGGATCCGGGTATTCCAGATCGAACAACTTGTCGCCGGCAAACAGAACCTTGGCCATTATTCACACTCCCCACTAAACCATGGGCTTGAATCTGACAACACAATCTCTCTCCAGAAAGGTGAACTCAAAAGAACAACGGACAAACCACAACTACTACTCACGACCCTACATGGCCTCATTCATTTTGAATCCCCTCCATTCGAATGCAATCGCGTCGGAGAACAAAACACGGGAAAAAAACTGCTGGTGGTTGCTGTTCGCATGGTAGTTGCCTTTCGGGCAGAGGGTTCGTTTCACCGCGTTGTGCGGTTGTCATCCATGCGATTTTAACGACTCGCTTGAATTCTGCAATGCAAAAATGTCCGGATTCTCAAGATTTTTTCAAAATCGCTCTCAGACCCCTATTTTTATAGCGTATTTATTTCCCGGATTTTTCTCGGATTGCAGCAATAGCGGTTCGAATCAGCGTCGAAATAGTCGTTTTTTGGTTTTTTGCTATCTCGTAAAGCGCGTCTCGGCTCCCCGAGGGGACACGAACCACGATTTGTTCTGCGGACTGGCCAGCCGATGGTCGTCCACGACGCTTCTTTTGGTTTTGTGCCATTAGGATGGCTCTCCGACTGGCTCCAGGCCGATGGTTTCGGCAATCGACCGAGGAACGGTAACCGTCCCAATTCCAATCTGCTCGCCGTTCTGCATTCGAATCGGAACCTTGACATCGACCGACTCGAATGCACCGAATCGCAAGTCCAGACTGGCAAATCGACCCTCAGCTTCATCCATGTAGCGGGTAATCGCCATCCGGACGAACTCGGACTTGTTCATTCCGGCGTTCTCCGCGTTCCGCTCAAGCCGAGAGAACAGGGAATCGGACATCCGAAAGACACGCTGCAATTGCGGATCTGGAACACACGGACGGGTTCTACGCTTCACTACTGGTTCCATCGGGAGACTCTTCAAAAGTGACATGGGAGGGGATGAAAGTCGATGTAGTATCGACAAGAAGTCAGCAAAAGTCAATCGAAGTTGTCTATCTGTT
>FRDC01003074.1_pt1 | contig 19659 bp, 30 predicted proteins | sample 1106171 | NCBI WGS metagenome assembly FRDC01 (sample SAMEA3930566, study PRJEB13176) | freshwater metagenome | biome: Drinking water system; feature: drinking water; material: water | place: Singapore | collected 2014-12-20 | reverse complement strand
TGACCCTGATTAAATACAAAAATCATGTAATCATTCCATTGGAAGGGAGGATTAGCTGATTCCTGTTTCCCCAAAAGCTGCTTTCTTCGCCTTCCTTCCATTCTTGCTGTGCAATGCAGTGTATACCTAGTTTCTAAATAATCTGTCATGCAACCAAGTCCATGAAAGTAACCAAAGTTACAGGACGCGGAACCGGCACCAGAAAAACTGATGTCTCATCACAAAACTGGGCAGGCGACGAATATAGAAAAACTCAACAGGAAAAGCTAGCCAAAATAGGCAAAAATGTAACGCTTGCCTTGGGCCGTGGCAATCGAAGCATTCCACTTCGGGACCTTCCGGCACCAAAGAACAGACCGTCCACTGAGGGAATGGTACGCGTCACCAATAGAGGAACTGGCGCTAGAAAAAGCACAAACAAGGGCAACTAGTCCCATTTTTCATTTTTTAATAACTCCAAGTCTGAAAATTATATCCGCTGTACAAATATCAACAAACCAGGCCCTTACCAGTGGACGGCGAGAAAAGATTTGTAATAATTGCACTGATTGGAGGATTTGCAGCGCTTGGCGGGATCATTCTATTTACGGGACAAGGCTATGTCCGACATGTCAATATTTTTTTTCCAGAAGAGGTTCGCCAAACACTAGAGTTTCAAAGCATTGATGGCCAAACAGTAGTGGTTGGAACAATTGGTAATTCCGGTGTGAATCCAAGTCTAATATCACGAACCGAATTTGCATACATCATTACTGTAAAAAATGCAGACACCAAGCCGCATCTGTTCTATGTCGATACCATTGAAGTCAAGACCAAATTATTAGAGCCTGGACAATCCGATACCATAACCATTCAAAGCAAGCAAGAGGCAACCTTTCAGTACTATGACATTGCGGAAAAAAAGCAGCTCCTCGGAACAATTCAGATAAAGCGCGTAAACCTTACCGAATGATATGATATCGATAATTGGTTCAGGCAAAGTAGGATCTGCAATTGCGTTTTTGTGCGGCTCAAACGGGTTGGATGATATAATTCTGGTAAACCGAGACGAAAAAAAGGCAATAGGCGAGGCACTGGATATATCAAATGCAGTACCTGCTGGTTCTGCCATATCAATCAACGGCACTGGAGATTACTCACAAATCGCAAACTCAGATGTAGTAATAGTTACGGCAAGCATTGGCACACATCAAGCTAGTCGAAGCGATATCATGCTTGATCAAAGCATACTGGTAAGAAGTATTGCCAAAAAAATTCAGAACTTTGCATCAAAGGCAAAGGTCTTGGTGGTGACAAACCCAGTCGATGTGATGACCTATCTTGTTCAAAAAGAAGGCAAACTGGACTCAAAAAACGTCCTTGGCGTAGCATCCAGCCTAGACTCTGCGCGGTTCCGACATTGCCTATCAAGGCACTTTGGCGTGAGTCAGGACCAAATTCATGATGCTATGGTATTGGGCGAACATGATGATTCCATGGTACCAGTTTTTTCTAATGCAAAGCTTGGCAACACGCCGGTAAATGATCTGCTAAATGAAAAGCAAAGATCACACATAACAGCTGATGTGTGCAACTATTGGAAGTCATTGCGTGACTACAAGGGCAGCTCTGTATTTGGAATTGCAAAAAACACCTATGATATAATATCCACCATGATACAAAACAAACCGCTGGATGTTTGCGCATCTGTTTTGTTAGATGGGCAGTATGGGCTTGAGAATATCTGTATGGGAGTTCCGATTACCATAACCAAAGATGGAATCACACAAATCCATCAAATCATAATCAGTGATGAGGAAAAACAACAATTACAAAGATCAGCTGGTATGATACAAAATAATATTGCAAGGGTTCAAGAATTCCTAAACTCTAGCCAATGATCTGATTTGTGAGTCGTTGCAGTGAAACTAATCTTTTGATTGGGATCTTTGTTTTCTGTGCAATCTCGTACAAGTCAACATCCAGAAGATCCTTTGCAATCATGATGTTGTTTTCGGATAAAAGATATAGTTCTTTTTTGCTTGGGCCCAAAATAGTAATTGGATATAGTTTTTTTTGCTCTATCATTGTTTCAAGGCCCATGTTTTGAGGAAATCTCCACGAAAGCAGTCTTTGGCCTATGCATGTGGCATATGTTATTGCCTCTGGAGATACCTTGGTGTTGCATACCAACATCTCGTTATCGAACTTTTCCCCAAGATCCAAAAACCTTGCATGGGTGTAGAGCGATTCCTTAAGACCAGTGTATCTTCCTGGAAAATTGTGATATTTGCACTCGATTAGCCATTTTTTGCCGTTTTCCGACTCTAGCGCCAGGTCTACCTCATGGATTACGCACCGTCCTTGCATTTTTGCGCCGATTGATCTTACCCTGTAGCCAAAATGCCTCAGAATCTGCCCGACATAGGACTCAAATGAAAATCCTGCAGGACCCATCTTCATTATGGATTCCTTTAGGCGGTATCGGTGTTTTATGGCAGGAGTTGCATTGTCTGACAAATATTTGAGAACCATCCTGTAGATTTCTCTGGTACTCATTCCATGATGCACCCTGGCGTGAATCTGCCTTGAGATCTGTTTTGCAAGGACTTGGTCTGCACCTGCCCTGATGCAAGTTGTCTCTACCTTTCTTGGATCAAACTCTGCCTTTTGTCCATCTGCCTTTGTTATGATGATTTTTTTCAATAACTAGTACATTCCCTGTCCCTGGCCGGGCATCTGTGGGGGTGGGGACGACCTTGATACTGCTACCACATTATCAATTCGTAGGATCATGTTTGCAGTTTCCGTTGCGGATTTTATTACCTGCTCTTTTACCTTAATTGGCTCTAAGACGTCAATCTTCTCAATGTCTCCGATGATCCCATTTACTGCATCCACTCCGGCGTATTTTTCTCCGGCGCTCTGCTTTGCTCGCAGCTGAGTTATTGCATCAATTGGGTTCATCCCAGAGTTTCTTGCCAAAGATATGGGAATTGATTCTAAAGCTTCAGCAAATTTTTCTACTGCCAGCTGTTCTCGACCAGACAGTGATTGTGCCCACGCTCTAAGCTTTGTTGCCATGTATGCTTCTGGTGATCCACCACCTGGAACAAAATACGGTCTCTCTATGACATCCTTTACTACCATTAATGCGTCATGAATTGCGCGTTCTACCTCATCTACTACTCGCTGTGAGCCGCCCCGGATCAAAAATGTGACTGCCTTTGGGTTCTTGCAGCCCTCAATGTAGGTCCAATTGTCATCCTCAATCTGTTTTTCCTCCACGTTTTGTGCTAGGCCCAAATCTTTTTCCGTGAGATCATCAACATTTCCCACCACCCGAGCACCAGTTGCCTTGGCAAGCTTTGACATGTCAGATTCCTTAATACGGCGAACTGCCATGATTCCTGCCTTTGCCAAATAATGCTGCACAATATCGTCAATTCCCTTTTGGCAGAGGATCACGTTTGCACCTGTGTTTTTTATCTTTTCGACCATCTCCTTTAGGATTTGATTTTCCTCCTCCATGAAGGACTTGATCTGGTTTGGATTTGAGATGTTTATTTTTGCCTCAAACTCGGTCTTTTCAATCTCTAGTGGGGCAGAGACCAGAGCAATCTTTGCGTTTTGGATCTTTTTTGGCATGTTGTTGTTTACTATTTCCTTGTCCAGCACTATGCCGTTGATCATCTGACTGTCAGAAATAGAGCCGCCCGCTTTTTTTTCCACCTTTACATTGGATATGTTTGCCCTATAGCCGCCGTCCTTTTCTTCCGTTATGGATAATACTGCACTAACTACCAACTTTGCAAGATCTGCTGCCTCTACTGCCACAAGCTTTGTGAGCATTGAGGTTCGAGCTACTTTTTCCAAGGTTTGTTTATCTGAAATGTCTATTTTCTTTGAAATCTCGCCCAAAAATGATATGGCTTTTGTTGCGGCCTTTTTGTAGCCGTCCGCAATTATTACAGGATGAATGTCATTGTCAATTAGGGACTCGGCCTTTTCTAGCAGTGCGCCGGCAATCACAACCGCTGATGTCGTACCATCGCCGACCTCAGAATCTGTTGCCTTGGCAACCTCTACCATCATTTTTGCTGCTGGATGCTGCACGTCAATTTCCTTTAGTATGGTTGCACCGTCGTTTGTTATTGTGATATCACCAATGGAATCCACCAGCATCTTGTCCATTCCGCGAGGGCCAAGACTAGATGCGATGATTTCTGCAATCAGTTTTGCTGCGTTTATGTTGTTTTTTTGGGCGTCCTTGCCTCGTGATTGTTTAGAACCCTCCTTTAGAACTATTACCGGTATACCTTCAGATGTGGTCTGAATAGATGACATCATACCGAAATGACAAAAATCGTATTTATGGAATCAGTACAAATCTCAGAGTTGATAATTTAGGATTATCAGTGCTGAGAATTGTGTGTTGATCGTATATAGAATAATCATGATTCTCACTTCATGACAAGCCAAGCAGTATGGATTGGAATTGCAATCGGCGTGTTTTTTGCAGGACTAGGAATTGGATACGCTGTATTTCAGTCTAGTCCGAGCAGCATGACACTTCAATCGAGACAACAAATGATGGCGCAAATGATGTCGGATCCTGTCGCAATGGGTGACTGGATGAACCAAATGATGGCAAATCCTCAGGCAATGCAAAAAATGCATGATGCCATGATGAATGATCCTAACCATATGAAACAGATGCATGCAATGATGATGAATAATCCTCAACACATGCAACAAATGATGGGCCAAATGATGATGGATCCTGCAGCAATGCAACAAATGCATCAAATGATGTTCCAAGATCCACAACACATGAAGCAAATGATGGGAATGATGAACATGACTGGCATGAATCCTGGCATGATGGGACAAGGAATGATGAATCCAAACTCAATGATGGGTTATGGTATGAATCAAGGAATGATGATGGGCTCTATGATGATGGGAACACCAATCACCAAGCAATCCGATGTTCTAAAAACAATTGACAACATAGAAGACCTGCTTGATCAAGTTTCCACAAAATACAATGAAGGTGATTCTGCAGGCGCATTATCTGCTGCCACAGAAGCATATCTGGAAAACTATGAGTACATTGAAGGCGCTGTTGCATCAAAAAACCCGGGCTTGATGGAAAAAGTTGAACTCATGTTGCGACTAGATCTAAGACATGCAATCAACACTGATCAACCTGCAGAGGAAATAGATTCCACAATAGATTCAATTAAAAAAGAACTAGACAACATCCGGGATCTATTCTAGAACCAATTATCATTTTTGATTTTTTTCTATTTGTTATTAATCTGATGATGTGCACATCATATTATGAAGTGGCACTTTGAGGATTTCATTTATGGAGCATTTGATGGCTCGGTTACAACATTTGCCGTAGTTGCAGGCGCAATTGGCGCGTCTTTATCGCCAATGATCGTAGTTATTCTGGGCTTTGCTAATCTATTTGCGGATGGATTCTCCATGGCAGTTGGGAACTATCAAGCAGCAAAGGCTCGAGCCGAGTTCATACAAAAGGAGCGAAAGCGCGAAGAATGGGAAATAGAGCACATGGTGGAATCCGAAAAGCGAGAGATCCGCGACATTTATGCAAAAAAAGGATTCACCTCGGATCTGCTTGATGAGATCGTACGGGTAATTACCTCAAGAAAAAAGGTCTGGGTAGATACCATGATGAAAGAAGAGCTGGGACTAATCGAGGATGGCAGAAACCCATTACACACAGCAGCCAGCACAATGTTTGGCTTTGTGATAATTGGAATAATTCCGTTGATTCCGTTTTTGATCATATATGTAACTGGAATCAATCTAAACTCTGAGAGCTTTTTTTATTCTGTAATATCAACCAGCGTGGCGTTTTTTCTGATTGGTGTGATCAAAGGAAAGATAGTCAAAAAATCCTTGGTCAGATCTGGTATGATCACCTTGCTGATTGGTGCAATTGCTGCAAGCGTTGCATATTTGGTTGGTGTGTTGTTGGCTGGATTGATAAGCTAAAAACTTGCTACTTGTTGTTCGCTGTTGTCATCAAAGATTCTAGTCAGTGCATGATAGTACATGTTTCTAGTGTCTTCTCTGTTGCATACTGTATACAACTTTACAAAATCCGTTGCTGTAACTATTCCTAAGAGTTCGTCCTCATCCAATACCGGCAGTCTTCGTATTTTGCGCGAATACATCAGATCCGCTGCTAACCAGACCTCCTCGTTTGGACCAATGTGAATCAGAGGTGATGACATTACCTGCTTTACCTTTGTGTGAATTGGATATGCGTGGGCGGCAATTGTTATTGCAAAGTCCCTATCCGTCATTATTCCAATTGGGACGCTTTTTTCAGTGACAATAACTGAGCCGACTTTTGCCTTTTCCATTAGTTTGGCTGCCTCATTTACGGTAGATGAGGAATCCACCATAACAAGGGACTTGGTCATAATATCCTTGACCAGTATTGTTGGCTGGGTTTGGGCCATTATGTATGAGCATACTGCAACACTATATCACATTCTTGTGAATTATCAGGTCTGAAAATCAATCTAGAAAATCACAACATCTCTTTAATTTGATAATGTATCACACAGAGCAATGGCGCACAAAAAGATCCTAGTTGCATTGGATGGCTCCAAGTCCTCATATAAGGCGCTAGATCAGGCAATTTATCTGGCAAGGCAGAACCAGGGAATAATTACCGGCGTCTTCGTGATTCCGTTGTTTTCAGTAAATGTGGCAAAGCCTGCATCAAAGCTAGGCAAAGCACTAGCAGAGGGTGGCAAGAAAATACTAGATGAGGCAAAATCAAGATGCGCAAAAAACGGAGTTTTGTTTTACCAAAAAATATTGTGCGGAAACGAAGGGTTCAAGCTGGTGCATTTTGCAAAAAGCAATCAATCAGACCTCATAGTCATGGGATCCCGAGGACAATCAAATGTCAGGGAATTTGTATTGGGCAGCGTATCTCACTATGTGACGCAAAAATCCCAGATTCCAGTTTTGATAATAAAATAATGTTTCATGATAGGATTCATGCCGCAAAGCTGTTATCAGAAAAACTTGGCTATCTCAAAAAAACAGACTGTATAATACTTGCAATTCCGCGCGGGGGTGTAATAGTTGGCGCCGATCTGGCAAAAACACTTGATATGCCGCTGGATGTAATAATCTCCAAAAAGATAACACCACCTGAGCATCCTGAATATGCAATTGGCGCCATCACATACGATGGTGTGATGTATTTTGGGCACGACTGGGAGAGATACTCATCCGATCCCAAATTCCAAGAAGAAATAAACACAAAGAAGTCAGAGGTGGCAAGGCAGATTCATGCGTATAGGGGCCACACAAACTACGAGTTTGGCAACAAAACCGTCATACTGGTAGATGATGGGATTGCAACAGGTGCTACCGTTTGCGCTATCATAAAATGGCTGCAACAAAAGACAACCAAAATAATTCTGGCAACGCCAGTAATACCATATGTGACAGCAGAAATAATCAAAAGATTTGGAGTGCAAATCGTATCACTGGAAACGCCAAAAGAGTTCTCATCGGTGGGACAATTTTACAGAAAATTTGATCAAATACCGGATTCCATAGTGGTTGGAATACTGCACAAATTTAACGCACAATCAAAACAGGGCAGCTAGCGTATTCTGATACCTTTCTGCTTACACTACCAAGTGATTTTAGCTTTGCAACTCCATGCAATCCCTGACTACCGATCACAATTAGATCGGCTGATTTCTTTTTTGCCATGTCTAGTATTTGCTCTGCAACATTGCCATTTACTGCTACCTTTGGGTATGCCCTGACTCCATGTGATTTGCAAAACCTTATCTGCTCGTTTTGCATGTGTTCTGTTTCTATTTTTGATGCCTGTAGCAGCCTTTTTTGCAGGGTTCCGCGCGCCGACTCTCGGACCAGACCCAAAAGCGAGCCTGGGGGAACCACGCTACCCGTAGTGATTATGGTGCAAAGATGAATTATTGTGTCATTGTTTTTTGCAATTCCCACTGCATGCTCTAGTGCTTTTTTTGCATATTTGGAGCCATCAAATGGCACAAGTATTCTCTGATATGTCATTTTACCAAAAGAACTGGGATCTGGGATTTGTGCAAGACTGCGTTTGATACCGAACCTAGGAACAACTCCTTTACTCTGCCCTTGCCTCTGGCACCAATCACTATGAGATCAACCTTTTTCTTTTTTGCAATGCCAATTATCTGATCCACTGGGCTGCCATACAGTATGGCATATGTGAAAAGAATTCCATGCTTTGCTGCTCTGAGTTTGGCTCGCTCCAAAAATATTCCGGCTTCCTTCTTTTGGTATATCTTGTAGGGCGATACTGCCGGCATAAATTCTGCTGGCAAAAACGGAATTATGTTCAAGCCAAGGATTCTTGCATGCGTTGCACGGGCCATCTCGATTGCCTGGTCCAGTGCCCGCTCCGAGGTCTTTGAGCCGTCCATTGGGACAAGAATTCGCTTGATTTGATTTTTTATCATTATGATATGATTTTGGCTTTTTAATTTAAACATCTTGGTATGATTATCAGCTCTAGTAATGATATGGCTCCAAATTATCAGCCCTGAGATTTGTCTTTATTCAATAAATACGATTTTTGCTGTCTTGGTGTAGGATGGTGTTTTGCAAAATTTTGGTGTGCTGTGATGGCTCCAAGCACTCAGACAAGGCAATCAAAATATCATGCGATGTTGCAAAAAAATACGACTCGGATCTTACCATAATGTACGTGGTGGATAAAACCGTGAGATCTGATGTCTTCGCGGGATCCGAATACACGAAAATCCTTAGAAAATACGCACAAGACACCATACTGCGGGCACAAAGGCTGGCAAAATCTCAAGGAATTGAACCAAACGTCATAATAAAGGAGGGAAACGTATCTGAGCAAATAATCCAGTATTCCAAAAAATCAAGGACCGATCTTATCGTGGTTGGCAGCAAGGGACTTGGCGCAGTATTGCGATTCATGCTTGGAAGCGTTTCCACAAAAATAGCAAACCACTCGCTTTGCTCTGTGTTGATAGTAAAATGAGCATGCATCATGGGGCGTTCTGTGTCTTCTGTGATAACCCAAGAACCATTCATGCAGACAAGAAACAGTGGCTAATACACCTGGCAGGCCACCGTGAAAAAATCATTGCGCATATTGTGGATAATTATGAAAAGTGTCCACTCGGTGCATATCCAAGACTGATTCCAAGCAAAACTGAATATGCAGGACATCTAAAATGGTCGCACACAAAAAAAGAACTGTTGTTGTGGGCCTATCAGAATTTGATTGAGGGTCAGATCTCTGTTTTGCCCTAGCTTAGCCTTTTGTAGATTGACTTGAATTCTTCTGCCAATGTGTATGCGAGGTTTTGCATGTGGGTGATCTCTATCATGTTTGTTTTTCCGCGGGCAAGCTGTCTGATTAGTGTCATGCACTGGTGAATCTTATTGTGATTGTCTTCTGTTGTATCGTTTGGTCCTTCCACCTTTGTTATAACGTCATAAAAGCAGACATTAAAGTCCAAGCAGAATTTTAGAATGTTTTCCTCCCAGTTTTTTGATGTGGTTGGAATCTTCATGCCGTTTGCAAGCTCCTTGAACTCGTTGCCTCTGTCAATTAAGAGCATATCCAGTGACTCTCTTGCCTTTTTTGGATCATATCCGTGAAGGTTATCAAGTATGACCATGTTTTTGGGAATCGGTTTTTTACTATTTAATGTCTTAGGGAAAAATCACACCTGAGAGACAATCCTAGAATTGATAATCATGTTCTGATCTTTTAAAGAACAAAAAGACCATCACACACATGACAGAACTTGTCCGCGATGTGATGAAAAAAAACGTCATTTCAATTGACTCGTCTATGAGCATACAGGACGCAGCAAAGATGATGGATGATGCATCCATTGGGGCAATAGTAGTTTTAGAAAACGGTGTCGTAGTAGGAATAATCACAGAGCGCGACATGACAAGAAGAGTCATTGCAAAGGGAAAACCATACACCATAGGCGTCAAGGAGATAATGTCATCACCAGTTGTGGTGGTAAATCCTGATGATTCCGTGTGGGAGGCCGCTCAGCTAATGAAGACTCGCAGAATACACCGAATGCCGGCAGTCCAAAACAACATGCTGGTTGGCATGATTACAACATCCGATATAGTAAAGCTGTGCAGTATAGGCTCTGATTCTGAGATGCGCAGGATAACTGAGCAGATTCTTTTGCGAATGAAACCGCAATGACTGTAGAGCGGACAACAGAAAAGCGCAGACACATACTGTCCATTTTGGTAACAAGCGTCGGACTGATTTTGTTTTGGCGAGGAATCTGGGACATGTCAGAGAAATTCTTTTCCCCGGAAACTAGTCTTATTATTGGAATATCGATACTGGTGTCTGCTGCAATAATTGAGCGCCGGCAACTATTCAGATTTCTGGCTTAGTGTGCTTCATATGGCATTCCGTGCTCGAATCGATCCCAAGGGTATACGATGTATTCTGTGTCTCGTGTGAGCTCAGCGTAGACTAGCTGCTTTGGGTAGTTTTTCTTTCTTCGTGCATAAATTGTTGCAAATACCAGTCTGCCCGGATCATCTGCTTTTTGTATTATTTTTCTGAATGTCTCACCAGAATCGTAAATGTCGTCAACAAAAAGCGAATCTGCAGAAACCGATTCATCATCAACTAGGATTTGTTTTATGTTTAGTCGGTCTGCCATCAGTCTTGCTGGCACCAGCCCGCCTCTACTGATTGTGGATATGGTCTTGAATTGGAGTTTTTTTGCCGCTAGCTTTTCCACCAGTTTTGTGACGGCCGATTCTATTTCACTCCAGTTCTTGTAGTCATAGACCATGCCTTTTTTCATCAATGTGTGGTTCTCAGCAAAACATTATGACTCTGTCGGTTAATTCTCATGACTGAAATTCAAACTTGGTAATCTGGGGGCGCTTTATGTCATAATACGGATAATTACATGGTGTTGTTTTCACTTGGGAAAATTTTGGTTCCGCTTGATGGTTCTGATAACTCCTTTAGGGCACTGGATGCGGCAATATTTCTGGCGTCCAAGTCTGATTCTGCAATAGACTTGGTGTATTGTGTTTCGGTGTTTCCAAGTATTGAAGTGCAGGTGGTTGATCCGATAAAATGCCAAATCATTGAACGCAAGTTTGCGGAATCTGTGCTCAAAAAGGCATCGTCCATATGCAGAAAAAGCAACATCAAGGCAAACCAAACCGTCCTGTATGGAACACCTGGTTACACCGTCACAAAATACATCAAAAACAACAAAATTGATCTGGTAGTGATTGGCTCGCGCGGTCGTAGCGCAGTAAGAGAGGTCTTTTTGGGAAGCGTATCAAACTATGTTTTGCATAAATCACCCGCACCAGTACTGGTGATAAAGTGATTTTCAGCACAACTGATTTAAGATAATTTGTTCTAGTACTATCATGAAGCTTAAAGGCAAAATTGCAATTATAACCGGCGCATCAAGCGACATTGGAACAGACATGTCCAAGAGATTCGCAGAAGAAGGCGCCACAGTAATCATGCTTGGCAGAAATCTCAAGTCGTTGGACAAGGCTCGTGCATCAATCAAAGGAAGTGCAGTATCTATGGCATGCGATATAATGAATGACTCTCAGGTGCTAAGCGTTGTAGAGCAGGTAGTTGATCAGTATGGAAAAATTGACATTCTAGTAAACAATGCTGCAAAAATAAACGATGCAATTCATTTTCATGAAATGAAGGACTCTGATATTGTGGATCTGGTAAACACAAACATCTTGGGTACGTTCAAGATTACCAAGGCAGTCATTTCCAAGATGCTGGATAACAAAAACGGTTCAATAATTAACATTGGCTCTATCTCGAGTGAGCGTGCAATTCCAAGGGTTCACCTAGCTGTGTATTCTGCTACCAAGGCGGCAATCTCAATGTTCACAAAATCGATTGCAGTCGAATATGCAAGAAAAAACATTCGATGCAACTGTTTGAATCTTGGAATAATCAATGCAGGCATGATAAAACCGTACCTTGATGATCCTCAGGCACGAAAGGTACTAGAGGAAAGGCAGCCCCTAAACAGAATTGGCGATCCTGCAGATGTATCCAATGCTGCAATATTCATGGCATCTGATGAGTCCAAGTGGATTACCGGAACCATTCTAAACATAGATGGCGGAAAGTCTGCATCTGAAGGATAGTAATTCTCAAAGTTGATTTTCTTCTTTGATATTATAATCATCCAATAATATTCAAAAAATCATGAATCGTGCAATTCCGCTCTTTGCTGTGCTTGTGATGATATCTTTTATGGTGAACTTGGCTCATGCCGAGGCAGTTCCAGACTGGATAAAAAACACTGCAAAATGGTGGGTGGAAGGCAAAATCACCGAAACTGAATTCCTAAACGCAATAAAATTTCTAATTGAGAAAAATGTCATCGTAATTGAGCAAAAAGAGGCAAAACCAGTTAACACCGTAGCAAATGTGGTCATTCCAAATGGCAACTCTGAAGTGGGAAACGTTGGATTTTACATTCCTCTAAACCTTGAAGTCAAAAAAGGAACTACCGTGGTATGGATAAATGATGATAACATTCAGCATACAATACAAAGCCAGGACGAGCAAGGAAACGTAATGTCGCTCTTTAACAGCAAGGCGCTAAAGACAAGTGAACGATTTGCATACAAATTCAATGAGGAAGGAGTGTATCATTATTTCTGTACAATTCATCCTTGGCGAGTCGGTGTAGTAACTGTTAGCTAGTGATTGCCCTTACTACATCTGACTTTGTGATTATTCCACACAAGATTGATTTTCTTACTACTGGAAGACCACTTATTCCATTTCGTATCATGATTAGTACGGCAGCTGATACTTGTTCATCTGCATTTACCGTTACTGGATTTGAGGTCATGATGTCTTCTGCCCTAAATGACAAAATGTAGGAAAGCTGGTTCATTCTGAATTCGTCTGGGTTTGAGTTTAACCTGTACTTTTCTACCTCCTTTGGATCTGCAAACTCTCTAATCCACTTTGGCATCTTTGCAGGCAGAAAATCCCGATTTGTGATTATGCCGACTGGTTTTTTGTTTCGTGCAACTATGATGCGAGATATTTTGTGCTTGACTAGAAGACTTTCCACCAATAACAAAGAGTCTGCTGGCATTACAGTAACGACTTCCTTGGTCATTATCTGTGAGACCTTGAGGGGCTCTACTGATTGGGTCAAAAACACTGATGCCAGATCCGTCTTTGTTATGATTCCCTCCAGCCTGTCGTTGTCCATGACCAGAATCGAGCTTATTCGGTGTGATTGCATCAATTTGGCGCAATTATAAATGGTGTCTGATTTTTTTATTGTAATTAGATTCTTTGACATAAAATCCCTAACTGAGATCTTGCTGACCTCTTTTCCGCTGAACTTGTAGATTGCCCGAACAAAATCTTTTTCTGTAATTATGCCGACTGGCTTTTTGCTACTGTTCAGAACAGGCATGCGCCCGACATGATGCTTTAGCAGAATCTCGCGCGCCTCAAGCAGATTCATAGTGTCAGTTACTGTGATTGCGTTTCTGATCACCTGATCAAGGCTTGAGTTTTTTAATTTCACAGTACTGATCTGGTGTTGAGTTTTTTAAATATAGATACAAGAATATCAATGCTGAATATCAGATCTGAAAATTGTCTTGTTTGTTTAATTCATGTTTGATGGTTCAGTCAATTCATGAGCCTAGATGTGATTCATGACCACTTTAGTGGCATAATGAATAAAAAAATCGATTCCCTAATCAGCAAAGCAGTATTGGTTGATCCGGCCTCTACGGTGTCTGAGGTAATCCATATTATCTTACACAATAACACATTTGATGCGTTTTGCAGGGAAAACCACGTAACACTAAATGTAAACACGCGAGATCTTTTGCTTGGAAAAGACATTGTAAAGATGAATGTCCGCTCGTTCTTGCACCCAATTTCCAGTCTACAAAAAGGTGATACCATAGAAAAGGCAGTCAACATACTCACACATAATAGAATTCGCTCAGCGCCAGTCGTAAAGGATGATCAAATCATAGGGGTGGTATCGGCAAAAGACATCCTAAAGCTGGTATCTGAGCTTGACAACAAGTGGATAAAGGCGAACCAGATCTTTACTGCAAATCCACTTGTCATTGAAAACAGTACCTTGCTGAGCACAGCAAGAATGCTGATGAGCAGCAAACGACTGGATCATCTACCTGTTGTGAAAAAAGACAAGATATCTCAAGTTCTGACCTCGAACCACATGTTGCATACCGTAATTCCCTCAGAGCGAGTAGGACGAGGAGATATTGGATCAAACAAGATGAATCGATTAGAGGTACCAGTTGGAAATCTCGGCACAAACAGAATGGCAAGCTGCGCACCACTTGATGATTTAAATCACATTCTAGACGAGATGCTTCATGCAGACACCACATTCTGTCTTGTCTCATTGTGGGATAATCTGCAGGGAATCATAACATACAGGGACATTCTCAATCTGCTTGGCACCAAAGTAAAGAGTAAGGTTCCACTGTTTATCGTCGGCATGCCAAAGGATGACAATGCCGGAATAATTGCGGATAAATTCACAAAAATACTTGACAAGATACAGCGAGTCTATCCTGACATCCAAGAGGCCAAAGTCTATGTGAAGAAAAATCACGGCACTGGAAGCAGGTACAATTTTGAGGTCTCAACCACAATAATCACGCCGCATCAAAAGTACGTGTTCTCAAGGAGTGGTTATGATCTCAGCAAGGTCTTTGATGAGATATCTGGAAGACTGATGCGACTATTATCAAAGCGGGCAAAGAAGCGCTACAAGATGAGCATTAGAAAAATCTCCTAACAATGAAAGCAAAAGCCAAGACTGCAAACAAACTCTTACTGCTTGGATTCCCGGGAAATGGTCTTATTGGCACATTTACCATATCGTATCTTATTTCACATCTGCAAATGAGGCTAATTGGCGATATCAACCACCCAGACATGCCGCCTACTCTATTTGTTGAAAATGGTGAGATCCTAAGCCCAATTCGAATCTACCAAAAAGACGATCTTTATGCGATAATATCTGACATTCCTATTTTCCCAGAGGTTGCGCACGAATTTGTCTCATCCATTGCAGAGTTTTGCCAAAAAAACCGCATCAAAAGGGTAATTGTTCCAAGCGGTGTGGATACGCAAAGCACCGATTCCAAGGACACAAAAACGTACGGCCTTGCAACACATACGTCCTTTGAAAAGCTAATGTATGACAATGACTTGCCAAAGTTCATTGCCGGCTCTATTATTGGAACTGATGCCACAGTCATTACAGTATTTAGAAACTATAGAATTCCACTTTTGATGTTGTATACCTCATGTCATTCCTTTTTTCCTGATCCGCAAGCATCCATCTTTGCAATCACATCGTTGGCAAAGGTGCTAAAAATCCAAGTTGACACAAAAGATATCCAAAAAAGAGTCGACTATTTGCGAATTCAGCACCGAAGCCTCATGCAGGAAACACTTGATGCCATACAGCAACAAGAAAAGCAGCTCCCCTCAAAGGTGCCGCCAATTTATCGGTGATATCATGAGAAAGAGACTAGACTATAATCCAATTTTCCATCTTGGTGATGATCTGGAGCAAAAAATACTCTCACCTCTTAGCTGTATCAAGGAGCACGAGTCAAAATGGGTACTCGAGTTTGATCTCCCACTGGTTGACAAAAAAGATATCAATGTTTTTGTTGACTCGGATCAAACCGTAATAGTTGAGGCAAAACTACGTGAGTCATACTGCGATGAGCACCAAAAAAGCTACCAGTACGAATATTTCAAAAAGAGTCTATCCCTCCCAAGAAACGTGGATGCGGACAACACATCTGCAAAGTTTGCCAACGGCAGACTCGTCATAACCATACCGAAAACATTTCAGGGAAAGAAAATAAGAATCGAGGACTAGGAGAAGAGTTTTTGTATTTTTTCCCTGTACTGACTCGATATTTGGCCAAACTCCGCAAAGTCCTGCTCAGTTGGCGAGATCATTCTCATTGCATATTGGCTCAAAAATACTGAAAATGCATTGCCAACAACCAGATTAAAGCAGGCATCTGTGAGGTTCGATCCTGGAAATGCTGTCTTTATGAATGGCAAGTATGATTTTGTCTGCTCTAGCGATAGATCCATGTGTTTTTTGATGTGGTCTGAGATTTCCCGGTGCATTATAACAACTAGTGAAAAATTCTTTTAAAAGATACCCGCAAAATATCAAATTTGATTTTCAAATTGATATTCAGGGCTGGAAATCGCCCGTTTGGTTTTATCTGCAAAACCCATAATGGTATTATGAAAATAGATGAGCAACCAGATGTGGACTATGAAACCGTTACAATATCTGGTCTTGGTCTGATTGATCACCTTGGAGTGATGGTACTAAAATCAATAGATGGTCGGGAATTCCAAATGACTGCATTTTCTTCTGAGGTTGCTCAATACATTGCTAATTTCATGGATGGTAAGCGGGAACAGGTGCCCACCATATACAACATGTTTGAGCAAATGTGCGAGGAAAATGAAATAGTTTTAGTCAAGGTAAAAATCTATGAGACTGGCGGAATCTTTCGGGCAAACCTATACTTTACCGGCAAAAAAGACATACTACTAAAGTATTACCGCGCTTCCGATGCCATCACCCTTGCGACCTTCTATAATGTACCGATTTTGGTGCGCAAGGATTTACTAAAAGAGCCGGAGCTGCAACCTGAAATCACATCACCAAAGAATGGCTCATCCTTTGAGAAAAAATAACTGAAATTCAGATCTGAGAATTGTCTTCTTATCTAATATGTGAGGAAACAAACCATCCCCGCAATGACAAAGGATGAATCAAAAAAGACTGAACTTGTACCTGCTTGGCCATTTAACTGGAAAAGCCTTGATAATGCATTTGAGAACTTTAGAAAGGAATTTGAGAAATCATTCTCGTCTTTCCCATCACTACCTTCAATGCCAAAGATGACCTCGCTGTCGTGCGATGTGGCAGATGAAGGCGACAAATATGTCATAAAAGCGGAAATGCCTGGAGTAAAAAAAGACGAAATAAAACTGAATGTCTTTGATAATTCCCTGGAGATCTCTGCTCAGCACAAAGAAGAAGAGGAAGAAAAGAAAAAGAACTATCTTAGAAAAGAGCGAAGCGAAGTATCATACTATAGAACACTTCCTCTACCAGAAAAGGTAGTCTCTGATAAAACACAGGCAAAGCTTGCAGACGGCATTCTGAATGTTACAATACCAAAGGCAACACCTACACCAAAACCCAAGTCAAGCTCAATCCAAGTTCAATAATCTTTTTCTTTTTTTAATAATCGTGCTCTGAGAAATCAGATCCAAGCTCAATTGAGGCAATCACTGTTTTTTCGGTGGTTTGGATTTTGAGTGACTTGTTTGGTAAAAACTCGTGGAATATCTCCTTGAATAACTGCTCTGTGAAAAATGACCATTTCAGGCCCAATTCGTGCTGTATTATGAAATGATGCAATGCCCCCTCAATTCGGTGATCTGATTTCATGCCTGAGGCGCGCATATAGTCTTCCAGGGTCTCTATGCAGCGCTTGAGATCGTAGGAACCCTTCATGAATAATACAGATTCTTTGATTAGCGGAACAATAGCGCTGATTATTCTGTTGATATCAACACCTGACATCTCCTTGCCGAGCTCCTCTAGGATGCTTTTTGGGATTGGAATTATGCCGATTTTGTCTGCAAATCTGTCCCATGCCAAATATTTTTCCAAAATTTGCTTTACCAAAACATTATGTGAGATGTTTTTTTGCATGGCTTCTGTTTCTAATTCCTCGACTACTTTGGCTGGAAGTCTGTAAGTAATACTACGAGTGGTTTCTTTTTTTGGTGGGTGGGGCTTTCTTTTTGGGATTGTAGTTTCCAACTGAGATCCTTGCTATGGCATTCTTACTAAATAGTCTAGCGGAACGTCTTGTATTTTTCTAACAGACTTGCATGTGTGAGCACTTGGCTAAATGCACGCACGATGTCTGACTTGGTTACAATCCCTGCCAGCTTGTTGTTTTTTAGCACAATTACTGGTACGCCGCTGACATTGTTCTTTGTCATTAGATCAGCTGCTGTTGCCAAGTCGTCATCTGGCTCTACGATAAGAACCTCATATTTGATCATCTCGCCTACCTTTTTGTCCTCGGACGTTCCCTTTGGTAGTAGATAATTACGAATCTTTGCAAGTGTTTTTTTGAAATATTCACTATGCTTTAGAAAATCATTGGTTGTGATTATTCCCTTGACGTTGCCCATGCTGTCTGTGACAACAAGGCGTGATGTCTTGTTGTTGTTTATTATATCAAGTGCAAATCCAAGTGAGTCGGATTCTCGACAGCTTACCACCTTATCTGTCATGTAGTCTCGAACCTTGTATTTTCCTGGATATGATCTAGCATAATGATGATTGATATCAGTTTGAGTAGTGATTCCTATGACTTCTCCTCGCTCATCAACTACAACAATAGAACCGATCTTGAACGTGTCCATCCTTGTGGCACACTGAGCTAGATGATCCTGCTGACCTGCATCAATCGTTATGACATTTGTTTTCATTATTTCTTTTAGTCTTATTTCGTCTAGTGCTCTGGATGTTGCATCTTGTTCCAAGAATGCGTTAATGTCACGCTCTGTTACTATGCCGACTGGTTTTTTGTCTTTTGTAATTACAACACGTTTTACAAAATTTGTCTTCATCACAACCAGTGCATCATGGACAGAATCGTTTTCGGCCAAAGTGAAGACTGGTGATGAGTACAGCTTTTCATCCATGATTAGTCATCCCTAACAAGTGATTTAAAACAAATTTTGATTATCAATACTGAGTTTCAAAAATTGGAAATTAATCCCTAATTAGACAGGTTAGGGATGATCTCGACTTCTAGGTTGCCACCATTGAACGTTGATGACATTGCCTTTACCTTGCTCTTGTACAAAAAGTGCTTTTTGCCCTCTTGTGTTATCGAACCGGAAATGGCAAGTAGTTTGTTGTCGTGTAAGATCTGCAGCCTTCGGTACACGGTGCTTATTGGGATCTTGCATTCTGCTGAGATCTCAATTGCTGCCTTTGGCGCAGTTATGGTGGCCTCAATTATTGCCCGACAGTACTTGTCAGACATTATGCCCAAGATGACGCCTTTTCGTTCGTCATCGATTTTTCTTCCTTCGAGCTGAACTTGCATGATATAACGATGATCAAAATTTGATATATCCAGTAGGACTGCATTGCATTGCAGTGCAATCATACTGTTTATGTGAAAAAATGCCCAAATTTGGGCATGATTGAGACAAAATTCCCAAAATTCCAATGGGGAACCATATCTGAGCAGAACTCTGGTCATACAAAGGGCGAATGGGGAAAATCCGAGCCAAGGATCATAACTGCATATCGTATCAATTGGTCAAAATCAAACTGAGTGCAGTGCATTCATACTGCTTATCTTTTTGTTTATGATTCCGTACCTACAATGAACTATTCAATACTAGCTGCGGCTCGTTGTGGCAGTTTTTGCAACAGCAAATGCTTATGCAGAAAGTGATAGCGT
>FRDC01003952.1_pt1 | contig 19677 bp, 12 predicted proteins | sample 1106171 | NCBI WGS metagenome assembly FRDC01 (sample SAMEA3930566, study PRJEB13176) | freshwater metagenome | biome: Drinking water system; feature: drinking water; material: water | place: Singapore | collected 2014-12-20 | reverse complement strand
CCCCGCCCCCGCCTCCGCCCCCCCCGGGCGGCGAGGAGGGTGGCGACCGGGCCGAGTTCCGGGCCAAGGCCAAGGCGCTGATGGAGGGCGCCCCGAAGCCCACCGACACACAGAAGCAGATCTGGTCGCTGCTCAAGACCGAACAGCAGGACGCGGTGCAGGCCGAACTGGAAAGCCTGCGCTCGCGCGGCCCCGGCGGCGATCGCTTCGGCAACGAGGGCGGGCCGCGGGGAAAGAAGAAGGGTGACGGCGAGGGCGAGGAATCCCCGCAACACGGCAAGGGCAAGGGCCGCGGTAAGGGCGGCTGAGCGCCCACCGCGATCAGGGAACTCCCGGCACCTGCGCGGGATATCCACAGCAGGTTGAGTGACCCCGTCGGCTGATCGCCGGCGGGGTTTTTTCGTGGTGCGGAGCGCTGGCGAACCGGCCGAAGCGGGCGAAGGACGCGGGCAAGGGAACCGAACCCGGGTGAACCACTGAATGGGTCGGTGTCCAGCAGTTTTCCACCAGATTGTAAAGAATGCACGGATTCTTTACCGGACCCGGAACCCTGTAACCGATTTCCGATAATCTAGGAAAGATCTCTCTCTCCTCCAGCGGGGCGCTGTCCAACGACGGCGCCCTGCTCTGCTTTTGGCCCGCGGGGCCGGGCGAGGGCTTTCCCGGAAGGGGTGGTGCGGACGGGGGTTGTGGGCTCGCGACGGGCGGGATCGTGGTTGGGCGGTGGCGGCGATAGGCTTCGGACTGATGCCGGCTCATCCGAACATTCACCAACCGAAGACCGTGGCCGTGACGGGGGTCGCGGGCTTTGTGGGGTCGCACGTTGCCGAGGCGTTGCTGGCCCGGGGCGACCGCGTGCTGGGGCTGGACAACTTCGACCACTTCTACGCCCGGCCCATCAAGGAGCGGAATCTGACCGAGGTGCGGGCGGCGGCGTCGCGGGCAGGGCGCGAGGGGGCGCTGGTGTTCCAGGAGGTCAACCTGACCGACCCCGCGGCGGTGCGGGCGGTGCTGGAACGCGAGGCGGTGGACGGGGTGATTCACCTCGCGGGCAAGGCCGGCGTGCGGCCCAGCCTGGCGGACCCGGTGGCGTACATGACGGCGAACGTCACGGCAACGCAGGCGGTGCTGTCGGCGGCGACGGCGAGCGGGGCGCGGCGGGCGGTGCTGGCGTCGTCGTCGTCGGTCTATGGCAACTCGCCGCGGGTGCCGTTCCGCGAGGACGACCCGGCGCTCGAGCCCATCAGCCCGTACGCGGCGAGCAAGCGGGCGACGGAGCTGATCGCCTTCACGCACCACCACGCCCACGGGCTGCCGATCGCGTGCCTGCGGTTCTTCACCGTCTACGGCCCGCGGCAGCGGCCCGACCTGGCGATCCACCTGTTCATGAGCAAGATCCGGCGCGGCGAGCCGATCGCGATGTTCGGCGACGGGTCGATGGCGCGCGACTACACGTTCGTGACCGACACCGTCCGCGGCGTGCTCGCGGCGTACGACCGCGTCGACCGCCACGGCTGCCGCACGTGGAACCTGGGCAGCGATCGGCCCACGCGGCTGGACGCGCTGCTCGAGGCGATCCAGCGCGTCGCGGGGCGGCGGGCGACGATCGAGCGGAAGCCCGCGCCGCCGGGGGACGTCGAGCAAACGTGGGCGGATCTATCGCGGAGCGCGGCGGAGCTGGGGTACGCGCCGAGCGTCGGGCTGGAGGAGGGGCTGGCGGCGCAGTGGGCGTGGATGGAGCGGGTGGGGGCGTGAACAGGACGGCAAGCGGGAAGAGGGAAGCGGCAGGCGGCGATTGAGCCCTGCCCGGCGCGGTCCGGTTCTCGCTCGCTTTTCGGGGCCGCCCTCGATCCGCATACGCTCGGGGCATGCTGACTGCTGCTGATTTTCGTGGGTCGTACACCGCGATCGTGACGCCGTTCGGGGCCGATGGGCTGACGCTGGATTTGGGGCGGCTGCGGGAGCAGATCCACTTCCAGGCCCGCGGGGGGACGCGCGGGATCGTCGTCGCGGGCACGACGGGCGAGTCGCCCACGCTGAGCGAGGCGGAGTATCGCGCGCTGCTGTCGGCGGCGGTGGAGGTGGGGCGGCCGCTGGGCCTGCAGGTGATCGCGGGCACGGGGAGCAACAGCACGGCGCACGCGGTGCACCTGCAGCAACTGGCCGAGCAGTGCGGGGCGGACGCGGCGTTGTCGGTGAACCCGTACTACACCAAGCCCACGCAGGAGGGGCTGTACCGGCACTTTGTCGCGCAGGCCGACGCGAGCGGGCTGCCCGTGATGCTCTACAACATCCCGGGGCGCACGGGCGTGGCGCTCTCGCCCGAGACGGTCGAGCGGCTGGCGGCGCACCCCAAGATCGTCGCGATCAAGGAGGCGACGGGCTCGACGGACTCGTGCGGCGAGATCGCGATGCGGTGCCCGCGGATGGCGGTGCTCAGCGGCGACGACACGATGACCCTGCCGTTCGCGAGCGTGGGGGCGGTGGGCGTGGTGAGCGTGCTCAGCAACCTGTTCCCGGAGAAGGTGGCGGGGCTGTGCCGGGCGTACCTGGGCGGGGACTTCAAGGCGGCGCTGGCGGCGCACCGGGAGTTGATCCCGCTGGCGCGGGCGATGTTCATCGAGACCAACCCGATCCCGGTGAAGGCGGCGATGAAGCTGCTGGGGCGCGACGCGGGAACGCTGCGGCTGCCGATGACCGAGGCGCGGCCGGAGACGGTGGCGGCGCTGAAGAAGGTGCTGGGGGTGGGGTGAGGCGGCGGCAGCGAACATTGAACAGCGAACAGTGGACAGTGGACAGAAGTAGGCGTCAAGAGGCAAGGGGCAAGAGGCAAGCGGGGGAACTCTCTGGCTGCTTGACCATTTGGGATTTGGCCGTTTGCCCCCCCGCTCCCCCACTACACTCGTCCCGCTCAGGCACGGGTGGCCCGCGGCGTGCAAGGCCGGGTCCAGCGCACCTCCCGGCCGGGCGTGAGCGGGCATGTCCGGAGTGATTGTCAGCCAGAAACGGCCCCGGGTGCTGGGGTGGTGGCACGCGGGCCCGCTGCTGTTCGGGGACTGGGGGACCAGCCGGCTGTACGTGCTGGGGCTGGCGTTCGCGGCGACGGGGTTCGCGGCGCCGATCTACCTGGTGGCGTTGTCGGTGCTCATGATCGGGGTGGCGTGGGCGTACGCGCACATCTGCTCGCAGTTCCACGAGGGTGGGGGCGTGTACACCGCCGCCCGGCAGATCAGCCCGCTGCTGTCGGTCATCGGCGCGACGCTGCTGATGGCCGACTACATCGTGACGGCGGCGCTGTCGCTGGTGGACGCGTTCCACTACTTCGGCGTGAGCGAGGCGTTCATCTTCGGGTGCTGCTGCGGGGCGCTGGCGCTGCTGGGGCTGATCAACTGGCTGGGGGCTCGGCACGCGGGGACGTTCGCGCTGGTGATCGCGCTGGTGGCGATGAGCCTGTCGGCGGTGATCGCGGTGCTGTCGATCCCGTTCATCCCGGGCGGGCTGAAGGCCATCGACTGGGGCCAGCAGCCCGTGTGGTCGCGGTGGACGAGCTTCGTCTCGATCATCCTCGCACTGTCGGGGGTCGAGGCGGTCGCGAACATGACCGGCATCATGCGCGAGCCGGTGGAGCGCACCAGCCGGCGGACGATCTGGCCCGTGCTCATCGAGGTCGTCGTCCTCAACATGGTGTTCATCCTGGGGGTGGTGGGCGTGCAGGCGGCGATCGCGGCCGGCACGCTGGCCGCCCAGCACACCGACGAGGAACTGAAGAACGCGGCGATGAAGGTGCTGGCGATTGAGTCGGGCCAGCACTGGCTGGGCGAGCACGCGGGCTGGTGGCTGGGGAAGACGGCGGCGTTCGCGTTCGGGCTGCTGCTGGTGTCGGCGGCGAACACGGTGATCGTCGACATGATCGGCGTGCTGTACTCGCTGGGGCGGGACCGCGAGCTGCCGCAGAAGCTCACGCGGCTCAATTACAGCGGCGTCCCGTGGATCCCGCTGCTGCTGGCGTGCGGGATGCCGGCGCTGGTGCTGGCGATCACGACGGACCTTGAGCGGCTGTCGCACCTGTACGCCATCGGCGTGTGCGGGGCGATCACGATGAACGTGCTGTGCTGCGCGTGGAACCGCGCGCTGCCGTTCTCCCGGGCGACCCGCAACGGGATGTGGGCGATCGGGGCGGTAATGCTCGCGATCTGGCTGACGATTTCCGTCACCAAACTGGAGGCGACGGCGTTCGCCGGGACGCTGGTGGCGATCGTGCTGGCGATCCGGTTCGCGGGGCAGCGCCTGCAAGCCGCGCGCGACGCGCGGGCGTTGCCCGAGCCGGAGCTGGGGTGGCTGGCGGAGCTGCGGCGCGAGCCGGTGCGGCTGGACGGTTCGCGCCCGAGGATCATGCTGGCGGCCCGCGGGCGGTACCAGGCGGAGTTCGCGATCGACATGGCCCGGCGGCGCGGGGCGACGCTGTTTGCGATCTACGTGCGAACGTTGCGCGTGATCGAGATGGGGGCGCAGCGCGTGCCGCGCGTCGAGGACGATCCCGAGGCGCAGGAGGCGTTGGGCACGGTGATGCTGCTGGCGCGGCAGTACGGCGTGCCGTGCATCCCGATCTACGTGTCGAGCCCGCAGATCGCCGAGGAGATCCTGGATTACACCGTGACCTACGGCTGCGACACGCTGATCATGGGCAAGACGCGGCGGTCGATGTTCGCGCGGCGGGTCGAGGGCGATGTGGTGAGCCAGGTCGCCCAGCACCTGCCCGACGGCGTGGCGTTGATCACGCGCGACGCGACGCCGCACCCGCTGGGGCCGCCGCCGGCGGCGGCGGGGTGAGGGAGCGGTAGCGCGGGCACGCACGCGCACCGGCGGGACGCCGGTGGCACCGGGACGCCAGTACCACCGGGACGCCGGTGCCACCACCGGGCTGGTTAGGATCGGGCGGCGATGAACGGCGGAGCCGAGCGGCCCATCACGGAGGATCTACTCGAGGGCCTGACCGCCGCGCAGCGCGAGGCGGTGCTGGCGACCGAGGGGCCGGTGCTGGTGCTGGCGGGGCCGGGGTCGGGCAAGACGCGGGTGATCACGCGGCGGATCGCGTACCTGATCGCGCGGGGCGTGGCGCCGTGGTCGATCCTGGCGGTGACGTTTACCAACAAGGCCGCGGGCGAGATGAAGCAGCGCGTGGGCGCGCTGATCGGGACGGAACTCATCAGCGGGCCGCGGGGGCCGACGGTGACGACGTTCCACAGCCTGTGCGTGCGGCTGCTGAGGCGGTACGCCGACCTCGCCGCGGCGGACGGGCGGCCGGTGGTCGACGCGGCGTTCTCGGTGTACGACGACGACGACCAGATGCGCCTGATGAAGCGGGTGGTCGCGGAGCTGGACCTGTCCACGAGCAACTTCCCGCCGCGGAGCGTGCTGAGCGCGATCTCGGCGGCGAAGAACGAGCTGAAGGACGTCGACCGCTTCAAGGCCGAGGCGCAGGACTTCTATGCGCGGACGATCGCGCGGTGCTACGAGGCGTACCAGAAGGCGCTGCGGGCGGCGAAGGCGGTGGACTTCGACGACCTGCTCGTGCACGCGGCGACGATGCTGCGGGTATCGCCGCGGGTGCGGGCGGAGGTGCGGCGGCGGTACCGCTACCTGCTGGTGGACGAGTACCAGGACACGAACAAGGCGCAGTTTGTCATCGCGTCGCTGATCGCGGGGGAGGAAGGCGGACGGGATCAAGGCATCAAGGGATCGAGGGATCAGGGGACCGAGGGATCGAGGGATCAGGGCTCGGAAACTCGGTCCCTGGATCCCTCGATCCCTCGATCCCTTCCCCCCAACATCTGCGTCGTCGGCGATCCCGATCAGTCGATCTATGGCTGGCGCGGGGCGGATCTGCGGAACATCCTGCAGTTCGAGGAGCGCTACCCCAGCGCCCGCGTGATCGCGCTGGGCGAGAATTTCCGCTCGCTCGCCCCGATCCTCGCGGCGGCGGGAAGGCTCATCCAGCGGAACCAGCAGCGCAAACACAAGCCGCTGATCGCGGTGCGCGGCGGCGGGACGCCCAGCGGCGCGCGGCCCGGCAAGTCGGCCCCGCCGGTGGAGATCGTCATCTGCCGCGACGAGCACCACGAGGCGGCCCTCGCGCTCGACTGGATCAAGCTGCGGCGGGACGAGCTGAAGCTGGAGTGGAAGGACTGCGCGGTGATGTACCGCACCAACGCGCTGTCGCGCGTGGTGGAGGACGCGTTCCGCGGGAACGCCGTGCCGTACGTGCTGGTGCGCGGGACGGCGTTCTACCAGCGCGAGGAGATCAAGGACGCCCTGGCGTACCTGCGCGTGCTGGCCAACCCGGCGGACGCGGTGAGCCTCGAGCGGATCATCAACAAGCCGGCGCGGGGCATCAGCGACGCGACGTGGGACAAGATCGCGCAGACCGCGCAGGCCGAGGGGCTGAGCACGCTGGAGGTCCTGCGCACGCCGCAGCGGCTGGCGGGGCTGAACACCCGCGCGGTCGCGGCGATCGCGCGCTTTACGCAGATGCTCGACGCCTGGCGCGGGGAGCCGGAGCGCGACCTGCTCTCGACGCAGGTGGGCAGGCTTCCGGAACTGGTCGAGCGGGTCGTTCGCGAGAGCGGGCTCGAAAAACACTACGGGACGGAAGAGGAACGGCTGGAGAACCTGGCCGAACTGGTCTCGTCGGCGGCGGAGTTCGAGCAGGGCCTGCTCGCCGGCGGCACGGAGGAGATCGACATCGACCCCGCGACCGGGCAGGAGCGGATGGTCGAGCGGCCCGACACGCTCACCGACCTGCTGCGGGCGTATCTGGAGCGGATCGCGCTGGTCAGCGACAGCGATGCGCTCGATCCGCGGGCCGGGGCGGTCACGCTGATGACCCTGCACGCGGCCAAGGGCCTTGAATTCAAGGCGGTGGTGATCATCGGGTTTGAGGAGGGCGTGCTGCCGCATATGCGGAGCCACGAGTCCGAGGACGCGCTCGAGGAAGAGCGGCGGCTGGCGTTCGTGGGCGTGACGCGCGCGATGGACCGGCTGCTGGTCACCAGCGCGAACTACCGGACGGTCCGCGGCATCATGGAGCGGACGATTCCCAGCCGGTTCCTCGATGAACTCAAGGGCGAGGGCGTGGTCTTCAGCGATCAGGGCGACCCGTTCGGCCACGCGGGGGCCGATCGCCCGGGGCCGCGGGGCGACGGCGACCGCGGGATGCGCGATTTTCTTTCGGGCGGGCGGGCGGCGGGGTGGTCGGGGTCGCGTGGCGGGGCGAGCGGTTCGAGCAGCTCAAGCGAGGACGGCGGGCGGCGCGTGGTGGTTGACGACGATGCGCAGGTCGCGCCCACGCGGGTCCGCGGGCCGGGCGGCGAGTTCAGCGTCGGGCAGCGCGTGCGGCACCCGCAGTTCGGCGTGGGGACGATCGACGAGATTTATGTGGGGGCGGAGCCGAGGGTGAAAGTGCGGTTCCAGCAGGCGGGGACGAAGACGCTGGTGCTGGCGTATGCGCGGTTGAGCAAGGGGTGAGTTGCCCCCAGAGTTCAAGCCAGGCGGGCTGGGAAGCCCGCCCCACCACCTTGGCTTGACCCAGGCATCACCTGACCCGGCCCCCTACTAAACTCCGACCGCATGCGGCGGCTGGCGCGGGACATTCTGGCGGCGGAGGGGCCGCTGGCGCGGGCGCTGGGCGAGGGCTACGAGCCGCGCTCGCAGCAGCTCGAGATGGCCGACGCGGTGGAGATCGCGCTGGCGACGCGCGGCACGCTCCTGGCCGAGGCCGGCACGGGCGTGGGCAAGTCGTTCGCGTACCTCGTGCCGGCGATCATGCGGGCGATGGCGCACCAAGAACGCGTGGTCATCGCGACCAACACCATCGCGCTGCAGGAGCAGTTGGTCCAGAAGGACATCCCGTTCCTCCGCGGGACGCTCGGCGAGACCGACGCCGCCGAGGATGATCCCGACGGCGCGGGCGACACGCCGATCGCCAACGCCTGGGGCCTGCCCGCGGCGACGCTGCGGCCGCTGATCCCGGCGCTGGTGAAAGGCCGCGGGAACTACGTGAGCATTCGGCGCCTGCGGCAGGCGAGCGAGCGGCAGGGGAAGATCTTCGCCGACGAGGCGCAGCGGCGCAGCCTGCACGCGATCGAGGACTGGGCGTACGCGACCGGTGACGGCACGCTGAGCACGCTGCCGCCGCTGGAGCGGCCGGGCGTGTGGGACCGCGTGCAGTCGGACGCGGACAACTGCATGGGGCGCAAGTGCGCGACCTACGAGACGTGTTTTTTCCAACGGTCGCGGCGGCTGATGGAGTCGGCGAACCTGCTGGTGTGCAACCACGCGGTGTTCTTTGCCGACCTCAACATGCGGGTGTCGGGGGTCGCGCGGCGGGCGGCCGGGGGAGCTGGAACCGGTGCGGACGCGGCGGCGAGCGAGTCCTCTGGCGGCGGGGCGGCGGGGTTCGGATTCCTGCCCGAGTATCACCACGTGATCCTCGACGAGGCGCACGCGCTCGAGGACGTCGCGTGCGACCACTTTGGGCTTTCGCTCACGGAATCGCGGGTTGAGCACCTGCTCGGGGCGCTGTACCACACGCGGACGGGGCGCGGATTCCTGCCGTACCTCGCCTCGGCGAGCAAGCGGGCCGAGGCGATCGACGCGGCCCACCACCTGGTGCTCAAGGCTCTCGATGCGTCGCGGGCGTTCTTTGATGATCTCGTGCGCGCGGCGAGCGGGCGCGGCGTGCGCTCGGGGCGGATCCGCACGGCCCACCTCGTGCCCAACCCGCTGTCGCCCGCGATGGACGCACTCGCGCTGCGGCTGCAGGCGCTCAAGGAAGACTGCAAGGTCGAGGCCGATCAGTTCGAGCTCAACGCCTACGCGACGCGGGCGGCGGCGATCGCCTTCGACGCGGCGTCGCTCATCGGGCAGGCCCGCGAGGGGTACGTCTACTGGCTGGAAGCCGGCGAAGAGAGCGAGGGGGCGAGCCGGGCACCGGGCGCGGGCGGCGCGCTGCGCGTCTTCACCGGGCGGACGCGCGTGAAGCTCGCGTGCTCGCCCATCGAGGTCGGACCGCTGCTGCGGCAGCACCTGTTCAACGGGCAGAAGTCGGTGGTGCTGGCGAGCGCGACGATGACGGTCGGGGCGAAGCCCGCGGGACACGCTTCGGCCAAAGTCGCGAGCTCGTCGACCCCGACCGGCCCGGTGCCCGCGGAGTTCGGGCACCTGGCGACGCGGCTGGGCATCGACGCGGCGACCACGCTGGCCGTCGGCTCCCCCTTCGACCACGCCCGGCAGGCGGAGGTGTTTGTCGACCTCTCGGTGCCCGATCCGCGGGCGTCGGCGGGGCGGGGTGATCTTGCGGGTCCAGACGACTCACTGCGCGCCTCGGCGACGTCGTACGCCGCCCGGCAGGAGGCGTACCACGACGCCCTCGCCGAGCGGATCGAGCACCACGTGCTCGCCACCGGCGGCGGGGCGTTCGTGCTGTTCACGAGTTTCGCGGCCATCACCGCGGTGGCGCAGCGGCTGCAGGACCGGCTCGCCCCGCTCGGGCTGCCGCTGCTCGCGCAGGGGCGCGACGGCACGCCCGGGCAGATCCTGGAGCGGTTCCGAGCCGACGACGCGGCGGTGCTGCTCGGGGCGGCGAGCTTCTGGCAGGGCGTGGACGTGAAGGGCCGCGGGCTGCGGAACGTGATCATCACGAAGCTGCCCTTCGACCCGCCCGACCGCCCGCTGGTCGAGGCGCGGGGCGAGTTGATCCGCCAGCGCGGGGGCGACCCGTTCCGCGACGACGCCCTGCCGCGGGCGATCCTCAAGTTCAAGCAGGGCTTCGGGCGGTTGATCCGCAGCCAGACCGACTTCGGGCGTGTGGTGATCCTCGACCCGCGCGTGGAGACCACGGCGTACGGCCGAAGGTTTCTGGCGGTGCTCCCCGCGGGGGTTCGGGTTCACCGGACCGGCCTCCCGGGCGAGCGCGCGGGGCCCGTGGGTCCGGGGTGGTAAGCCATCCTCCGGCGGGGGCGCGACGGCGTTGTGGGCGCGATTCTCGGCGGCGGGCTGGTCAGGGCCGGAAACGGTGGCATATTGGAAACGTCCTGAGTGCCCGGCGGCCGCGGTGCCGACGGCCTTTCGCTTGCGGAGTGGGTTAGGGAGGAACGACTTATGACTTTCCGTCCGTTCGTCGCGGCGTCCGCCGCGGTCGTGGCTTTTGGTCTGAGCGCGGTCCCCGGCGCGGCGTCGATCGACGTCGCCGCCATCGGCGTGACGCTGGACTTCCCGGCCGGGGCGGGCGGTGCGTTCTATCGCCTGACCGGCCAGTCGGTGTTCTTCAGCACGCGGACCAGCAGTGTGACCACCGGCGGGCAGCTCGACGGCGTGACGTCGTACGACTCGCAGAACGCGGTGCACCAGATCACCTTTAACGAGGTGTTCCCCGAGGCCAACCTCACGGACTACGCGGGCTTCGGGTACTTCGGCGTGATCGAGGCGTACGCGTTCGACGGCGACGCGCCCGCCGCGCTAATCGCCCAGGGGATCGTGATCGCGGGCCGGGGGTTGGGGGCGGGCACGCGCGTCGAGGATCTGTTCCCCGGCCTGACGGCGGCCTCGCTGCTGAACGCGCTGGTGACCACGCCGGATTCGCCCGAGTTCTTCGCCGCGCTCGAGGCCGCGGTCGGCAACCCGCAACTGAACGGCTTGACCGGGCTGCTCGATTCGGACCTCGGCGAGATCCGCGTGGGCCAGTCGCTCTCGCTGTACGCGTTCCTGCCTGATCCATCCAACCAGGACGGGCCGTTCGCGACCGACGTTGGTTTCATCGACCACACCATCGTGCGCGTCGTCCCCGCGCCGGCGGCCGCGGGGCTGTTCGGGCTGGTCGGCATCGCGGCGGCGCGGCGGCGGCGCTAAGCCGGGGTGGCCCCGCCCGGACGCGAAGGTCTTTGCGTTCGTGCTGGCTTCCCGTCGCTCACTCTCGGGTTCCCGTTCAAGGGTCGACGGTCGGGGCCGCGGGTGCGAGCAGGCGGCGGGCGGTTGCGCGGAGCTCGGCGAGGGCCGCGTCGGTCGCGGGGCCCTCGGCGTGCCAGTACACGTTGCCCGCGCGGTCGACCAGGGTCGCGTGGATGCGTCGCGAGTAGCCCGCGAGCTCGCGGAAGCGGCCAACGTCGGTGTAGATGGTGACGGTGCGCTCGCGGGCGGAGAAGTCCGGGATGCCGCGGCGCATGCCGCCGTCGATGAAGCCGCGCGCGATGGTGAACCCCGCGCTGATGACCGGCAGCTCGTAGTACTCGCAGTTGGCGTGGTCGCGCGTCAGCTCGCGGGCGGCGGGGAGCCAGGTGTCGACGTCGCCCTGCTGCTCGCGCTCGAAGGCGACCAGGAGGATCGCGAACGGGGCGTCCATGTCGCGCGGGATCACCAGCCGGCGGTTGTTGAGGTTGTCGCCTTCGACGGTGGGGAACGTCGGGCGGGCGGGGTCGAAGGGGACGCCCTGCACGGGCGTGCCGCAGCCCGCGAGGAACGGGGCGGCCAGGAGGGCGACGAGCGCGAGTCGGTGCATGGGGACAGGGTTCGGGCGATTCGGGCGGGCGGATGTGGGGCGGGCGTGAGGGCGGAGCGCGACGTCGGCCGCGCGAAGATCGGCGGCCAGCTCCGCACATACACCGAACACCCGCGCCGCGCGGGGGCCTGTGCGCTATCCTGCGGCCTTCCCGCCGGAACGGGGTTTGGTGCACGGTTCGAGCCGTGCTCCGGCGAGCGCATTCGCGGTGACCCGTCACGAGGAGTCGGCATGCTGGGCAAGGTCTTCAAGGCGTACGACGTCCGCGGCACGTACCCCGACCCGCTGAACGAGGCGATGGCGTGGCAGATCGGCTTCGGCGTGAGCAAGTTCCTGCTCGCCGACGCCGCCGCCGCGGGCGAGGGCTCGCCCATGATGAAGAACATCGTGGTCGGGCGCGACATGCGGACCAGCAGCCCGTCGCTGACCGAATCGCTGATCAAGGGGATCACCGATCACGGCGGGCACGTGCTCGACGTCGGGATGGTCGACACGTCGTTCATCTACTTCGCGATCAACCACTTTGATTGCGCGGGCGGGGTGATGTGCACGGCGAGCCACAACCCGCCGCAGTACAACGGGTTCAAGGTCTCGAAGCGCAAGGCCAAGCCGGTGGGCGAGAGCAGCGGGCTGGCGGACGTGCGGAAGTTCGCCGCGACCGTCGACAAGCTGACGTTGCAGCCCGCGGGCGGGCGGCACGAGAAGCGCGACCTCTGGGACGCGTACAGCAAGCACGTGCGCTCGTTCCTGGACCTCTCGCCGCGCAAGGGCAAGAAGCCGCTGCGGGTGGTCATTGACGCCAGCAACGGCATGGCGGGCACGATGATCCCGAAGGTCTTTGGCAAGAAGGGCTCGGCGGTGGACGGGCTGGAGATCATCGAGGTCAACTTCGACAACAGCAAGGGCGAGTTCGTCCACGAGCCCAACCCGCTGGTGGCCGCCAACGTCAAGCAGACCTGCGACGAGGTGGTCAAGCAGCACGCGGACGTGGGCTTCTGCTACGACGGCGACGCCGACCGCTGCGTGGCGGTGGATGAGAAGGGGCACATCGTGGGCTGCGACCATCTCACGAGTCTGCTGGCGCGGCACTTCCTGGCCAAGAGCCCCGGCTCGGCGATCGTCTACGACCTGCGCTCCAGCCACGCCGTGATGGAGGACATCCAGAAGGCCGGCGGGAAGCCCGTGCGCAGCCGCGTGGGCCACGTGTTCCTCAAGAGCGCGCTGGCGGAGAACAAGGCGGTGTTCGGCGGCGAGCTGTCGGGCCACTTCTACTTCCGCGACAACTTCAACGCCGACAGCGGGGCGATCGCGATGTGCACGGTGCTCTCGGTGCTGGCCAAGGAGGGCAAGCCGCTGAGCGAGCTCATCAAGCCGATCGCGCGGTACTTCCAGTCGGGCGAGATCAACTTCCAGACCGAGGACAAGGACGGCACGCTCGCGGCGCTCAAGGACGACTTCGGCGACGAGGGCGACGTGGACGAGCTCGACGGCGTGACCATCGACTGCTTCAAGTCGCAGGGCTGGTGGTGCAACGTCCGCAAGAGCAACACCGAGCCGCTGCTGCGCCTGAACCTCGAGGCCAAGTCGAAGGCGACGCTGGATGAGATGCTCGCGAAGATCAGCCCGATGCTGGGCCATCGCGTGGCGCACTGACGAAGGGGCCAAAGGACAAAAGGATCAAATGCCAAACGCCAAATGGCCAAATGGCCAAATCAAGACAGGGACCGCATTTGGCCATTTGGCTGTTTGGTCTTTGGCCATTTGAGACTCCCCCTTGACCCTCCCCGCGTTCCTTGAGCACTGGTCACTGGTCGAGCACCCGTTCAAGGGCGAGGAAGCCCGGCAGGACCCGGTGTTCACCCGCCTCGCGGCGATCCCGGACCCCGGGGCCGGGGCCCGGGCCGTCGCCGGTCTGCCCAAGCCCGGCTCGCGGATCCAGCATCCCGACTTCGAGAAAATCGTGGGTGATTTCACGCGACCCAGCGCGGGCGTGGTGTTCGGCGAGAAGGGCAGCGGGAAGACGGCGATGCGGCTGCAGCTCGCCGAGCACGTGGTGGCGCACAACGCCGCCCGCCCGCAGGCGCGCGTTCTGCTCATCGGCTACGACAACCTCAACGAGCTGCTCGACCGCTTCCACACGCGCGTGCTGCCCACGCTGCGCGACCGCAAGGCCGGGCCGGGCGACACGCTCAAGCAGCTTCGCCTGAGCGACCACATCGACGGCATCCTCGCCGTCGCCGTGCCGCGCTTGATCGACGCGGTGCTCGACCAGCCGCCCCGGCCCATGGAGGCGGCGGGGCTGGTGGACCTCGGCCCGCTCAAGACCGACGGCAAGCGCGGGCTGCGGGGCCTCAGCACGGGCCTGAAGCGCGACCTGCTGCTGCTCCAGGCGGTGTACGACCGGCCGGTGGGCGCGGCGGAGCGCACGCTGACGCTGCGGCGGCGGCTGGGCGTGCGGCGGGCGATCACGGGGTACATCGAGCTGGCGCTCGCGTCGCTTGGCTGGCTGGTGCCGCTGTCGATCGTCGTGGCGTATTACTACCAGGTGCTGCCGGCGGGGGGCGACCTGCGGGCGATGCTGCAGGACCCGGTGTGGGCGATCGCGTTCTTTGTCACGCTCGGTCTGTGGGTGCTGTTCCTGCTCAAGAAGGCCGTCACCGACCGGTTCCTGCTCGGGCGGATGGCGCGGCGACTGCGGAAGAGCGTGCGCGTGCTGGACCGCGACGACGCGGACTTTGCCGAGTCCTTGCGCGAGCTGCCCGCGCCGGTGCGCTCGGGCGCGGCGCTGCCGCTTTCCAAGAGCGAGGACCGGCGCTACGCGATGCTCGAGCGGCTGCGGCGGGTGCTGGCGGCGTTCGGGTACACGGGGCTGCTGGTGGTGATCGACCGCGTGGACGAGCCGACGCTGGTCTCGGGCGATGCCGACCGCATGCGGGCGGTGATCTGGCCCCTGCTCAACAACAAGTTTTTGCAGCAGGACGGGATCGGGGTCAAGCTGCTGCTGCCGATCGAGCTGCGGCACCTGCTGTTCCGCGAGTCGGCGGCGTTCTTCCAGGAGGCCCGGCTCGACAAGCAGAACTTCGTCGAGCGGCTCGCGTGGACGGGCGCGATGCTGTACGACCTGTGCACGGCCCGCCTGAACGCGTGCCGACCGGCGGGCAGCACGCCTGTGGCGCTGAGCGAGCTGTTCGCCGACGATGTGACGCGGGCGGACCTGATCGACGCGCTGGACCAGATGCACCACCCGCGTGACGCGTTCAAGTTTCTGTATCAGTGCATCGCCGAGCACTGCAGCAACGCCACCAGCGACGCGGCGAGCTTCCGCGTCCCTAAGGCCGTGCTCGACATGGTGCGCAAGCAGCAAGCCGAGCGGATCCGGCAGCTCTACATGGGCGTCCGGCCGGCGTAAGGCGGTGAACCACCGAGCACACCGAGAGCACTGAGAAGAAGAAGAAGAAGAAGAAGAAGAAAAAAATATAACAGCAACAAGCGGGGGTTCGAGCCCACCGCCTTCCTCAGTGTTCTCGGTGCCCTCGGTGGTAAACCTGGTTCACCGGGTTCACCTCTTCATGCCCAGCGGCTTGGCCTTCGGCAGGCCGTCGGCCCGCGGGTAGAGCCTCGGCGTGCGCGTCGGCTTGCTCAGGATCACGATCTTGCCCGTGGGCGTGTCGAGGATCTGCTCGAAGCGCGCGCCCAGCAGCGCGATGGCCTCGCCGGCTTCCTCGAGCTCCTGCTCGGCCTTGCCGCCCTTGATGCACATCACCCAGCCGTTCACTTTCACCAGCGGGATGGTGAGTTCCGCCAGCGTCGGCATCGGGCCGACGGCCCGGGCGACCACGGCGTCGTACGCCTCGCGGTGGGCCCGCTCGTGGGCCAGCGTCTCGGCCCGGCCGTGCAGAACCGCGACGTTCTCCAGCCCGAGCGTGCCGGCGGCGTGGCGGAGGAATTCCACTTTCTTCCCCGTCGCCTCCAGCAGCGTGAACCGCACCTTGGGCAGCACGCACGCCAGCGGCAGGCCCGGCACGCCGCCGCCGCTGCCCACGTCGATAACCCGCGCCCCCTCGGGCAATTCGGCGAGCGGGGCGATGAGCGTCAGGCTGTCGAGGATGTGCTTGCGCCAGGCTTCGATCGGGTCGGTGATCGCCGTCAGGTTCTGCTGCTGGTTGGCCTCGAAGAGCAGCGCGAGGTACAGCCCGAGGCGCTCGACGTCGCCGGGGTCGAAGCCCACGCCGAGCGACTCGGCGGCAGGGAGAAAGTCCGGGCTGGGCGGGAGCGGTTCGGGCATCGGGCTTGGGCGTGGCCGGGTGGGGAAATCCTCGCGACCAGCCACACGGTAGCGTCGAATAGCCTTGACCATGCTTGTCCCGCTGATGGCGCTGTCCCGCCCGCTCGTCGGCTTGATCGCCTCCGCCGTGCTGCTCGCCGCGCCCGGGGCGGCGGTCGCGCAGCCGTGGGAGGCCAACCAGGCCGTGCAGCGGACCATCACGCTCGACCGCGATCGCACGGGCGAGCTGCTGGTGATCACGCCGGAGAACTTCCAGCGCGATGGCGTGCACCCGGTGCTGCTGGTGTTCGGCGGCGGGCCCGGCTGGGTGCCGCAGTTGTCGGCCGCGATGGCGATGTTCGACCCCGAGTGCCGCAAGCGGGGCTGGGTGGTCGTCGGGCTGGCGACGCCGACGGGCTCGAAGCCCACCGAGCCGCGCGCGACCGATGTGCTCCGTGTGCTGCAGGAAGTCCGCCAGATCGTGCGGATCGAGGGCAACCGCGTCCACGTCGCCGGGCCCAGCAACGGCGGGACGGCGTCGCTGGCGCTCGCGTTCGAGCGGCCCGATCTGGTCGCGTCGGTCCTCGCGTTCCCCGGGGCGGTGTCGCCCAAGGCCCTGCCGCAGGTCGACCGCCTGCGTGGGATCCCCGTGCGGCTGATCGTCGGGAGCGACGATCAGGTCGAGTGGGCCGAAAGCGCTCGCGCACTCACCGAGCGCGGCAAGGCCGCCGAGGTCAACATCGAGTACGAGATCCGCCCGGCGCAGGGGCACATCCTCCGCGACCTGACCGCCGCGGACCTGCTGGACCGCCTCGAACCGTTCCGCCCGCGGACGGGGACGCTGGGGCCGGAGATCGCCGCGGCGTGGCGCGTGCTGGACGACTTCCACACCGCCGCCCACCTGGCGCAGGAGGACCGCTACTTCGCCCACTTCGCGCCCGAGGGCGTGTTCCTCGGGACCGACGCGGAGGAACGCTGGACCGTCGAGCAGTTCCGGGCCTACGCCCACCCGCTCTTCAGCAAGGGCCGCGGCTGGTCGTACTGGCTCCGCGAGCGGCACGTCACGCTGCTGCCCGACGGGCAGACCGCGGCGTTCGACGAGATCCTCGACCACGAGAAGTACGGCGTGAGCCGGGGCAGCGGCATCCTCCGCCGGGTGGCGGCCAAGCCGGCGGGGGGCGCCGATTCGCCCGGCTGGGTCATCAGCCAGTACCACCTGACCTTCCCGATCCCCAACGACCTGGCCGAGCGGGTCACGCGGATGATCCGGACCGAGAGCGAGCGGCGGAAGAAGTGAGCGGGGCCGCCGGCGGGTAAGCGATTCCTATAGTGGGCCCCTCCCGGTTTTGGAACCCGGGAGCGCTCACCGAAAGGAACCCGCCGTGCCCGACGCCCCCGCCGCCGCCAACCACTTCGATGTGCTCGTGATCGGCGGCGGCCCGGGCGGGTACGTCGGGGCGATCCGCGCGGCTCAGCTCGGCTTCAAGACCGCGATCATCGAGCGGGCGAAACTCGGCGGCGTGTGCCTCAACTGGGGCTGCATCCCGAGCAAGGCCCTGCTCGCCAACGCCGAGCTGGTCGAGAAGATGGCCAAGCCCGACGGGCAGAAGTTCTGGGGCCTCAAGATCAACGGTTCGGTCGAGTTCGACTGGGAGCGCGTGATCGGCCGCAGCCGCGAGGTCGCGGGGAAGCTCAACAAGGGCGTTGAGTTCCTGATGAAGAAGAACAAGATCACGGTGTTCAACGGGAACGCCAAGATCACCAGGGCCCAGCCGGGCAGCCCCGCGCTGGTCACGGTCGAGGTCCAGGAGTGCGCGGTCAAGGAGGAACTGACCTCCGCCCCCGCCACGCCCGGCAAGACGCTGCAGACGCTGACCGCCAACCACGTGATCGTCGCCACCGGCTCGGTCGCGCGCGACCTGCCCTTCGCCAAGTTCGACGGCGAGCGGATCTGGGGCGCCCGCGAGGCCATGTTCAACAAGGAACGGCCCAAGAAGCTCGTCGTCGTCGGGGCCGGGGCCATCGGGATGGAGTTCGCGTACTTCTACCACTCCATGGGCACGCAGGTGACGGTGGTCGAGATGCTCGACCGCGTCCTGCCCGTCGAGGACCACGAGGCCTCCAAGTTCATCGAGAAGGTCTACACCAAGCACGGCATGAACTTCCGCCTCGGGCACGTCACCACGGGCGTCGAGAAGACCGGCTCGGGCGTCAAGGTCACCATCGCCCCGGTCGTCAACGGCAAAGCCGACGAGGCCAAGAAGGAAACCCTCGAGGCCGACCGCGTGCTGCTGGCCATCGGCGTCGTGGGCCGCACCGACGGGCTGTTCGATCCTTCACTCAACCTGAAGGTGGATCGCGGGCACATCGTGACGGATTACGTGCCCAACAAGACCACCAACGAGGCCGTTGATTACAAGACGAACCTGCCGGGCGTGTACGCCATCGGCGACGTGATCGGCCCGCCGTGGCTGGCTCACGTGGCGAGCGAAGAGGCGATCACCTGCGTCGAGCGGCTGGCGTGGAAACTCGGCAAGTGGCACCACGAGCCGCACCCGATTGATTACCTCACCATCCCGGGCTGCACCTACTGCGTGCCGCAGGTCGCCAGCGTCGGCTACACCGAGCAGCGGCTGATCGAGATGGGCAAGGTCAAGGGCAAGGACTACAGCGTGGGCGTCTTCCCGTTCACCGCCTTGGGCAAGGCCATCGCCGCGGCCCACACCGACGGCTTCACCAAGATCATCCGGGGACTCCCGCGGGGCGAGATCCTGGGGGCCCACATCGTGGGCGACCAGGCGACCGAGCTGATCGCGGAGATGACGCTGGCCCGCCGCCTCGAGGCGACGACCGAGGAGCTCATCGCGACCATCCACGCCCACCCGACCATGCACGAGAGCGTGCACGAGGCGGCGCTGGCGGCGGAGGGTCGGGTGATCAACGCCTGATCGAGCACCGCCGGTCGGCAGCGTTTCTGAATCCACGACAGCCTTGGTCAACGGCGTTCGGGATGAGTTAACGAACTTTGGCGCATTCTGTGCGCCCGGCGCGGCGACTTCGGGTCAGGGTCGCGGAATACTTCTTCCGCCCCCCTGATCAAGGAGTGTGCCGATGCGCCATGACACCCTGCTCGCCGGCCTGACCGTGCTCACCCTCACCCTGGCCGGCTCCGCCGCCGCCGACACCAAGACGATCATCTCCTCGCGCGACACGACGATCTACTCCGAGGCCGGGGATGTCTCCAATGGCGCGGGGATCTACATGTTCGCGGGGCCGCAGATCCGGCAGATCTCGACGCGGGCCGCGTTGATCCGCTTTGACCTCGCGGCCGCCGGAGTCCCCGCGAACGCGACCATCACGGCGGCGCGGCTGACGCTGACGGTCTCGCGCTCCGCGAGCGGCGACGAGCCCGTCACGGTGCACCGGCTGCTGGCCGACTGGGGCGAGGCGGGCAGCGACGCCGGGACCCCCGGCGGCCAGGGGGCCGAGGCGCTGCCGGGCGACGCGACCTGGACCCACGCGTTCTACTCCACCGTTCCCTGGCCCGTCGACGGGTTCATCGGCTTCCCGCCCAGCGCGACGCGGCTCGTCGGCGGCGTGGGCTCGTACACCTGGCCCTCGACCGCCGACACGGTGGCCGACGTCCAGACCTGGCTGCGCGACCCGGCCCGCAACTTCGGCTGGATCATCATCGGGAACGAAGAAGTCTCCGGCAGCGCCAAGCGCTTCAACACCCGCGAGCATCCCACCGCCAGCACGCGGCCCACGCTGGTGGTCGAGTACACCCTGCCGGGCTGCCCGGCGGACTACAACCGCGACACGTTCCTGAACCTCGACGACCTGGGCGACTTCATCACCGACT
>FRDC01000883.1_pt1 | contig 19686 bp, 15 predicted proteins | sample 1106171 | NCBI WGS metagenome assembly FRDC01 (sample SAMEA3930566, study PRJEB13176) | freshwater metagenome | biome: Drinking water system; feature: drinking water; material: water | place: Singapore | collected 2014-12-20 | reverse complement strand
CCCACCGGCAACCTCGACTCCCGCACCACCGATGAGATCCTCGATCTCTTCCACGCCCTCCACGACGAGGGCCAGACCATCGTCGTCGTCACGCACGAGGAGGACGTCGCCGGGCATGCCGAGCGCATCGTCCGCCTCAAGGACGGCATGATCCTCAGCGACATGCCCGCCTCCGAGGATCCGATCCACCGCCAGTGGATCGAGCGCGCCGCCGCCAACCTGCAGGAGCAGGCGCGCACCGCCGGCGTGAGCGACGCCTCCCGCGACCAGGACTCCCAGCCCGCGGGGGCGAACCGATGATCCTGATGCGCGTCGTCTTCCAGACCCTCGGGCTGGCGCTCGCCCAGATCCGCGCCAACAAGGTGCGCTCCTGCCTCACCGCTCTGGGCATCATCATCGGCGTGGCGTCCGTGACCAGCGTCGTCGCCGCCCTCGGCGGCTTCAAAAGCAACGTGCTCTCCGAGTTCGAGACCTTCGGCGCCAAGAAGATGTGGGTCTGGGGGCAGGTCCCGCGTGAACTCCGCGGCAAACTCTCCTGGGACCTGGTCCGCATCAAGCCCGAAGAGGCCGACGCCATCGCCTCCAACGCACCCTCCATCGAACGCCTCACCGGGCTGATCGACATCTCCGGGACCGTCCAGCACGGGCAGATCGTGAAGACCGGCGTGCGTGTCACGGGCGTGCAGCCCGCCTGGCACGACATCGAGAACCGCTTCGCCCTCATGGGCCGGCAGTTCAACTCCGTCGACGAGGAGAGCCGCCGACTCGTCTGCATGATCAACGAGAAGGCCATCGAGGAGTTCCAACTCGACTCCGACCCCGTGGGCGATTCGTTGATCGTCTCGGGCCGGCGCTACCTCATCATCGGCGTGCTCGAGACCAAGTCCGCCAGCCAGATGTTCGGGCAGGGTGAGACGCGGAGCGAGGTCTACATCCCGCTCGCCACGGCGCAGAAGTTCAACCGCTTCGCGTTCATGTATTGCATGGCGCAGGTCAAGGACCCCAAACTCGCCGAGGAGGCCAAGGCCGAGGTCCGGTTCGTCCTCCGCAAGATGCGCCAACTCGACCCCAAGGCCTCCGACACCTTCGGCGTGGAGGTGCTCCAGAAATTCATCGATCAGTTCAACGCCCTCGCCACCGGCATCACCGCCGTCGCCGGCGGCGTGGTCGCCATCTCCCTCCTCGTCGGGGGCATCGGCATCATGAACATCATGCTGGTGTCGGTCAGCGAGCGCACCCGCGAGATCGGCCTGCGCAAGGCCGTCGGCGCCAAGCCCTCCATCATCCTCACCCAGTTCCTCGTCGAGGCCATCGTCCTCTGCCTGGTCGGCGGGCTCATCGGGCTGGTCGTCGGGCAGGCGCTGGTCCTCGCGATCAAGTCGGCGCCAAACGCCGGCCTCAGCAAGGCCGAGATCCCGCCCTGGGCCATCTTCCTCTCCCTGGGCTTCAGCGCCGTCGTCGGCGTCATCTTCGGCATGATCCCGGCCATCAAGGCCTCACGCCTCGACCCCATCGACGCCCTCCGGCACTCCTGACACCCCCGCCACACCGTCCCCGCCCCCGCCCCTGTCATGATGCTCCTCCGCTTCCTCACCCAGACCATCGGCCTCGCGCTGGGGCAGATCCGCGCCAACAAGGCGCGGGCCCTGCTGACGGCCCTGGGCATCATCATCGGCGTGGGCTCCGTGACGGCGGTGGTCGCCGCCCTCACCGGCATGCGCACGTTCGTGCTCAAGGAGTTCCAGAACATCGGCGCCCGTTACATCACCATCGACGGGAACGTCCCCGAGCGCCAACGCCACTTCAAACGCTGGCAGGACGCCGAACTCACAATCGACGAGGTCAGGGCCATCGCCGCCAACTGCCCCTCCATCGAGAAGGTCAGCCCCGTCTGGCGCTACGCGTACGAGGTCCGCGCCGGCGAGCGCACGCTCACCGGCGTCCGCGTCACCGGCATCTGGCCCACCTGGCACGACGTCGAGCAGCGCGCCGTCATCAAGGGCCGGCCGTTCACCAGCCTCGACGACGAGGGCCGGCGCTACGTCGCCCTGGTCAACGACAAGGCCGTCGAGGAACTCGACCTCAGCAAGGACCCCGTCGGCGACGAACTCTTCATCGGAGGCAGGCGCTTCCTGATCATCGGGATGGTCGAGACCAAGGCCATGGCCGCCATGTTCGGCGGGGGCGAGGCGCGGACCGAGGTCTACATCCCCTTCGAGACCGCCGTCAAACTCCGCCCGGACCGCTGGATCAACGAGGTCGGCGCGCTCGCCGTCACCCCGGAGAAGGCCGAGGAAGCCAAGGCCGAGGCGACCTTCGTGCTCCGCAAGCTGCGCAACATCAAGCCGGGCGAGGAGGACACCTTCGAGGTTCGGCTGATCCAGTCGTTCATCGATCAGTTCAACGCGATCGCCGCCGCCATCACCGCAGTCGCCGGCGGGATCGTCAGCGTCTCCCTCCTCGTCGGGGGCATCGGCATCATGAACATCATGCTGGTGTCGGTCAGCGAGCGCACCCGCGAGATCGGCCTGCGCAAGGCCGTCGGCGCCAAGCCCTCCATCATCCTCACCCAGTTCCTCGTCGAGGCCGTCGTCCTCTGCGCCGTCGGCGGGCTGATCGGGCTGATTCTCGGGCAGGCGATGACGCTCGGGCTGCGCTCCGCCGTTGACCAACTCAAGGACGCCGCCGTCCCGCCCTGGGCCATCGCCCTGGCGTTCTTCTTCAGCGCGGGCGTGGGCGTGATCTTCGGCATGTTCCCGGCGGTCAAGGCCTCACGCCTCGACCCCATCGAGGCTCTGCGACATGAATGACTCATCTCGGCGGCGCACGGACCGGCGCACGGATCGCATCGGGGGCACGGCACGCCCGGGCCCGGGAGGCGCCGCGGCGGCCGTCCTCGTCGTGTGCGGCGCGCTCGCCGGCTGCGCCGACCCGTTCCACTCCATCGCCTCGGACTACGGCATGACCCCGCCGCGCGAGAAGACGCGCGACATCGAGGGGCTCGACCTCGTGTCACGCCGCACCTCCGACAGCCCGGACGCCCCGCTCCGCGAGCCGCCGAATCTGCTGCGCAACGCCGAACGCGTCGAGGTCTCGATCGCCCAGGCCCGCGCTTGGATGCTCGAGAACAACCTCGACCTCCGGGCCACGCTCGTCGACCCGGAGATCGCCAACCAGACCATCACCGAGGAGGAGGGCCGGTTCGACCAGGTCTTCTACACCAACATCCGCTACCAGGACCTCTCCCAGCCCACCTCCACCGAACTCGCCGGCTCGCAGATCAAGCAACTGGATATCGAGCCGGGCGTGCGCATCCCGCTGCGCGACGGCGGGACCGTCACCGTCTCCATCCCGACCGACCGGCTCGAGACCAACAACCAGTTCAGCACGCTCAACCCCGCCGTCTCCTCGAGCGTCCAGTTCTCCCTCAGCCAGCCGCTGCTGCGCAACGCCGGACGCCGCGCCACCACCCACGGCATCCGCATCGCCGCGCTCAACCGCCAGATCAGCCTGGCCCGCACCAAACTCGAGGTCATCCGCCAACTCGCCGCGGTCGAACGCGCCTACTGGGTGCTCTACGCCACCGCCGAGGCCCTCAAGGTGCGGCAGATGCAGTACGAACTCGCCGTCGAGCAACTCGAACGCGCCAAGCGCCTCGTGGCGGCGGGGCAGCGCCCCGAGGTCGAGATCACCCGCGCCCAGGCCGGCGTCGCCTCCTCGCTCGAAGCCATCATCACCGCCGAGAACGACCTGCGCCAGCGCCAGCGCGAGTTCAAGCGCCTGGTCAACGTCAAGGGCCTCGACGTCGACAGCCAGGCCCTTGTCGTGCCCTCCTCCCTCCCCGACCCCGTGCGCTACGACCTCGCCGGCGCCGACCTCGTCGCCAAGGCGATGGACACTCGCATGGAGCTGCTCGACCTCGAACTCCGCCTCGCCCAGGACGAGAGCACCATCGCCTTCCAGCGCAACCAGGCCCTCCCCTCCTTCGCCTTCGACTTCACCTACCGCCGCAACGGGCTCAGCGGCTCTCTCCCGGGCGCCGTCGGCCAGTGGGTCGACGACAACTTCAACGACTACGTCTTCGGCCTGCGCGCCGAGTTCCCGCTGGGCAACGAGCAGGCCCGGGCCCGCGTCGAGCGCGCCGTCCTGACACGCCTGCAGCGGCTGGCGACCCGCGAGGCCCGCCGGCAGTCCATCCGGCAGGAGGTTCTCAACGCCGTCGACGCGATCGAGGCTGGCTGGCAGCGCATCCTCGCCGCACGACAGTCCGCCGTGCTCAACGCGCGCACTCTCGAGGCCGAGCGCCGCCAGTTCGACGTCGGCGCACGCACCTCCACCGAGGTCCTCGACGCCACCACCCGTCTCGCCGACGCCCAACTCTCCGAGATCCGCGCCCTGCTCGACTACCAGGTCTTCCAGGTCGATCTGGCCTTCGCCACCGGCACGCTCCTGGGCGCCTCGCGTGTCTCGTGGGATTCCTTCGACCCGCGCGCCGCCGGCCCGCTCGGCCCATCGGCCCGCCCCGCCGACGCCGCCTCCGTGCCCGCCAACTGGCCCTACCCCGGACCGCCCGAGGACACCATCTCCATCCCCGCCAAGCCCGGGCCTCCGCCCTTCGTCGATCCATCCGCCGTTCCACCCCCACCCGCGCCCAGCGAGCCCGGGCCCGAGCCCGAGCCGACGCCCGGCGGCTGAGCGCCGGTTGTTCCGGCGCGCAATCTTTTCGGGGCTTGGGGCGCAATAGCGGTCATAGCCGGATAGGTGCGCGGGATGGGTGCAGACGGGCATAGAACAGAGCGATTGCCCGTGGCACGTGGCATCAGTTGTGGGGGTGGCGCGAGCGGATGAAGATCAGGACACGACTGCCCGATCGGTGACGCGGCGCCAGTTGGTCCCGTCCGCGAAGGCGACGACGGCGCCACCGCTCTCGTTGCTGACGTACACCATCTGCCCGGCGGTGCTGGGCGAAGGAAGCCCGGCAACCGTGTAGGAGGGGAGTCGGAGCGGGACCGAGCAGTCCAGCCTGCCCGACGCGGCGATCAGTCGCTGGTTGTTGCCCTCAAAGAGTCGGTTCGCCGCTGCGAGCGCCTCGGTGTTGGACTGGGCGATCGCATCGGCCCCGGCGGTGTTCGGCGGGATGTCCAGCAGGGCGAGGGGGTTGGCGGACGGATCAATCGGCATGGTCAGACCCTCGTGACGGTGATGGTGGAGACGCGACCAACGTAGAGCCCGCGTGAGCAGTACACGCGAAACTCGATCGATGAGGCAGGAGAGCCGCCGTGGTCGGCGGCGTTGTCGGCGGCGGAATAGAGCACCCCTCCCGGGTCGGTGTTGTCGTAATCAGCGGGGATGGTCCGCCTCAGGGTCGGCGTTGCGCCGCTCCAGACCTCCACAGTGAATGGTCCATCGCGCGTCGGCTGCCCTCTACCAAGGGCGGAGACCTCGCCGGCCGCCTGCCCGAGCCCGTCGCGCACGCGGTATCGCCACGTGACGCGAAGGTCCTGGCCGGCCGTGTAAGTCGGGTTGGGCCTCCGTCCGTTGACTCTGAGATTGCAGACCGGCAAGGGCCGGGCCGCGCGGGCGACGACGTCGATGCGTTGCGAGGCGACCAGCGACGCATCAAGCGACACGCCGGCGGAATCCTGGGGGATCGACTTGCACCAGACCGGTCTGCCGGCAACGAGGCGGGTTGGATCGTTGAGCGCCGCAACGCGGCGTCGTGAAGGGCCGCCGAAGAAGAGCACCGGGGTTCCGGAGGCCCAGGCGACAGCGTCCGTGTCCATCCGGGCACGGATCACCTGGTTCAGCCGCCACTTATTTGCCCCCAGGGCGGTGACCGAGCGGACGTACACGATCTCCGCGTCCGGGCCGGTCCCGATCAGCGCCGGCTGCCGCCCTCCGAGCCAGTCGGCAAGGAACGACGCTGCAGAGAGGTCCTCCGCCTGGGTCATCGGTGGCGTGTAGGCCGTGATCACCGGCCCGTCTCCGGAGCGCCCGATTATCGTCGGCCCGACGGCGAGCCCAGCGTCGAGCGTTCCCCCGAAGCACTCGTCGGGGTTGATCCCGATCGCGGCGAACGAGACGTTGTCGCCTGAACTCAGCACAGTCGAGCGGACGGCCGCCGACGAGCCGCCGACGCGAAGCACGCCGATCCTCGGATCCGCCACACGGGTGAGAGCGAAAGGCATCTCCTGAAACACGGCCGGCGAGTCGGCGGCCAGAGCCGCGGGCGCCGGGGGCGCCGGTGGAAGCGGGCTCGCAGGCCCGGTCAGTCCGTCTCCGTACCTCACCTCGGTGGCATTGATGACCGCCGACAGCCCGCTTGCCGCCCGTGCCAGCGACAGCACGGCGTACACGCGCTCGATCGTGTCACCCGGAAGCGTCATCCGGAACTGCCGTCCGGGCCCGAGCCTGACGGCGCCGCGTCCAACCTCTATCCGGATCGTGCCGACCGGCGCCATCGCCTCGGCCGCCCGTCGGTCGGCGATGCGGGCCGCGGTCCGAGCGTCGGTCACCGTCTGCAGCCGGATGGTCTGAGCGCCCTGCCGTCCGGCGCCATCGACGATCGCGTCGTCGTCTCTGGTCACGGACTGATCGCGATACGAAAGTGCGCGGTCTGGAAAGGTGACCACGAGCCTCGAACCGGAGCGGGGCGGCTGCTGCTCTGCGGCCTCCGGCTGCTGGAGCAGCACCGATCTGCCGAGCACAGGCAACGAGGAGATCGACCCCGACGGTGTCGCCCGCACGAGGCGCGGCGCCAGTTGCATGGCCGCCACGCTGGCGTCCGGGTTGTAAAGATCGGGGAGCGCGATCCCGATCTCCGCGAGCAGCGCGGCTATCGCGGACGACGCGGGCTCGCCGCCGGAGACCACCATGTTCACCGCCATCCGGTCCGCCGCGCAGGCCGCCGCCAGATCGCGGAAACAGCCGCAGTTGAGCGCCCCGCACGGCACGGCGCCGAGGAAAGGGTTGGTCAGCAGGTCCCACAGCGCGTGCGCCGCGTTGACGCCGTCGTCGCCCGCGCCGGCCGACGACTCGGAGATCCACACGGGCGATCCGAGGTCCGGCGTCTGCGGGCGGCGCTCGATCTCATAGAGCAGGTTGGGCCACTGAGGGCCGGTGCCCAGACGCAGTCGGCGATGCTCGACGTAGCACAGCCGCGGCCACCGCGACGCGACGCCGACACCGGCTGTGCCGCTGCCCGAGCCCGCGCCCAGGCGTGAGTTGACCGGCTGGGTCTGCTCGCCGAAGTACACGTACGCCGTGCCGGGGTGCGGATCACGGCAGGTGATCGATACGCCGGAGCCCGCGGACGCCTGCAGAGGACCGGTGTAGATCGCGCGGGAGTCTGCGCGGATCGAATGCAGCGTGTCGATGGGCCCGAGACACAGGCCGTGCCACGCGGCCTCGTCGTAGGTGAGCGCCGAGCCGCCGCCGCCGCCGAAGCCCTTGCCGCCCCCGCCGCCGCCCTGCGTGGCCCGGTCTCCGGCCCAGAGGAAAATCGGCGCCACCGCAGCTCGCCCGATGACCAGCGGGATGAACGCCCCCCGCGTCGCCAGGCTGGTCGGCGCCTCGTCCCAGCCGATGGTCCGCTGCTTGGGCCGCGGTCGTGTGACAGCTCCCAGCGCTCCCAGCGCCGCTGAGACAGCGATCAGGCCGACGCTCTCAATCCCCACGCTGCTCCTCCTTGGGTGGCCACGAGGCGAGCGGGCGGTAGATTGCGCGGAGCGCGGATAGCATCGCGGCGTCATCGAGCAGAGATGATGGAGCGACCAAGCCTCCTGGGCCGGACCTGGCGTGCCAGAGGGTGTTCACGGTCGTGCCCACAATGCCGACGTGGTTCACGGCGCGCTCGGACCTGAAGACCACGATGTCGCCCCGACGGAGAAGACGAGCCACTGCCGCGCGCCCGCGACCGCGCACGATGATCCCGTGCGGGTCGTCGAAGATCACCGTCGCCGGGTATCTGCGGCGGAACCACAGGACGAGCGAGCCCGGGCTCTCCAGCGCGTCGCCCTGCGATGGGTGCGCACCCTCGTCGCGCGCGTATGCCGGCATCGGGTCAGGATCGCTCACGACATCGGGAGCGTGGATGGAGTACACCTGATCCAGCACGGCGGCGACGAAGTTGACGCAGTCCACCGCGCCGTCCGTCCCCGGGCAACGCTGACCGTCTCCGTGCGGCGTCCCCGACCACACCCCAAGAGCCTGCGACAACGATGCCGTGGCGTCGTCATCGGCAAAGAGCCAAGGTGTGGGCGCGGCCTTGTGAGGTCTCGATCGAAGCGCAAACTCGCTCATGGTCTGTCCTGGACGAGGGGTTGATACGCGGGGATCGCCGAGCCGAATCCGCCGAAACGCTGTTCGTTGGCGAAGCGGGCCCGACAGACCTCGATCGACTTGTCGCAGCCTGCCACGAAGTCCACCAGTGCGCCCGCCCAGAGCGACGGAGGCTCCCACCGAAGCGTGGCGACCGATCCGCTGTGATCGATGATGGGGATCGAGAGACCGCCTCTTCGGGCCCTGCCCCACCTCGCCCAGCCTGCGGGCAGCGTCACCGAACCGACCGTTGGCGTGGTGTTGAGCACGGGAGCGGTGATGGTCCGACCGGCCACGGCGGTGGCCACGCCGCGGAAGGTGTACGCGGACAGATCCACGCCGCACTGCGCGTCACCGAGCGACCAGGAGCACGTCGGGCTGGCGTCCACGCCGGTGAGTTTGGTGAGGAGCGACTTGACCCCGGCGAACGTCGCCTCCACCACGCCCGCTCGGCCTCGCGGAGCGTTGATCCACGACTCCAGCACTCCCCGCGCGATCTCCTCCGACCCGTCGCCGGTCGGGGCGTCCGGGTTGCACAAGGCAATGGCGCACTCGATCGTCGGACGCGATCTGGCGATGCTGGCGAAAGGCTCGATCGACGATGGCATCGTGAGCCTGAATGGCCTGTCCTCGGCCCCTCCATCGGTCTCGATGCCCTCGACGCGGATCGCCTCCAGCGGCGTGTAGACAAGTCCGCCAACGCGGACACCGGCCGCCCAATCGGTCAGCCTGGCGACGCCGCCCTCGGGGCTGGCGAGCGGGTAGGCGGACGGATACGTCGGATCGCCCCACGAGAGCGTGACCAGCAGCGCCTGCTGCTGCGATGCGTCGGTGTGGATCGATGGGTCGGGCATGGTCAGGCGCAGCGGAGGATCGAGCAGAGGTGACAGTACGAGGCCATTGCCACGTCGTACCGAGGCGATGAGGAGACGGCGCGGTAGGAGGCTCGCAGCGACGTGACGCCCGCGGGCTGCGCCAGATCCGCCGTGGCCTGTCCGGATGACGGGAAGATCTGCAGTCCGGGGAAGTTGAACGCGACCGAGAACGAGGCGACGCCCGTGTCGTCGATGTCGCAGAGCAGGTAGATCAGCGGGTCTGTCGCCCCCGAGGTCAGATACCCGCCGACCTCCAGCCGCAGGCGACGCCGCCCGTCGTGCCGCCACCAGACGGAGGCGCGCAGCACGCCCGATGTGCCGCCGAAGGTCAGGATGGTCGGACCTGTGCAGAGGTTGTAGGTCTGATGCACAAACGTCCCGGCGACCAGGCGATTGGTCACCTGCACGCTGTGCGCGCTGGTGGGCGTCAGGACAATCTCGTCGTCGATCGTCCCGGTGCACCACGCGGAGACGCGCTGCGTCGGCGGGAAGCCGCACGAGTCGTAGTGCGTCCCGGAGAACGACGCTTTGACGCGGATCCGCAGTTGTCCCGAGGTGTCGATCACGTACCCGTCCGGCGACAGCGGGCACGCGGCAGCAGGCGCTCCGGCCGCGAGGTCCAGCGGCCCGCGCCTCAGCGGCGAACCGGAGCACGCCTGCGCAGCGCCGGGACCGGACGATGAGCAGCCGCACGATCCGGCCGTGGACGGGGAGCACGCCGCCGGGATCGAGAGATCGATCGCCTGCTCGTTGATGGCCTCGACGAAGCGCAGCGACGTGCGCGCTGCCCCGGTGGTGATCCAAGACTCGCGGATCTCTTCGCCCGCGAGCCGCGAGCGGATCAGCCAGCAGACACGATCGACCGCCGACACCTGGATCGACGGCAGGGGGGAATCCAGCGTGAGTTCTTCCGCCGCGGCGCCGTTGACGGTCGTCGATGCGATCTGGGTGACGCGGCGGCACTCGATGACCCGCGCCCCGGCCGACCAGCGGACGATGGCGATCCGGTCCGGCCTCCACGGCAGCGGGAGCGAGCGGAGCGCCGACGCTGTGTCGATCACCGTGATCGTGGATCCCGAGATGGACGTCTGGCCTGAGGCCAGCGCCAGCCGCAGACGCCAGCGTGGCGACGGCAGCCAGAGGGCGCGCGACGAGCCGCGCAGCGCCTCGAACCACCGCAGCGGACGGCGTGCTGAGGCGCGGGAGAACTCAACGAAGGAGAGCGAGTGCGTCAGGACGGCGCGGTCGCCGCGCAGCGCCAGCGCCGGCGCGGATGACGCACCGATCGCCTCACGCAGCACATCGCGACGTGCACCGAGCGACTGGCCCTGCGCAAGATCGGGCCAGCAGTCCCAGACCGGTAGCCCGTCGTAGGTCTGTGCCCCGGAAGGCCACTGACCGTCGTCCTGCAGCGCGGGCAGCGGAGACGCGCTCAGCGACGCCGCCGCCGAGCGCCACGCGACGCGACCGAACGGCAGCGTGCCCTGCGCTCCGCCCCAATCGGCGCCGCTCTCGGCGACGGGCTCAGCCTCCATGAGCGGCACGACCATCGATCCCGCGGGATATGTCCGGGAGAGCGCCTCGACCACGCGCACCTGTGTCGCCTGCACCGGCGCCGGCGAACCCGATGCGCGGATGGTCACGATGTCGAACGCGCCGGGCGTGAGCGAGACCGATCCGGGGCCGCGTCCGTACCGCTGTCCCACCGGCGCGATCACCACAAGCCGGGCGCCCGGGTAGATCAGCCGGTCGGCGGTGACTAAGTTGAGGCGCTGGTCGCTGAAGTTGGGCGACGCGGCCGAGGTCAGCGGGCTCTGCTCGCACCACAGCGGCGTGAGGTTGAGGGCGTGCGCCGCCCGCAGCATCGCGGCCCACGCGGCCGTGGGCTCGTCGAGCGGCAGAAGCCCGCTCTCGTACGCAAGAAGCCTGGACGGCGCCGCCGCCCTCGCCCTCCGCGCCTCGGCTCCGGAAAGTGACGGCGTGACGATCGTCGAGAACGCGTGCGTCAACTCGACCGGGGATGACCACTCCGGGCGGAAGAGGTCGATCGGCGCCCACACGACGCCGGCGTCGCCAACGCCCTGATCGGCCGTGCCCGGCAGCGCGGCGACGCCGACACCGGCGGCGATGTCGGCTGCGGTCAGCGGTCGTGGGAGGACGGTGTACGGCATCGGTGGGTGTAATCAGATCCCGAGGCGGGCGCGGTGCATGGATTTTCTGCGGCCCAGCGCATCGGCCAGCGCGAGCGAGTTGTCGCCGGCGAGGAGGCGATCGGCCTGATCGCGGTCGGCGACCAGCACGGGGAGGACGGTGACGCCAGAGGACGACGTGGCGATCGACGCGACGCGGGTCACCGCGCCGCCCGCCGCGTAGCCCGGCAGCACCGACGAGGCGCCCGGAGTGGCGCCCCGGAATGATTGATTTAGCGCATCAAGAAATGGCACGCCGATCCGGCGGACCGACTCGGGGCGCACGACGTACTCGCCGCCGCGCGCGGCGATGACCGTGCTGTCGCGCCCGAGGTCGGGGCCCGGGACCAGGCCGCCTTCGGCAAACCCTAGCAGGCCGCCGAGCCCGTTGAAGAGACCGCCGAGGACGCCGAAGTCCTTGCCGTCGCCGGAGCCGAAGAGCCCACGCAGAAAGCGCGAAGCGGCGGCCTCGGCGGCGATCTGCAGCAGCACGCGGCGGAAGACGTCGGGCAGGTCGAGCAGCGACGCGCGTCCCTCGCTGATCTGCTCAAGGAATCCGGCGAGCGGGCCGCGTCCACGGTCACGGATCTCATCCGCTAGTCCGCTGAAGCGGGTGCGCGCCGCGTCGGCCGCCTGGCCGAGACGCTCGAGCGCCTGCGGGACCTGCTCCAGTTCCGGGATCGTCGCCAGGCCGCCGAGTTGCGACGGCAGATCGGGCAGCGAGCGCAGGAACTCGAGCGCGTTGGCCGCGTCGCCGGACGCGATCGACGCGAGGAAGTTGAGTTCATCGCGGAGGGTCCGCAGGCGCTCGGCCGCCTCCTGGATCAGGGCGTTGGCCTTGGGCTGGTCGATGACCCCGGCCTCGACCAGATCGCGCGCCCGCTGCGTCTCCTCGTTGAACCGGGACTGCCCGTCGGCCGCCTCGCGGAGAACGTCGCGCAGCCTGGCCTGCGCCACGGCAAGATTGTTGAGCGCGTCGGCGTCGGTGACCGCGTTATCAACGATGAACTTGAACGGGTCGTCGCGATCGATCGTGGCGCCCAACTGGATGTACTGCTCGCGGACCTTGGAAAGCGACTGCGTCAGCGCGTCCAAGAACCCCTGCTGCGCCGCGAGCGACGCGAGCTCCTCGTTGCCCAGCAGCCGTCGGCGCGGCTGCGCTGCGGCCTCGGGGAACAGGCCGCTCGCGGGCAGCGGGTTGGCCCGCGCGCCGCCGCGGCCGAGCAGATCGGCGCCGGAGCGCACGGCCTCCAGGTCGAGCAACCTGCGGGCGCGGGCCGCGAGCACGGGATCCAGCTCGACGAGCAACGAATCAAGCCAGCGGGCAAGTCCCTCCACGATCGGAGCCGCCGCCTCGGTGGTGCGCCCCAGCACGCCGCCCTCGACAATGTCGGAGACTACGGCCGAAAACACGGATGCTCCGCGCGCCGCCGCCTTGAGCGCCGCCGCCAAGAGCGGGAGCGCGGTGTCGCCGAGGCGCTCCAGGCTGTCCTGGATGCTCCGCCGAGCGGCGTCCACGCGCCCGGAGTCGGAGTTGGAGAGCGTGGTGGCGGCGCCGGCGAGGCGCTGGTTGCCAAAGTCCACCAGCAGGCCGCGTCGCAGCGCCGCCGCGAAGCCGCCCGAGCCGAGCCGCTCGGCCTCGCGGCGCAACTCGCCGAAGGCCCCGACGATCTCGCGCGGTGCGACGCCCGCCAGACTCCGGGCCACCGACTCCGCCGACTGCTCCAGCGTCTGCCCGGTGGCGGCGGCGATGTTGGCACTCGCGGTGAGGATCTTGCGGAGTCTGCTCGCCGACTCCGGCGACGCGCTGAGGATCGATGCCGCCGCCCGAAGACCCTCGGTCTGCCCGAACGTCCCCAGTTCGCGCGCCGTGGACGCCGCTGCGTCCTTCGCCCGCTCCAAGAGGTCGAGCGCCTCGCGGCGTGAGGCGGTTTGGCCCTGCAGGATCGCCAGCACCCGCAGTTCGGCGCGCTGCGTCTCGGCCGCGGCGCGCACGCCCTGGGCGATCGCCAGACCGACGCCGCCCACGCCAAGCACCCCGAAGACAGCGCCCCGGGCCCGCGCCGCGAGCGCGGCGAAGGTGGCTCCCTGCCTGTTTGCAGCGTCGGCGCCGGCGCGGGACGCGGCCGCCGAACGCGTGCTCGCGTCACTGAGACGGTTCACCGCCTCCTCGATGGCGCGGATCTGCTCCAGCCCCTGCGCTCGGGCTTTCAGCAAGACCTCGATGCTCGTCTGTGCCTGGCTCACGCGGTCTCCTGTGACGCTTCGGGGGCGTCAGTCGTCGATGAGTCGGCGGAGGTGTCGCTCGCAGGTTGCCGCGTCGGCGTGGACGGCGGCTCGGACGTCGGCGATAACGGCGGCGCGGGCCAGCCCGCGCTCGCGCTCGGCGGCTCGGCAGACTGCGGCGAGTCCGGCGATGGGCAGCCGTCCGATGTCGTGGAGCGGCCATCCCAATCCGGTGAGGTAGGCGACGGCGCGGGCGAGGCCGTCGTCATCCGAGCGATCTCCGCCTCGATGCGCTCCACCTGCCTCCGCAGCGTCGGCCCCAGCGTCTCGGCGACCGACGCCAGGGCCGTCGCTTTTTTTGCGTCGAGCAGGTTGAGGCGCAGGAACGCCTCGACCAGGGGCGCCGTGGCGTCGAGCGGAAGATCGTCGAGCGACCGCGGCGAGCCGGGACGCGACGCCGTCTCGACAGGCCACTCGACGCAGCGGCGCAGGCACACCGCGGCGTCGCCGACCAGCGCACCGGCGGCCTCGTACACCGAGCCCCGCGCCGAGGCCAGCGCCAGCGTGACGGAGGATCCGAGCAGCGCGTCGGCGAGACGGCCGAACGCCGCGCCGCACTCCGGCCAGTCGGCGACCGTCATCTCGCGGACGGTGACGGCGGCGACGGCGAGCGCGCCGTCGCGCGTGGTGTAGGGGACGCCGACCACCTCGCGCCGCGGGAACTGCGGCGGCGCGAAGGCGGCTGGCGGAAACGAGAGCGTGTCACGGGAGATCTGCACGGCGCTGCTCCGAGGACGAGGCGAAGGAATGGTCTGGTTACAGCGGGCTGCCCGTGAGGCCACGCACGTAGCCCGAGGGCTGCTGCGGGTTGGAGGCGTCGATGAGCGCGGTGAAGTTGATCGCGATCCAGTTGTCCTGCGTCGCGCCCAGCTGACGACCGGAGTCGGCGGACAGGCGGCCGAAGCGCCGCTCGACCAGTTTGGTCGCGCCGCTGTCCGCGATCTCGTAGCGCTCAAGGAAGCCGGTGAATCCCTGCGCCAGCGCCAGCGGGTTGATTTGGACACCTGCGGCGATCGCCGTCGGGGTGTAGGAGACCTCGATGTTGCCGTCGAGGATCCCGCTGTTGGTCGGGATGAAGAGCGTGCCGGCGTCGGCGTCCAGAATCCAGTTGGCGCCGGAGCCGCCCTGCTGCGGGTACGACGCGGGAGAGCCGCCGGGGCCGCGGACGGTGACGCTGGTCACGTTCTGCATGCGTGAGCCGGCGTTGGGGTGACCGCTGGGCGCCACCAGCTGGATGATCTTGCCCTTCACCGACGCGTACACCTGGTTGGTGACCGCGGTGGCCGACTGGGTGTACGACGTCACCGTGCCGCCCATGTGAATGGCGAGGTTGATCGCCTCCTGGTTGCGCACGTTGAATGTCATGCCGTCCGTGATCTCCGTGACCACGCTCTCGTCCAGCACCGAGGCGCCGGTGCGCTCGTCCTTCGAGTCCAGACGATTGATGCTGCGGTTGAAGGTGGGGGGCGAGTCGAGCACGCCCAGATCCCACGCCGGCTGGTTGGCGATGTCGGTGCGTTGGAAGATGAGCCGGGTGCCTGATTTGCGGTGACGCTCGTTGCTGTTCGGTGTGGGCATGTCAGTTTCCTTGGGCGGTGATGGGGTTCCGGGGGGTCCGGGGTGTGCTGGGTGCTTAGGCGCCGATGGGCGCCTCGATCTGCACGGTGGATTGCAGGTACACGACGTTGCCGTCGGCGCTGTAGGTGGCGGCGAAGGCGCCGAAGGCGCACTGCGCTCCGGTGGCGCCGAGTCCCTCGCGCTCCAGCGCGAGCCGGTTGAAGAGGTCGTTGAGCCGGTGGAGCAGCGCCATCGTCGAGTCGTCGCCGTCGCCTGTGCGGTCCAGCGCGCAGACCGAGACGCCGATCTCCTGGATGATCGCCCGCTCTCCCGGACGGTCGAGATCGACGGTCGCCGCCGCGTCCGACGGGAAGACGGCGGCGTTCGCGGCGCCCGCGGCGACGCCGTCGCCCAGACCGGCAAGCCCGGAGAGCGTGACCCGCTGGAGCAGGAGCGGCATGGTCGTCGCGTAGTCCGGATCGGCCGGCCAAACGCCGACGCCGGGCAGCGCGATCTCGCTGCGCACCTGGCTGATCGAGCCGTCGCGCGGGAGCAGCCAGCGCGCCGCCGGAGCGACGCGTGTGCCTCGGAGGATGTCGGACAGCGTCCGCATCGCGATCACCTGCGGCTGGTACGCGACGAAGGGCATCAGCGTCCGCCTCCGTCGGAGACGATCGACTTGGCGACCGCGTCGGCGACCGAGCGCAGGATCGTCGGCAGCGTGCGCTCGACCGCGCCGCGCAGATAGCGCCGTGGCTTGACGACGGTGCGCGGGAGCAGCACGAAGAGCGGCTCGACGCGGTCGCCGAAGAAGTTGACGCCGAGGCTCTGCCCGGCGCGGACCTCGCCGGTCCTCTTGTTGACGCGAATGGCCTTGGTGTTGACGTTGCGCGCCAGCAGCGGCGGCATGCCCTTGCGTCGGATGAGGTAAATCTGCGAGGCGATGCGCGGGTCTCGCGGTCCGGTGTAGAGCGGCACCCCACGCCGATCGAGCGCCGCCGGCAGCGGCACGGCGAGCGCGCGTGCGCGGACCGGGACCACGTCCGGAAGCAGCCCTCCGGCCCCGACGGTGCCCACCTCCATGATCCGCGCGTACTTGTCCGCAAGGCCCTTGCGCACGCCGAGCACGCCCGTGGGGAAGCCGGAGGAATCCTCGCGGACGAAGCCAAAGACGGACCGCGCCAAGACGCCGCTGCGGGCCCTGAGCACGTCGCCTCGGAGCGACCGCGCCGCCTCGCTCTCGGCGAGTTTCATGCCGCGCGCCAGACCCTTGCGGACGCCGTCGATGCTGCGGACGCCGAAGCGGCGCACAACGTCCAGCCCCGGGGTGCCTGCGGCGAGCGAGACCTCGATGGCGACCGCGGCCGTCACGCCTGTCCTCCCGCGCCGGCCGCCGCCGCGCCGCCGAACTGCATCGCCATGGCGCACTCCGCCGTCGCGTACGGCAGCAGCGCCTGCATCACCACGGGGTCGAGCGTGAGCTGCGAGTAGCCGGTCTGCGACGTGCCGCCGGTGGGCGTGCTCATGCCCTGGTAGCGCACGTGCGGTGTCTCGCGCCGACGCCACCAGATGACCGCCTGCCGGATCGCCGCGTCGCGTAGCGCGGGCGGGAGCGGGACCTGCCCGGCGGGCGCCTGCCAGATCGGTGTGCCGTCGTCCACCGCGTAGCCGCAGGTGAGCGTGATCCGGACGTTGCGCAGTCCGGCCACACGGCGCCCGGCGCGGAGCAGAACGCCGAACCTGCCGACCGGCGGGTAATCCGCGTCGGGCAGGAGCAGCGACCAGTCCGCAGCGCCGAGCAGCGTCGACGCATCAAACAGGGCCACGCCGTCCAGGTCCGGCTCGGCGACCTCGACGCTGGCCACGCTCTCGACCGGGCGGTGCGCGGTGAGCCACAGCACGCCCTCATCGTCGATGTCGTCGCCGTCGAGCACAGCCACGAAGCCGGCCCGCCGCAGCAGCGTCCGCCCGGTCGCGCCCTCGAAGGCGTCGGTGACCGCGGCGGCCAACGCGATGACCTGGGCGCTCTCCGATCCGACCGCGCTGGGCGCGGCGGTGAAACCGGAGACGCCGAGGTGCGCGGCCAGCGTCGCCGGGTGGACCAGCGCGCGTGCCGGCTGCGGCGCTGTCGCGTTGACGACGGAAAGGAGCGATGCGGCGAGGTTGAAGTCTCCGGTCGAGTCGGAGGACACGATGCCCGCGGGCGTGGTGAGCGTGAGCGGCTCGCCGACGCCCGCGGTGAGCGTCAGCGTGTGCAGCGTGCGCCGCCCGGTCAGATCGTTGGCGTCCAGTCCCAGCGGGCCGCAGGGGATGGTCCGCGCCCCGACCAGCGACACCGTCTGCGTCGAGGAGAGCGCCGTCGGCGAGACGCGCTCCGACCAGGTGATCGCCAGCTGCGATCCCTGGGCGTTGATGGCGGCGGATGTGACGGTCGGTGTGGGCATGCTCAGAGCAGGAAGAGGGCGCGGCGGGACTTGCCTTCGACGGACGCGCAGGAGAGCAGCGCGGACCACATGCGCTGCGCGAGCACCTCGTAGCCGATGCGTGTGAGGTGCGCCGGGTCGGTGGCGCCGCTCGTGCGGAACGGGAGGAGCATCGGATCGGCCCCGGCATACTCGCCGTACGAGGAGAGTTCCGACAGATCGACCATCACGCAGTCGCTGTTCTGGCGGACGAAGTCCTTGAGCCCGGCGCGGATCTGCAGGATCTGCGGCGCCTCGGTGGTCGTGCCGACGTTGGCGTTGTACCAGTGGCCGCCGCGGAAGATGTGCCGGACCTCGCCGTAGTCCCAGCCCGACACGGCGTACACCTGCTTGACCGCGTTGACCAGAGCGCGGGCGTTGTCGAAGGCGCCGGCGGCGGTGTTGCTCGGCGCCGGGGACGGGCCGACGGAGTTGGCGCCGTCGTCCACGTCGTTCACCCCGCTCGACCAGTCGAAGACGATGTAGCGTGCGCCGCCCGGGTTGCCTGTCTGCAGTTCGCGGGCCTGCGCGATCCAGAAGAGCAGGGCCGTGAAGTTTGCCGGGTCCTGCAGACGCTGGGCCATGCGCCGCAGGCCGTAGCCGTTGGCCCAGAAGACGGTGTGCGCCGAGAAGCCGCCCGCGCGTCCGGGCTGCTCGATGCGGCTGCCGTACACCAGAAACTTCCCGGCCGGGTCCAGCGCTCCCGACGCCTGGTACGGCGGCAGGTGCAGGTTGACCTGCTGCGCGTCGGCCTGCGCCGAGCCGGCGGCGAGCGTCACCGACTGACGGCCGAAGAACTGCTCGTACACGCTGTTGCCCGACCATTGCCCTCGGACGCTGGTCTGGATCGGGCCGAGCCCGAAGTTGTTGATGCCGCCTGCGGACGGATACACGGCCCAGCCGGCGGAGAACGTCGCGCTCTGCGACGTCAGGTGGTAGAGGTAGTGCCCGCGAAGATCGGCCGTGTAGTCGAGCCCCGACAGCGGGATCCACGGCTTGCCCGCCGCGAAGGACGTCGTGTTGATGAGCATCCCGCGGAAGTTGTTGTCCACCGGCGGGGACGAAGCGCCCGTCCACACCCAAGGGCAGTGGTGCGGCGTCGGGTCGGTCGGGTCGGTGCCCTGCACCCAGAGCGCCGGCGCGGGCGGGAAGGTGAGATTGAGCGTGGGCGAGTAGGTGACGATGGAGCCGTCGTTGTCGCAGGCGTCGAAGCGGACGCCGATGATCCGCGTCCCGGCGCCGACGCCGGTGCCGATGTTGTTTCGCGCCGTGCGCGGCGTGTACAGACCGGTCGCGTACATGGGGACGCCGAGCCGCAGCAGCGCGACCTGCACGCCGTGGTCCCAGCCGGTGTTGGACTCTTCGCCGGTGGTGGCGCCGGGGACAACGGTCGGCGACGCGAACGCCCCGTTGCTGTCGTGGAAGCCGAGGATGTCCACGCGGCTCACGCCGGACAGCAGCGCCGCCGCGTGGCGGGCGAAGTTCCGGGCTCCATAGACGCCGTAGGGCATGGGTCGTGCGCTCCTCTCAGGCGGCGGCCGGTAAGGTGGTCGTGCCGGGTGCGCCCGCGGGGGACGGGGCGGCGACGGCGGCGGTCGGTTGCGTCAATCGGAGCGCCTGCTCGGCGAGGCGGCCCTTGTCGAGGTTGGCCGTATCGATCGCCAGCCTGCGCCGAGCAGCGGGGCTGAGGCGGAGACGCGCCTGCGTCTTGAGGGCAGGGTCGGCGTCGTGCAAAAGGTCGTAGGCCTCGGTCGCCTCGATCACCTCGCGGCGCTGGTTGGCGACGCTGCGCTGGCGGACGCCGTACGCCGCGCCGCCGACGGCGACGGCGGGCAGCAGGAGGTCGAGCACGGTGGAGAGTGCGCCCCCGACCTGCTCGCCGATCGCGCCAGCGCCCGGCACGCCGAGCGACTGGGCGGTGGCGCCGAGTTGCCGCGCTGCCGAGCCGGCGGCGCTGACCGCGGCGGCGCGGCGGGCGGCGAGGGCTTGGATCGCGGC
>FRDC01004074.1_pt1 | contig 19709 bp, 30 predicted proteins | sample 1106171 | NCBI WGS metagenome assembly FRDC01 (sample SAMEA3930566, study PRJEB13176) | freshwater metagenome | biome: Drinking water system; feature: drinking water; material: water | place: Singapore | collected 2014-12-20 | reverse complement strand
TAGGTGAGTCATACTTTTTACAGATGCAGCGAATGAAACCCAAACAAGGAACCCGGCAATGTTCAGAAAACTCTTCAGCAAGAAAGCCCAAGCCTCAGCTCAGACCCAGGCCCAGACCCGCTGGGAACTGGCCTACGAGGTGGACGCATACAATATGCCGATTTCCACCTACAAGGTGATTTATATCAAGGCGGAGGGCAACCGCCAGGTTGTGGCTGAATTTGATTCGTACCAGGCCGCATGGGATGAACTCAAAAGGATCGCGTGGTAGGGGCACCCGCCCCTCCAAAAGGAGCTTAGTATGGCTATCACCTCTATCTGTCAGAAACCTGCCACTTGTGCCGTGTGCGGGCGTGCCCTAAAAAAGCACGCACGCATGGACGATGGGCGCACACTAGGCCTGGACTGTGCCGCTACGGAGCTATATGGGGCGCCAAAGCTACCGCCACTGATTGAGAAGTTGATTGGCTATTTAGAGGAGCGCAGTGGTAATCGGAATGGATTATCCCTTGTAAATATCGCTAAAAAGGCCCAAAAGTTGGCGCCATACATTCCTTTAGGTATAGGAAAAAACTGCATCACGATCAATCGTGATATGGGTGTGGGGCAGAAACCAATAGAAGTAGCACGGATCGCCTTTATTTAATAGGAGGCATAACCATGCAGATTGAAGTGACGACACACAAAGGCACGAAGGTAGCGGAAATAACTGAATATTTGACTCGTGACGAGAACGGCTTTTATCACAATATAGGAGACACAACCATGACTCAAACAATACTTGATTTAAATGCTCGGCAGAACGCGATTGACACGCAACAATGGTTTAATGAGTCTCACTGTGGGGTGCAGGCTCCGGTAGTTTGCACAGGTTGCCACGATATTGTAGCGGATAATGATGCCATGACCTGGGCGCACCACTTTCACACTTGCAAGTATTACAATGGTTTGATTTATAAGGCTAAAGGGGATGCAACCATGCCGCAACACGAGCAATACTATTTTGTAGCCATCCTGCCCCACCACTCCGGATTCGGGATGTGGGATTGCCAGGTAGTTGATGAGCCCTGGGCCATGGACTCCGATTTAATTCATGAGGCCGCTCAAGATTTTGATGCGATCTATGAGCTAGGCTCAGATAAACTGCCAGTTGAGATAGAGGATATCCGGGGGCACATTTATAGTGAGCCAGAGCGTGTGTTTGTTGGCCTGCGCGGTGGGCGAGTCGATTACTGGGGCATCACCAGCCGCTAAGAGGAGATGGGATGGATACTTGGGGCTAGTGAGTAAATTAGATCAACCCTACACCGTGGTTTGGAGCTAAAATGTTTTACCAATGCTACACCGACAAAAAATCTCAGCATCGGTTGTACTGTGTTTTCGATACTCAAGGGCGCTGCATCATTAAATTGGAGGTAATGCAGCAACATTTGCAGTCAGACGAGGAGCAACTATTGAATCAGGGATGGGTAGCGTTGCCGCCACTTACCTTGGAGGCTGCGCAGTATAAAAGAATGCGAGAGTATTCATATAATTAGCGTGTGGCACGAGGAGCAAGAGATGGACTGGGAGGCGAGTGTGACCGATTGGCAACGGGGCTTAGTGTACACCAGGCAGTTTGCAAGGGCACAGGAGATGATTGAATGAATAGAGCGGTGGGACCGCAGGGACCGAGTGATCAACGCCTATTGGCAAGATATGGCCTTGGACTGGCGAGACTTTAGAGTGAGGGAGGCTGACTAATGAATCCAAATGCATGCTGGGAATGGATTGTGGGCGCATTGCGGGAGCAAGAGAGGGAAGAGGCAATTAAAGCGTTGCGTGCGTTGGTTGAGTGGTTGGAGAAAGGCGGGGTTTTCCCGGTAGTCGATTGACTGCAAATCAGAGGTCCGTGATACTGTGATTGTGGTCATATAGGAATGATGAAAATTTTGCGATAAAATAATGAAAGGATTTAACGATGTAAGTATCGATTGGGAGTCCGTGATGGCGCTGCCGTGGATAGTAGAGGACTTGCACCACCCACAAGGCTGGTTGTGGTGCCTGCCATTCCTTGTAGTCGTATGGGTTATATGCCGCAAATAATTTGAGCCGTGCGTGGTTACTGGCCCGTGCTACCCAAAGGAGAGCAAGTAATGATGCTGGACTGGGATATCAAATTAGTTTCGCACAACAACTTGATCGTGTGCCATTCCCGGGACGAGGAAGCCCTAGACGCCATTGAGTTTGCTGGCTACGCCATCGGCCAGTTTGGGCGCTCATGCACCATCCATGCAGAAGACCGGGATAATGTGATTCGATTATTAACAAACAAGGGCTTTCGCGTACAGGAGTGAGCGAGTGGAACTCAGTGACAAAGACTGGCAAATGTTGATTGGTGCTTTAACACGAGAGTTTGGAGAAGATGAAGCGCAAGATGCGCTTGTGGAAATGTTAAGCTATCTAGAGAGAAGGCGTAATTGTGGGGACCTTATAGAGATTGAAAATCCTCTTGGATTGCTACGACAAATTGCAAAATTTAATAAAACCGATGCACTGCGGTCACGTGAAGGTATTGTTGAGATACCGCTAAGCAAGTTTTCGGAATTGGAAAGCGATGGGTTTTCCTTACCGAGCTCATTGCACGACACACGCGATCCATTTGAGATTGTTGCTGCACGAGAAGAGTTAGAGATTATTGCGCAGAACTACCCAGAACTAATTACAGCTGAGGGACAAGAAGATATCCCAGAAGGTATGCCAAGATCAACATTTTTTTGGAGGAAAGATAGAGCATGGCACGAAAAAGAGAAGAGAACCAAGATCAAAATATGAATACAAGAGTGTTCCTGAGGGGGCAGGTGTACTGGCTTGGGTATCGACTCAATGGCCAGAGGCATGAGGTTAGGGAGTCGCTGCGGACAGCTGACAAGGCAGAAGCCATGGGCTTGGCCAAGAGGAGGCTTATGGAACTAGGGATTGTTGCGCCTCAGACCATTGCGGGGTTGCTAGAGGCGCTGATACAAGAGTACCAGATGCAGGGCAGGAAGTCAATCGAAGCGGTTAAATCACGGGTCAAAACGCTGGTGCGGTTACTGGGAGAGCGGCCAGTGCAGGAGGTGACCACACCTGTCCTGCGGCAGTACGTGCAGGCTAGGCTCCAAGCGGGAAAGAGCCCGGCCACGGTGAACCGGGAGTTATCAGCGTTACATACAGCTATGGCCATGGCCCTAGATGACGGGATGTTAGATCGATTACCGAAGTTTCCTAGGCTCAAGGAAACAGGTTTGCGGCAGGGGACGTACACGCGGGAGGAATTCGAGCGGATACATACAGAGCTGGCGAGCCACCTTAAGCCGTTGTTTTTGTTTGGTTATTTGACGGGGAGGCGGAAGGGAGAGATTCTACAGATCAAATGGGAGGACGTGCACCTAGAGGAAGGTTATATCACGGTACGGGCCAGCACAACCAAGACGGGGCAGCCAGACCGGATACCCCTGTTCGGGGAGCTAATGGTCTTGATTCGGGAGTTGCCCAAGGATGGGGAGTTTCTCTTCCAGTACCAGGGGAAACCACTAAAGTACATCAGATGGGGCTGGAAGGCGGCCTGTAGACGTGCCGGGTTGCCCGATAAGTTGTTCCATGATTTAAGGAGGACTGTCGCAACCGACCTGGTGATGGCTGGAGCGGATTACAAAACAGCAATGGCTGTAACCGGGCACAAGTCAATGTCAGTGTTTCAACGGTACCAGATCGTCAACCAGGACTCAATCAAGGCGGCGATGGACCGCCTGAACAAACACCGCAAGGGGGAAAAGTAATGGATATTTGTACAAAACTCAACATTACGCAGTTTGCATCACTTGACACTCCGCTAATTGCAGAAGTGGAATTGAAAAAAGCGCTAGGGTTGTCTGTTCGGAAATATGATTCATACGCCACAACTCGGATACGAGCTTTAGGCCTTATTCTAGGCAAAGATGTTGAGCGGATTGTGGAAGGTACAATAGGGTGCCCGGTACAGTATCGCTTTACACTGCGTAGCTGCTACCGTGTTGCAAAGCATGCCAAAGGTATCCAAGCAAAAGGAGTTGCAAAGGAGTTGCTCCAGGTTTTCCCTGAATTGGAGGAAACGGCCAACCACGAGCCAGTGCCTGAGCCAGAGCCCATGCCCTACCTAACGGGCCAGTATGACCCTATGACCAACACCTGGCAGTCAGAACGGATTGTGGTCGAGTCAGAGGCCAACGGCCCGATCCAGGTGACTTATGACGACGTATGGGGCGCTCAAGAGGAGCCCGAGATGCAAGTGCTAGAGCCTGAGGTGATTGAAGAGTCGACCATGGCCCTGACCCTGTGGCAACGTGTGGAGCGGAGCGTCACCTCAGATGAGTACCCGTTTCCTGTACTGGGCCGGGAGTTGCATGCGGCACTTGGCCTTAATCGAGATTATACCAAATGGTTTCAAGACCAGTTGGATAGGCTGAATCGTGTAAGGCCGCAGTTCTTTGAAAATCAACATTATAAGGTTTTCGTCCTCAAGGACGAAAACCCCAAATGTGGAAGGCCGTCCATCAACCACGAGATGTGCCGGGAAATGGCCAAGCACATCGCCCTGATTTCAGAGACGGAAGAAGGGTTCAACATCCGGAAACGGATCATCGAGATTGAGGAGCAGTTCACGCGAATGGTCCAGACCGGCACCCTCGGCTTGTCAAATGACTCAACACCAGCGGTGAGCGGGCTTGTAGCTATGGCCAGCGACATGACGAGAGTGCACGACAAATATCTTGATGATATGGCTGCAATTCGTAGAGCGCTTGAGAAGGCCATCGAGACGCCGGTGCAAGTCGTTGCTCCAACGCCAAAAGCACTGGTTGTGGAAGAAGGTCCAAGGTATTGCACTCGGCAATGGGTAAGGTCTATGGGACTTGAGTTGACCGATCAGCAATATGGTACGTTGTGCCAGCGTGTGTATTGGTTGGCTCGCTCAGATGGATACGATACAGAGAGTTTACAGAACAGGACATCGCGCAACAAGGCACGCATCTACCCGGTCCGGTATCTGGAGCAGGCGTATCAGAAAATCTTTGACACAGAGTTAGTGGCGTCTGTTGCCTGATCGGCAAGTACACCAAGGACAGTCCAAGTGGCGGAGAGTCAGCCAAATGGCCCTCCTCCCTGGGCCACACCTGGTTAGCATATCCTCCACAGGTGGTTTCACACATTATTGATTATACACGAGGTACGTGGGGATGGGTGTCCCCACTGTCCTCGAAAAAGGATAGGACATGACGGGCTGGGAAGTTCCGGGCGATGGGACAAGGTACACGCATGAATGGGGTGAGGACGTGAAAGAAGGTGGGCTTGAAGAGTGGATAGCCATGTATGAGTCAGGGGTCATGTGTCAAAGATTTGACGAAATGGTTGAAGGAAATGTACTAAGCGAAGACAAGTTCCGGTGGGTTACGGTCGGGGAGATTCCAGGGTGTGTGCCGCAGAGCCTGGAGCCATAAACCCCCTCCAGTTTTACATTACATATGTAATAGTCGTAAAATGAGGAGAAAAGTCCAATATAGAAAACTTATTATAGGGAATTTTTGATTGGATTTTTAATGAAAATACTCGACTACTATATATGAGGGCGAGTGATGCAGACCACAACTAAGAGGAGGTCAGATGGCCGGTATCCAAATCGGGAAGGTCTTTAGCCCCTATGTAACGGACAGTTATCAACGGTGTCCGGCACTATGGGACAAGAGTAGAAGAGTTCAATTGGTGAGTCAAAAGAAGTACACGGCAATGCTGATCGGATCAGCTGTAGCTCTAGGGCTTGAGAGGCACTACAAGGGCTTTCCAGACGGTCAGGAAAAAGCAGAGGAGTTGGTCGAGGCGCAGTACCAGGAGGGCTCAGACCGGACGCTGAGAGGTGTAAAGAACCTCACCAAGCAGGGCATCGAGTTGGGAATGGCCACCAACTTAGGTGTGACCAAGATTGAGGCGGTAGAGCAGTTCTTTGGGAACATTAAGCCTGACCTGGTGGCCCGTGAGAAAGATGAGTTGGTGGTGATCGACCATAAGGTGAAGGTGAACCTGAAGGATGAGTATTTAGAGAAGGAATTGCAGACATTTGACTGTGGGAACCAGATGTTGCACTACGCATGGGCGGTGGGTGCTGAGTATGGGGAGCCAGTGGAGCGGGTCTACATTCACATGATAGTCCTGGCCCCGGCCCCCAAGACGCTCCTACATCCGGTTAAGATGACTTCGGAGCGCATCCAGCTGTGGCTCCAAGGGGTGGCCAAGGATTGGGTAGAGATGGAGGCCATTACTAAGCGGCAAGGGATAGCGGGGACCCGGTTCTCCAGCTGCATCGGCAAGTACGGTCCTTGCGACATGTATGAGCTGTGCCATTCGTTTAACGGGGATGAGCAAGCCGCTCTGACGAGTGGTCTTTACGAGCCAGTAGCCAAGAGGTGGTAGATGCCAATTCGGGTGATGACCGCAGAGTTACGGAAGAAGCAAGCGAGCCGGGTGTTGCTCTTTGGTGCACCGAATTCGTGGAAAACAACGTCAGTGATCAAGACTGCGTTGTATCCGCTGACGATCCTCTCCTTGCCTGGAGAGACGGGTTGGGCGACCATCCCAGCAGGTGTCAATGGCTTGACTTCCTTTGTGTGGGAGGAAGCGGCCGGTGACCCAGTAACGGCTGACTCGGTCCGGCGTGAGATCGAAGAGCTGACTTTCCAGATCATAGCAGGTAAGCACGGGGAAGTCAAGACTCTTTGTTTGGATGGCCTCCATAAGCTCTACCCCACGTATTTGAACGTGGCTACGGGCGGGGCCTATGGCCGGGGTGAGGACTTTGAGCCAGCCAAGTATGCGAAGGCCCACGCTATGTTCGAGCGGTTCGTGAGCCGAGTCCTGGCGAGTCCCGTTCCTTATATTATCTGCACCACCTGGAACGCTAAAGAGGCAGATGTAGAGGGCGGCAAGGTAGGGCACCAATGGCCAGACTTACCCGGGCGTATGGCAAAGTTGATCGTTGGTATGTTTTCGGTGGTGGTGTTCGCTAAGGTAGACGCCCCTATGGGACCAACGGGTCAAGCCAAGGGCTATTGGCTCCTGAAGCCTAACAGTGAGGTCTGGGGCAGTAGTATCAAGATGGACCCTAGGCTGGTGGAGAAGCTTCCGAGCACGAGTCCCCAGGACTTTCGGAATCTTTACAAGGTAGTCGGCGCAGCCGAGGCAGAACTGGAGGCCGAGAGTGCAAAACCCTAAGCAGTGGCGACAGCAAATTGACCATGGAGTGGGAGCAGAGCATCCGTTGTACGGGTTATTCTCACAATTGATTAGGGACTGGGAGCAGCACCAGGAAGTGTGGGTGGCTTTGGTTCGTGACATGGAGTCCCGGATAGGCCGGGACCGGGCGAAGCTTGACGCGATTCAAGCACTTTTAAAATGACTGACCAAGGGGGAAAGATGAGCTACGGATTTGAGGCAGATGAAGACAACGGCATGGGCATGGGCACGGTAGAGGTACCTTACGATGATGTGCTTGATGCGATGGAGATGGCTGGTGGCGTAGAAACGGATGACGTCTGGGACGCCGAGATTGACCACGCCGAGGAAGACCGGATCGCCAAGCGGGCTATGGCCCCCGCCGGGTACTATGAAGTGGCCAAGCTTGAAGGTGGCGACATCAAAGAGCGTGAGGTGGAGTACTACGAGGAAGCGGATAATGGCCTCCGCTTGGTGAGGAAGCCCCGCAAGCGGGTCAGCTACTACGGCATGGGCCAGAAGGAGCATGACGGGCGTGTGGTGACCACCCGGCTCCGCTTCAGCATCTGTCCCACCCCTGGGTACGGCAAGGACTACCAGACGGGTGAGCCCTCGACCCAGAAGCTGAGCAACGACTTCAAGCTCTACCAGGCTTGCAAGAAGGCTTATGAACAGGTGCTGGGCGAGAAGCCCAAGAGTCCCCGGCAGGTTCTCGACTACCTGTCCCGGTACCCCGTCAAGCTACGCACCATGCAGGGCAACGATGGCTTGGTGGTGTTGGACGTCGTTGGCGTGAAGGTGTAGCCATGTTGCCGCGTGCCTGTGAGGGGTGTCCGTTAGCCCCCCAGGCCGGGCGGTTCCTTCCTTCCTCCATCCGGGAGGGAGCCCCGGTCCTGGTGGTCACGGATACTCCTCCAGAGGACGGGTCTGAGCAGAAGTTTGAGAAACTAACAGGGATGCCTGAGGGGAGTGTGAATGTCACGTCAGCCATTAAATGCACCGCAGAGCTGCCAGAGTTGCCCAAAGGAAAGGCCCAGCAGCAAGACAAAGCCGGAGCAGCAGAGGAAGCCTTACTACACTGCCGAAAGGCGCATTTTAGGGTACCGGATGGTACACAACTTGTCGTGGCCCGTGGGGAGTACGCGCTATGGAGTGTCGCAGGATTAAGGTCGTCAGGTTCGTGGCGTGGCTGGATCGTGCCTCGACACGGGGAGGGAAATGGCTGGAGAGCCGAGGTGTGGACGCCTTCATTCGAAGCTGCCCCTGTGCTGGTCACTGCCCCTACGGCGGACCCTTTGGCTCAAAGGCTCGATTGGAAGAAGGTCGGCCGGGTCTTAAAGCGCGAGTGGCCCGTGCCCTTTCCCGGCTATACGACCGAATCGCCAAGTTCTTGGCCTACTGTGTCGGCTTTCGACACGGAGTTCGTACCAGAGACGGGGGAATTGACGAGGTACAGTCTGTTTGCCGGGTTGGGTCAACCCACTGTTGTCGAGGCGGCAGATGTGTCATTAGTCGAAGTAAAAAGCGGTGTGATCCCAACTGTCTTCATGCACAATGTGGAGGCGGATATCCTACACCTAGAAAGGATGCTGGGGCCTCGGGTCCATCAGTTCAAGATTGAGGACACGATGCTCATGCACGCGGAGCTGTGGTGCGATCTCCCACATGACCTTGAGTACCTCGCTTCATTATATGGGAGATTGAACAGATCGAAGCATCTAGGTTACGAGAGTGTGGATTACTCCGCAGCCGATGCAATCATAACCTGGGACGTTGCGGCTGCCTTAATGAAGGAGATGAAGGCCGATCCTGTGTCGTATCGGGACTACCGAGAGAGCCTGTTCCCCCTTACGCCTATCATCATGGAGGCGGAGCGGGAAGGTCTCCGGCTGAGGCAGGACCGGGTCCAGGAGGCCCTGGCCTTCCACGGGGCCAGGCAGCAGGAGGTCCAGAACGAGTCGGAGGCCTTTGCCGGTTGGCCAATTAACCTTGGTAGCGCGGAGCAAGTACAACGATGGTTATATCAAGTGGAGGGTATAGGAATGAAGCCAAAACGGGGGAAGAAACGTGTTGACCGTGTATGACTTGATAGAGGAGTTGAAGGAATACCCAGCAGAGACACCATTGGCCATCTGGGACGAGCTTGAGGAGTGCCCCTCGTCACTGATCGGTAAGTTGAGTTTTTGTCAGGTGATGTACCGGGTCCAGGGTGTGGAAGTGCCCATCCAGCACGTACTGATTGAGTAGGAGGTGTTATGACTGCACACGAGTTAGCGAAGAAGTTGTTAGAAGGACCGGATGTGATTGTTGGTCGACTCAATTACTCTGATGAAATTGTTGAGATAAACCACATTGGTGATGCTCCGGTTCTTCGGTTTACGGGGATTGTCGATGATCGGGACACATTTGAAGTGGTTTTAGGCTTGTTGGTGAACTAATGCCGGGTATAGACGAGCGGACACTTTTAAGGCTGATCCATGACGGGTGTGATTCAGAGATGGTTCGCTTCAGGCTCCGGTACGCTGAGGCGGACAGCACAATCAAATATCTGGAGCCGTTGGTAGGGCTGGAGCGTGCGCACCCCAACTTCCTACCAACGCAAAAGAACGGCAGGTGGAGCACGAAGAATCCTCCCCTGGCGAACTTTTCTGCGGATTGTATCAATCCCCGTTGCCCCCGTCAAGGCACGGAGCACCGGGCAACCACAAAGGAGTGTTGGTCACTTAGGGATGTAGTGGTGCCAGACGAAGGTTTCTTCTTTTTACACTGGGACTGGTCGGCCATTGAGGCCAAGTTAGCAGCAGCTTATAGCGAGGATGACGATGATCTTGAACTCTTTCGACTTGATGCAGACATTCACACTGTTACTTTTTGCAAGATGTACGGACACCCTGTACCACCAAATCTCATTGATCCATACCGCGATCCAAGATGCGCAGAGTGGCGGAGAGTTACTGGACTTTTGGTCAAAGATTGCTGGGAGCGAACAGCAGCCAAGACCTCTAGATATAGCCTTGCTTATGGAACAGATGAGCGAGCTATCCATCAAGCTAAAGATGTTGACAAGCTTGCACGAGAAGCAGGCTTAGACCGGAAGGGCATCGAGGCCATGGCGAAGGCCTACTTGGACAGCAAGCCCAAGCTGGTGGCCTGGAAACGGAGGGTGTGGCGGCAGATTATGGACACTCAAGAGGTACGGACGCCTCTTGGCCGGAGGAAACGCCTGTTCGTCACCCAGGAGGAGCGACAGCAGTACATGCGCACAGGGAGGGCCACAGCAGCCTGTAGGGAAGGCCTTAACCACCTGGCAAGTGCCCAGGTGGCCGGTATGATGAACCGAACCATAATCAGTATAAAAACCAGGTGGCCTGAGTCACGGCTAGCCTACCAGGCCCACGACGGCTGGGTGGGGGTGTTTCCTGAGTCAGTCAACCCTTGGCCCGATATGAAGGAGATTGTTGAACGCGAGTGGGACTGTGGTAACGGGCGCTCGATCAAGAGTACAGCAGAGTTTGAATGCATACACAGTGACGGCAGTCACGAGGAGCTTCGATGACATTTCAGGAGTATGAGCGGTTAGCGGCCCGGACCGACCCTAACACCGATGACTCAAAGCGGTTGCTGCATAGTGCGCTGGGGTTGCCTGGTGAGGTCGGGGAAATTGTTGACTTAATAAAGAAGGCTGCTTTTCAGGGCCATGAGTTGGTGTATTTAACACTGGCCTTGGAAGCTGGAGATGTCCTCTGGCACCTCCACCAATTGTGTCGGGCCATCGGCTGGACCTTGGAGGAGGTGGCCCAGGCGAATATCGCCAAGCTCCAGAAGCGGTATCCACAGGGATTCAGTGTAGTACGTAGCAACAATCGAGATGAGGAGACAGCCTAATGGACATTCAGATTTCGAATGTAAACGAGCTTGGTGTTTTTGTGTATGGTGACATCGGTTTTGAGTTAGCTTACGACATTATTCGCGTTTCATTTGCAAAGTATGACAACGAGTTTGAGGTAAGCGTAACACTAAAAGAGATAGGGGAAGAGGATGGGTCGGACGAGCAAACCTGTGACGATTGCAGTGCACAGCAGCTTGATCTCTTGCCCGGAGATACAGGACTTGGCAGCGAAAGGACACCCGGTTCGAGTATTGAATTCTTTAACCGGCGATGAAGTGGAAGAGATGGACTTGGTGCTTGGCCCGAACATGTGGCGCATGGGGCCGGACCTCACCAAGTACATCGACGCAGCGATCAAAGGTACACGAATCAGCGTGTATCCCAAGTAACTAAGGGGGAAACTTGGAACTCATTAAACATACCATCCGTGTGAAGAATGGTCAAGAGGTTTACGTTGCACCAGTCTGTGACTTGCAGTACACCGGCCCCAAAGGGGCCTTTGCCGACGGCATGTTCAAGCGGTACATCGAGGAGGCCAGGGCACGGGATGCCTACTATGTGGGCCTCGGTGATTATGTGGATATGGCGTCACCGTCCAACCGCTCTAAATTGAAGTCAGCCCAAGTATATGACACGCTTGAGGATTATTTAAAAGAAAAGATTGCGGGGACAGTCGACGAGTTATACCACGAGTACCTGGCGGGCACCACCGGTAAGTGGTTGGGTCTGGTGCACGGGCACCACTGGTACCCAGTGACTGACGGAGAGATCACAGACCAGCGGTTGGCTCGGCATCTAAAAACTCAGTACCTCGGGACTTGTGCCATTGTGCGGTTGGACTTCGTGTCCGACGATTCCTCGGAGCGGAAGGGCTCGGTGACCCTGTGGCTCCACCACGGGCGAGGCTACGGTGGTGTTTCCGGTCCGATTAACATATTGCAGAAAGTATCGAGTAATTGGGACGCGGACATGTACTTAATGGGGCACCAGACGAAATTGGCCAGTGCTGCCATTAACCGGGTTTATCCCGTGGACTCGCCGGACGGGGCCTTGAACCTGGCCCACCGCAAGCAGCTCCTGGTTGGCTGTGGCGGCTGGTCTAAAGGCTATATGGAAGGTCATAAGAAGGACGGGCGTCCGGGCGGCTGTTACGTCGAGGAAGCGATGTTAAACCCGACTGCCCTGGGCGGGGCGTTCATCAAGATCAAACCGCAGTGGGACTCCCGGCGCTGGGAGCCAACGATAAGGGTCGAGATATGAATGAGGTTGGCTTTTACGACGTCCAGGTCAGCATGGTGACTCGGTACAGGGTCTACGCCGAGAATGTCTCTAAAGCGGTTGTGGAGGCCCAGGAGAAGGCTAAGTTCATGCTCACCGAGTACTGCTCACCAGTCATATCGGTGTTCGTGGAGTCGATCCGAGCGGTGGAGGGGAAGTAGTGACACCAAGGTATTATGAAATGAGGTGCGGGGACCTGTACGAGCACTTTCGCACCCAGTATCCGTACGAGTCGTGCCGGGACCACTTGCTAATGGAAGCTCAGCAGTACCTGCACCGGTGTCTCCTGAAAGGGCAGTATTTAAGCGACCTTGAAAAGGTTGGAACGATTATTAAGCGGCTCATTTTGTGGCATAAAGAAATAGAGGAAGAGAATGCGTAGTGATATCAACCGTTCGACCTACACCGTGGTGGACATCGGGGACCAGCCCAAGGGCAGGTACCTGCTGAAGTTCATGACCCCGGCCGTGGACCACACAGGAGGTTTGTACACGAACCTGTGGGTGGACAAATTGGAAATGGTAGAGGGCCAGATGGTCGCTTTCAGCCGGGTAGCTGCCCAGGAGTACGAGATGGTGGCGATTTTCAGCCCCTTGTGTCCTTACTTTCTCCTGGCCGCTGACCGGATCGAGGTGATGACCAAGGCGGAGGCCTATGAGTGGCACCGCAAGCAGATGGCAAGCCAGGCAGCCCAGGAGAAGCTGTTTTCTGAGGAGGCCAAGCGGTTGCAGGAGGAGACCCTGCTGGGCCAGGACCTGGACCCCGGCAAGCCCGACGGCCAGAACTGGGACGATTTCCTCAAAGGGCTGACGGGGGAGGCGGAATGACGGATGACAGTTTAATAGATGAGGCGTCGTTATTATTAGAGGAGTTGTGGTACGAGGTTCCTGGTTTACTTAAACAACGTATAGTAGAGCTTTTGGAGAACATTTATAGGGAACACCCGTCACTTCGACCGAGCGATTCAGTTATGAGGAGGCGGAATGACTGATCGGGAGTTGATCCAGGAGTTAATTCATTTGATCGACAGTGATACTTGTAATGACCCAGAGTGTGAATTTAAGTCGTGTAGGTTGATACAAATAGCAGAGGATCGACTGACACGGATTGGAGACGACGAGGAGCCGTATGGCGAATAGCAACTATACTCGGGGGAGGGAGCGGGAATATCGTTCAATGCGGTATCTGGAGGCCTCGGGGTACCGGGCCTTCCGGACCGCTGGTAGCCATGGCGAGTTTGACGTGCTGGGCGTGAGCCCGACCGGGTTTGTGCTGGTGCAGTGCAAGTTCAACTGCAAGCCAACCCCGGCCGAGTACGAGGCCATCCGGGAGTTCCCAGCCCCTCCCAACGCCCAGAAACTAATTCATTTGTATGTAAAAGGCAAACACGCGCCTGAGGTTGTAATAGTTGACTAAAAGCTATCAAGTGAGTTGCCCGAAGTTTACGGTGCTCGTTGTCGTAGACGAGAAAGGCATTATCCGGGACACAGCACCTATTACTCGCAAGTTCATTGGGCAGCCGTTGTCAAACCTTATACGTTGGTGTCGTGGAGAGTTACGGCACTTGAACTAGGAGGTCTTGTGGGAGACATGTTGGTCGTCTTAGCCGGTGTCTTGCTGTACACGTTAGCCCTGGTGTGGTGCCTCCGGCACAACCCCCGAGACTAGGCAAAAGAAAAGCCCCTTGGAAGCTTCGGCCTCCTTGGGGCTTTGTCGTTTCTATTACTTTGCCGGAGCGGACAGGATAGCCGGGAGGTACTTGACCACTAGGGCAATCACCCCAGAGCCGACCATCCCCCCGAGGGACCCCAGGATCATGGTCACCCCGTGGAACTTACTCTTTTCCAGCTCGATCAGTGTAACGCGGGCGTTGAGGTTATCAGAGACGCGTTTGCGCTCTTCGAGGTATTCACGGATCATTTGAAGTTCTGCCAAGACTTTCCCCTCGAAAAGCCCCCGGTCGAACGCCTCCTGGCTCATGCGTGCCTTTCCTTAGCCCTCCTTGGCTGGGTAGATATTATTCTTCGTTTTCGAACACACCTTGGCTCTTTAAGTATGTCGTCAGCCCTTGAAGAAATGCCGGGGTGACTTTTTGTTGTCCGCTCGCGATAGCTCTGGCAATCCCCTCTCCGCCCTTGAAGCTGAGTAACGCTTTCGAGACCCCGTAAGGAATTCCGTGGACTGCGAGAGCAGCCATTGTACCTAAGAAAGTACTCGGACCGCCTTGTCCCGTCAGTCGCCCACCAATTTCAGCGGTAGCTATCTTTGTGGTAATTGCCGGTCCATAGGGGAAGTTACTCATTTCTGGGTTTACGTGTTCCGGTGGCTCCGGGAAACTCGGATAATTGATGTGTGAGTAGTCCGGCTCCCCGCTCGGCTTGGTCTCGTCCAGGGACCGACTCTGCTGGTCGTACCTGTGCTGCCGACTGCGGAGTTGCTTGCCCGGGTCAACGGGTTCAGGGGGGCTCCCGACCTTTGGAACACCTTCTCCCGGGGCAGCCTCCACCATGCGCCAGAACTGGTCCCGCTCCTCCGGGGTCCACCCCCGGCTCCAAAACCTGTCGTTCTCTTCAAGGTCAGCAAGTCCGTTAAGCAATTTGCCCTTATCGAGTTCAACGTGGTCTTGATCCAGCTGGTTCTTAGAGTCACGCCAAAGCTTGTACCACCTTTCGGCGTTCTTCTCCCGCATAAACCGGTGGTTGCCCTCCAGATGGGCGGCGACCGCTTCGGCAGCTGCCGGGTCTTTTGCGGCATGCGCCCGCAGGGCATCATCTAACTCGGAGAACAATTGTTTTGCTGCTCCGAATTCTTCTCCGCCTGTTTTTGAGAGCTTACCAATAAGCCGTCCGAGTTGTTTCTGTGTTGCAAAAACTCGGTCGAGTGACATACCGCCCGGTGTTCCTGGAGTTGAGGCTTTGAAGGGTTGATTCGTCACTGGGTTGATAAGCGCCCCTTGAGTCGTCGTGGCAGGCGTTGCAGCTCCGAATTCACTTAAGGATTCTGACAAGTTACGGAATCGACTGTTCTGGAGTTGATCGGCGGGTAACCCGAACTGGACCCCCAGGTCTTTTGCGCTTTGGTTGAAACCGGTTAAGTCGACCAAAGAACTCTTAAGCGCGGCAGCGTCTCTGGCGGCATAGGCCTGCTGATGCCCGCCCACCTCGTCCATCCCCATGAGGCCCGTGGCCGGCAGATCATGATAGGCGTTCGTGTGCTCCTTGACCGCATAGTTATACTCCTGGACCCGTTGCTGGTACGCCTGTTGCTTCTGTTGGTCGGTGAGGGCGGCCTCGTTTTGAATCTTGGCCATATCCTCCTGGAAGCGGCGGTCCAGGTCGGTTCGCTTGGCTTGCCAGGCCTCTACCTTCGCCTTGGCGGTGGCATCAGCCTCAGCAACTTGGCGCTGGGTAGCCAGCAGGGCTTCGTTTTTCCCGGTCTGGTAGTCGGCTTGGTTTGCCGCATTTTCAGCATCAGCATTAGTCACCGCTCGCTGAGCTGGCTTGGTAAGCCCCCGTGTGGCTCCGCGAACCACTCCGCCTAAAAGCGGCCCTGCCGCAGAAGCCACGTCCCCTGTGGTGACAGGCCCGAGGTCTACATTCCCAACAAAAGGGACGTGCGGCGCAAAGGTGTTATTCTCATACTGACCGAGGATCGTGTCGACTTTCTTAGGGTCACGGAGTCCGATTGCCCGGTTGAACCGATCTGCCCCCACTGACCCGATAACGTCCCCGGCCACCGAACCAGCTGGCCCAAGGATACTGCCCGCGGCAGCACCACCAATACTTCCTACCATGTCAACAGTGTTGGCTACCGCGTCTTTGGCGAGTTCCTTTACTGGGCGGCTGGCAGGCCTTGGCTTATCTACCGGGTTCTTGTATGTCAAGCTTCGGAGGAAGTCGTTCTGTTGCTCCTCGTTGGCCTGCATGAAGTCCCGTGCCAGTGCCTCCCGCTCCTTCGGGCTCAGCTTCAAGTACTCGTTGCTGTTCACGAGGTGGCGGATGGTTGGTGGGAACTGCTTCGGCCGGGTCGGATTAGCCGAGGGGGGAGGCCAGTCCCCCTCCCAACCCTCTGGTGCCCTGGATACGTTGTCCATTACTTTTTCTTCCATTTGGCGAGAGGGTTGGATTTGTCCTCAGCAGGGGTTGCCTGTGCTGGTTCATCAAGTACCCCTGCTAAAATCTCGAACTCTTTCCAGTTCGGATCCACGTCCCGGCCCCGTGCCTGGTGCCCGCGTAACTCGGTGTTGTACGCCCGGGCGATGTTATTGCGTAGAACTCGCAGCTTCGTCTTTACGGTTGGAGCGTCAGCATCGGCCAAGCTGGCAAGCAGTGGTTGTAAGTTTTTCACCTCGTGGATCGCTTGAGCACCGCCAATGCGGGCATGCCGGATAAGTGACGTGACGTCAGCAATTTCTGCCTCAGCTTGAAGGTATTGCGGCGGGACGTTCTTCAGGTTATTTCCAAACACTTTTTGGAGTGCTACTTGGTACGACCCTGTCGGGTTGGAGAGCATGTTACCAATCAAGCGGGCTACCTGTGGGTCATCGACCAACTTAAGAACGCGGTCCAGCCCTTCAACGGCATTGATATTCGTAAGAATACGTTCATTGTCTGACGTCGCAAGTGGCGTAACTTTCTTCCACTTGTTCGGATTCTCTTTCATCTCTTTCGACAATTGCTCCCGGGTCATGTTCACCGGGTGCCGAGGCCCGTCGTCAGTCGTATTAACTAACGAGTTGGCCTCTCCTTCGGAGAGATACCGATTGGCGTTAGCCGCATCTGCTGCGGCAATTTTACCCGGTGCTTCCGCCGCCGCCACGGCCCCCGCCCGCTCACCCGCCTCAGCCGCAGCAATCGTGGACGACTTGGCAATAGCTTCCTGCTTTTCCTCTGGGCTGAGTTGGGGCCACGGCTTGCCAAAGAGGACCTCTGCGGCCCGTTGGCTCTCCGGCGTGGGCTTCTGCTTGTCGTAGCGGTTTTCAATGCGCTCCATGTTCTTTGCCGTTGCGTCTCGAAGGGCACGCATCTCGTCGTAGACCCGCTTCCCCTTTTCGTTCGACGCAAGGCCAACGTTTGCCTGGAGCCACTCGTCGTACGCCTTCAGCTCGTGCCCCAGCTTGGTCAGCTCCTGGCTCTCGGCTGGTGTGGCCTGGCTCTGGACCGCCTGGGTAATAGGTCTGCCTGAGTACCCCTCCCGTTTGGCCATGCTCTGCGTGAGGTGTTGCAGTTGGTCGGGGGTCAGGTCCTTGACACGCATGGTGGGAGACAAACCAGGGGCCACGTCCGCCCCGTACCCGTTCCCCGACCACTTCCGCATCGCTGCGTCCAGCGGCAGGTTGGCATACACCGGCCCAGTCAGGAGTTGCTGTGCGGCTTTAAATCCCGTCTCGGGGGAGTTGAACTTGATGAACCGGCCGCCATCCTGACCGGCTTGGCCGGGTTCCGCCTGACCGCTGCTGATCCAGTGCTGGGTAGCCCCACCAATTTTAATGTTGAGGGGGTTGTTGTGACGGTCTGCGACCGTTCCGCCTCCTGCACGAGGTGCTCTGTAATCAGACTGCCCCTGTGGCTGCGCAGGAGCCCCCTGGCTGGGACTTGGTTGGGCAGGTGTGCTAGGAGCCGTGGGGGACTCTGTCGTGCCCTGTAAGCGGTTCTGGAGGCCTTTAACGCTGTCTGAGATTTGCTGCGTGAAGGCCGCCTCGGCCCGAGCTTTTACCGCTTCGTTTTCATATTGAAACAGATATCGTACGAAGTTCGGATCGTTTGCAATTTGATCTTCAAGCCCCTTTAAGCCCATCTCAGGGTGCTGCTCGATGTAAGCCTTGATCGCTTCTATACGAGCTTGGCGTTGATCACCTTTAGCTTTGGCAATCAAATCTAGAGCCACACTATCTTCAGACCCAGTGAAAAGGGCGCCTTTCTTTTTAAGCATGTCGATGACATACTTTTGTTGCTCAGGCTGCATTTGGTCTAACTTACCGACAATATCGAGCCCTTGGATCATCGCGGTACGTTCAGCTTGCTGGCGCTGGAACTTTGTTATATCGGCACGGGCCGTTTTCTCGTCATGGACTTGGTAAGGGTTCTGACCTGCAAAGTAAGCGGCTACCCGCTCCCGGTAGGAAGGGCCGGAAGGAACCTGAGCTTGAGCCCCCATGGTGTTCCCGGTCACAGCGGGGGCAAGGAAGAACGAGTCCTGCCCCGGCATGTGTCCGTCACCCTGTGTCACGTAGCCGGTGTAGCCGTACTGCTGAGGGGTAAGTGTCGGTTCAGGGCTGGGGCTATACCCGAGACTGTAGCTTGGAACTTCACTCTGGTACTTGTCTTTTTCTTCGATGTCCCCGAAGAGCATTAGGCAATGCCTCCCATGATCGCGGACCCGCCCGCTTTGCCGAGGCTGTTCCCGAACGAGTTGGCGAAACTGCCAACAAAGTTACGGCTAAAGATATTCGCAATATTGTTATTCGACTTTGCTAAATCAGCCTGGTACTCGTTGGCACGCTGGAACTGGTAGGGCTGGAGGGCATTGCCGTAGAGCTGGGAAAGCGTGCCGAAGCCGCCCGTGTTGCGGTACGGGGCCTCCACAGTGCCGATCAGTTGGGCTGAGCGGGCGTTTGTGGTGCCCTCCTGGGCGAACGGGCTCAGGAACTGGGCCGATCCACTTGTCCGCTGGAGCGTGTTGTAAGGGTTGTTAACATTGAAGCGGTTTAAGGCTTGGTCGGCAAGTTGCCCAGCGTAGCCGATCTCCCCGTGCTGGGCGGCGTAGATGGCATTGTTGCGGCGGTCTGCCTGCTCCGCCAGGGCCTGGATACCGGGCGTGGAAGTCTCGTAGCCTTCGCCAAGGTTTTTACGTAATGAACTTCGAAGAATTTCATCCGACCGATCAAATTGACGCTCTAGAGCTGGGTCAACGGGCAAGGACCCGTCCAGGGCCTGGTTCTGGCGCTCCAGAAGTCTGCGGGCTGTTTGGTTCTGGAGGTCCTGAATTGACCCCGGAATAAGCTCAAGTTTTGTAGGGTTACCGGCCTCGTCACGTTGAATGCGGTACCCTTGCTGCTCTAGCTCCAGAGGTTGGAGGTTTTGGGCGAACTTGGCTTGTTTGAGCTGGAGGTCAAGGAGTTCCCGGTTCGCCTGCTGCTCTGGTGTTGGCCCGAGGTCCCGAAAGCCGGTAATCGTATTTCCCCCGAAACCATCTGCTGCGTAAATTGGTTCAATATTATTTTGTTTATAAAGAATCGGGGCGAGGAGTTGTTGCTCTTCGTACTGGCGGCGTAAAATCTGGT